>ERZ857969.59-NODE-59-length-164567-cov-5.184151_pt1 | contig 164567 bp, 164 predicted proteins | sample MGYA00519864_ERZ857969 | MGnify/ENA primary metagenome ERZ857969 (study PRJEB31778, sample SAMEA3449382) | human gut metagenome | biome: human gut; feature: human-associated habitat; material: faeces | place: United Kingdom | collected 2010/2012 ...
GAAAGGAATGTATATTGTAGGTGACTACTCAGATGGGTCAATTACAATATACCAGGAGTAACAATGTTGATAAAAAAGATTCTTAATAATAATGTTGTAATTACTATAAACGATGATCATGAAGAAATAATCGTTATGGGTAAAGGAATTGCTTATGGAAAAAGAAATGGCGATCTTATTGATATTAGTAAAGTCAATAAGACCTTTGAATTAAGCTTAAAAGATGAACAAAAAAAGATGCTAAACATGCTAAAAGACATTCCAATTGAATATATGGATACTTCTGATCAAATAATTCAAAAAGCAAAGAAAGAATTAAAAGTGGGAATTGATGACTCTCTTTATATTACTTTAACAGATCATATTCATACAAGTATAGAGAGATATAAAGAAGGGGTTATATTAAAAAATCAGCTATTAATGGAAATTAAAAGTTTCTATAGAAAAGAATTTGAATTGGGAATGTGGGCATTAACTTTAATAAAGGCTAAATATGGAATATCTATGGATGAAAATGAAGCTGGATTTATCGCTTTACATATTGTATGTAGTGAAACTGATAATGCAATAGAAAATGCCTATGAAATTACTGCTTTTATTAAAGAAATATTGGAGATAGTAAAGAATTATTTTCATATAGAATTTGATGAAGAATCTTTATCATATTATAGATTTGTTACACATTTAAAATATTTTGGTTTACGTTGTTTTAATCATATGAAACATAATCAAATCGATTCATTAAATAATGATATTTTAGAAATAATGAAAGAAAAATATGTTGATGCATATTTATGCGTCTTGGAAATAAAAAAATATGTAAAACAAAAGTACGATTACATTTTAGAAGATGAAGAAATATTATTTTTAACAATACATGTTGCAAAGATTATCTTAAAAAAATAAACAGAGATAATTTGCATATAGATGGATAGTAACATTCAGTTGGCTAAACCTCATAGTTTGAAAGAATTCAAAAAAGGAGGAATATATTATGAAATATGAAGAACTTTCAAATGAAATAATTGAGGCTGTTGGGGGAAAACAAAATATTGTTTCTTTACAACATTGTATGACAAGATTGAGATTTACCTTGAAAGATGAATCTCAAGCAGATGATGAAAAAGTAAGAAACATAAAAGGAGTTCTATCATTAATAAAAAAGGGAGGACAATATCAAATTGTAATTGGGACATATGTCCATGATGTTTATCTAGATATTTGTAAAATAGCGAATATTGAGGAAAAAGAAGAAAAAAAAGATAATGAAAATAAAGAAAAGAAGAATATCATAAATTCTTTAATTTCAACTATTATAGGAGTAATTGCTCCAATTATACCTATTCTAATCGGTACAGGATTAGGAAAATGCTTACTGATGATTGTATCTATGATGGGATGGGCTAATGCAGATACATCTATGACGTATTACATCTTCAATTTTGTTTTTGATGCAGGTTTTACTTTTTTACCTGTTTTCGTAGCAGTAGCTGCAGCAAAACATTTTAAATGTAATACATTTATGGCAGCACTATTAGGATGTGCACTTGTTCATCCTAATTGGAACAGTATTGTTTCTGCGGTGGATCCAAAATTTATTGGAAGTATTTTGGGAATATTCCCTGTTTATGGAATGTCATATACATCTTCACTAATTCCAGCAATATTAGTTGTTTGGGTAATGAGTAAAGTTGAGTATGGTCTAAACAAATATTTACCAAATATGATAAAAGATATTTTATCACCATTATTAACATTATTAATAATGGTGCCATTAACATTTGTAGTATTAGCACCAGCAATGGGTATTGTTTCAATTTATTTAGGCAATGCACTATTATGGATCTATAACACATTTGGAATGTTTGCTCTTGCAATTTTATGTATAGTATATCCATGGCTTGTAGTTACAGGAATGCATTCAACACTTGCTATCGCTGGAATTCAAATATTGTCGCAATCAGGATATGATCCATTTTCAAGAACTTTAACATTGACAGCAAATATGTCACAAGGTGCAGCTGCAATGGCGTGTGCTTTAAAAACAAAAAATAAAGAATTTAAACAAACTTGCTTATCTTCAGGACTTACGGCTTTTCTTGGTGGTATAACTGAACCATGTATTTATGGAGTTACATTAAAATTGAAAAAACCAATGTATGCAGTAATGATAGGATGTTTTTCTGGAGGATTGTATGCTGGTTTTGTTGGACTAAAAGCTTATGCGTTTATGACACCAAGTATTATCAATATTCCTATGTGGATTGGTGGAACAAGTAATTCAAATTTAATCAACGCAATTATTACAATTATTATTTCTGCTGTTGTTACTTTTATTGCAACATTAGTTATTGGATTTGATGATCCAGTTGAAGAAAGTAATGATATTAATCATAATTTGATGAATAATGTAAAAAGTCCAATAAGTGGAAAAATTTTAGACTTAAATTCTGTAAATGATGAAATGTTTTCTAAAGAAGTTTTAGGTAAGGGTGTTGCTCTTATTCCTAATGATAATAAGGTATATTCGCCAGTTGAAGGAATTATTTCTGCTACATTTGAAACAAAGCATGCTATTGGAATTACAACAGATAAAAATATGGAAATTTTAATTCATATTGGTATTGACACTGTTAAATTTGGGGGTAAACCATTTAAACAATTCGTTGAAAAAGGTCAAAGAGTAAAGCAAGGAGATTTGTTAATTGAATTTGATAAAGAATTGCTAAAACAAGGAGATGCGGATTTAACAACAATGGTTGTTATTACCAACTCAAATGATTATTTAGAAATTATTCCTACCAAAGAAAAAAGAGTTAAGATGAATGATGATTTATTAACAGTTATTTAAGGAGAAAACATATGGTTTATGCAGATTTACATGTTCACACTAATTATAGTGATGGAACTCATTCGATAGAAGAGGTTATTAGATTAGCAAAGAATAGAGGAATAAAAGTTGTGGCAATAACTGATCATGATACACTTTATCACTATGATAAAGTTAAAAAAATTTGTGAAAAGAATAATATAAAGACTATTCGAGGTGTGGAAATGAGCTGTTATGATTTTGATGTTTATAAGAAAGTTCATGTTGTAGGGTTATGGCTAAATGATAACCCTACACATGTAGAAGAATTATGTAATCATACTTTGAAATGTAGAGATGAATATCATCATCAGTTAATTGACGAACTAAATGATAAGGGATTGGATATAACATATGAAGAAGCAAAAAAATTTTCTCCATATAATATAGTGTTTAAAATGCATCTTTTTCAGGCAATTGTCAATAAATATCCAGAATATAACAATTTGGAAAAATATAGAGAATTATTTGCAGGAAAAGTATCTCAAGATGTTGATCTACAAATGGGATATATTGATGTAAAAAGCGGCATAGAAGCAATACATAAGGATGGTGGTATAGCTATCCTAGCTCATCCATGCGAGTATGATAATTATGATGAAATAAAAAAATATGTTTCATATGATCTTGATGGAATTGAAATTTCTCATCCAAGTATGAAAGAAGATGATTATCCATTAACTCAACATTTTGCTAAAAAATATAATTTATTGAAAAGTGGAGGAAGTGATTTTCATAATATAAAACTAACAAGTATAGGGGATTTTGGCTTAACAAAAGAACAATTTGATGATTTGGAAAAAGAGGCATTACAAAAATGAAGAACATAAATAACTTTAGAAATGTTAAAGGGTATATTAATAAAGATAACAAAAAATTAAAAGCTAATATGATTTTTAGAGGTGGTGCTTTAAATCGTTTGATTCCAGATGAGATAAATTATTTCGAAAAAAAACTAAATATACGATATGTACTGGATTTCAGAGATCAAAATGAAGCTGAAAAAGATCCAGATATTATAGGAAATCGAATTAATTATGAACGTATAAGTGCGTTACAACTTCAAGACGAGCGTTTTCAGGGATTTGATTTTGGTAAAGAACTTAGTAAGAATTTATCTTTAACGCAAATAGATTATTTATCACAATATCTTCTAGATGGATATAAAAATATGCCTTTTAATAATAAAGCATTTGATAAATTATTTAAATTACTTCTTAAAAATGATGGTAGTGTTTATTATCATTGTAGTGCTGGAAAAGACAGGACAGGTATTGCTACTTTTCTTATTATGATGGCATTAGATATGAATGAAGAAGATGCAATAAATGAATATCTATTATCTAATAAGTATTTAAAAAATTTTATTGACCAATTTTATTTGGAACATAATGTATCAAAAGAATTTCAAAAGTTAGCAGATAAGTTACTCTATGTAAGAGAAGAAAATATTCTTTTAGCGATTAATGCTATAAAGTGTAAGTATCAAAGTTATGATGATTATTTTGAAAAAGAATACAATCTAACAAAAGAAAAGAGAAAACTACTGAAAGCAATCTATTGTGAGTAAAAACAAAAAATAGTAATGGGAAAAAGTGTATTAATTTATCACGTTGAGTGGTTTGTTAGAATTTTGATTGCTGCAATATGTGGTTGTTGCATTGGTTATGAAAGAAGTAGCAGAAATAAAGGTGCAGGTATAAGAACTCATGCTATTTTAGCGTTAGGTTCAGCTTTGATGGTACTGATCTCAAAATATGGTTTTTGTGATTTTAAAAATATAGACGGATCTCGTCTTGCTGCTCAAATTGTAAGTGGTGTAGGTTTCTTAGGCGCTGGTGTTATTTTTGTAAGACATGGAACTGTTTCGGGACTGACTACGGCAGCAGGAATGTGGGCTACTTCAGGAGTAGGAATGTGTATTGGATGTGGATTGTATGATTTAGGAATAATTTCTACTTTTCTTATTGTTGGTTTGCAAACACTTTTTCATAGGGGATTTTTCTTAAGAATGACACAAAATACCATAAAAGTTCGTTTAGAGGTGTTATATAGAAAGAATCTCATATATGATATAGAAAATTTATTTAGTAATAATAATTTGAATATTATTGATATTAAATATGAAAAAAGAAGCGAAATAGTAATTATGGAGATAGAAATTAAGTTTCCTTCAAAAAATGAAAAATATAATCTAACAAATGAAATTCTTGAAAAAGATTATGTTGTAAAATTAAGTTATTTTTAGAAGGGAAAATTTTATACTTTTCAATATTAAAAAGATACTTTTGCAGTATCTTTTTATGTTCTCTCATTTTTAAATTCTAAAGGGGATTTATTATATTTTTTTCTAAAAACCTTACAAAAATAATTTGGATCCTCAAATCCACATTTATATGATATTTCCTTTACACTTATTTTTTCATTAATCAATAATTCGGATGCTATTTCTAATCTATAATCTAACAAAAACTTATGAATGGTTGTATTGTATTTTGATTTAAAATGATTTAACAAAGTTGATCTACTGCAAAAAAAGTATGCACATAATTGTTCGATGGTAATTTCTTTATTATAATTAGAAATAATATATTTTTTTACTTCTTGAGCTAGATTATCATGTTTTGCTTGTACTCGGTTTGTAAGCGAAATGTATTTTGCATATATATCACAAATATTAGCAAAAGAATAGACTTGATCTTCATTTAAGATTGCAATCTTGGTCACATATTTTTTTAACTTTTCTTGGTCATCAAAATATTCTTTTGATTTTTCAATGATCTCAGAATAATTTCTGTATGTACCAATGACTGCTTGTCCCATCATTAAATATCCTGTAAGAACTCCGTAGGAATATAGAGGCATAATAGCTTCATTTAAACCAAAATGACATTTGTATATATATAATTCTCCTGATTCTTTTACGTGTTCCATAGCCTTATAATCACAATCCAAACAATGTTGGTATGATTTTTTATTTTTTCCTATTTCGTTACAAAATTTTGATTTTTTGTGTGGATAAGAAGCTAATAAATTTTGATTTAAATCAAAAATAGACATATTTAATCCTGAAAGAAGGTATAAGTCTTTTAGCATTTTTTCTAGTTCAATCATAATTTCTCCTTTAAATAATTTATATCATACTAATTTACCCTTAATTATACTTTATTCTCTTTTGAAATGAAATAGATATTAATATAATTTAAAAGAAAAGGGGAAAGATAATTTGAAAATAAATAAGATATTAAATAATAATTATGTAACATCCTATAATGATGATACAGGAGAAATAGTAGTTATGGGTCCAGGTGTTGGATTTAGAAAAAAAGCAGGAAATACAATAGACAATAATAAAATAGAAAAAATCTTTTATTTGCCAATTGGACGAGAAATGGATATCAATCAGTCTATTCATTACAAATTGGCACGAAATATTGTAAAGATGGCATCGGTAAAGTGGAATACTCAGTTCTATAATGAAGTCATTGGAATGATAGCCAGCTATCTTTCTTTTGTTTTAAATGCACGAGAAAACAATAAAAAATTATTTCAAAACAAAGCAATGAATACTAGAATTGAGAATGATTTTGAAAGTGAAATCATGCAATACATATACGAAAAAATAAATATTAAACTTACTAAAACAGAAATTAAATACATATTACATTGTTTGAAAAATTACTCATTCATTGAGGAAAAAGAAGATGATCAAGTGGGCACTCTTGTTAATGAAATAATGTATATTGTAGAGAAAACATATAATATAAAGTTAGAAGAGAATTCAGAAAAATATATAATTTTTAAAAACAATATTATTAGTTTATCAAGAGAAATTGTAAAGTTGATCAATCAAGGTATTAAAGTTCATCAGGAATCAAAATTTACAAACGATTCCAAATCTAATATGTGTACTAATATCGTAAATAAATATATACGAGAAAAATATCAATATAATTTATCAATTGAAGAAATGAAATTTTTAAATGATAATATAGAAAATATGAGTATTAATTAAAAAAATAACATATCAAGACAAAATGTTGTAAAGTTTCTAGCATAGATAAGAAATTTATGCCAAACATCATTAATTTAAACATAGATTATGACTTTAAGCAGGCAAGTTCAAATAAATTATATTTTTCATGTGTAATTTATATGGTCTTTATTTTTTCAAAATTTATAAATTTAAAACATAGTTTTATATTAGTGACTCTAATAATTATTTTTGATTAATACTTTACTTTAATAAAGACCTGGCTTTTAATGTTGGTGATTTACTGTTTTTGATAGTATTTGTTTCTCCAGTTGCAGGATTTCTACCTTGTCTTTCGCTACGATTTCTTACTTCAAAAATACCAAATTCTTTTTTAACTTATTAGAAATTACTTTTATAAAACTTGTGGTTACTTTTTCAATTTCTGCATCTGGAAGAGATACTTTCCATGAAATAGCTTCAATTAATTCTTTTTTATTCGTTTTGAATAAAAAAGAATTATATTAAATTATGATAAAATAAAAAAATATAAATTCCATATTAGAAGATTTCAAAAAAGATTGATAGTGTTTAATTTGTTTATAATTTAAAAAAAAAGCTTATACACTAATGCAAAAAATATTAAAAAGTCAAAAGAGTGTTTAATTGGTTTATTTATTATGACTTTTAAATATGTAATTCTTAATTATTACTAGTCATATTGTATAAATAACGAAAATTTAGTTAGTTTGAGAAGTGATTTTTTATTTTGTATGATGAATATGGATAGAAAAGGGAGATACAAATGAAAACAAACAAAGAAAAAGTATTTGATTTTATTGTTGAATATTCTAAAAGATTTAAAACAATAAATGATGAAACTCCTAAGTTAGATACACAATTTCTATCTGAAAAATTGGAAATGCGTAGGAGTAATCTTTCAAGTATATTGAATCAGTTGGTTGATGAAAGAAAAATTGAAAAAACAAAAGGGCGTCCTGTGCTTTATTATCTGTCAACAGATCAAGAAGTACAAATTGAAAATCAAGTTTTCGATTCATTGATTGGACAAGATTTAAGTTTAAAAGATACGATTCAGTTTACAAAATCTGCTATTGCATACCCTATGAGAATACCAAGAATTCTTTTTACAGGACAAAAGGGTATAGGGGTGAGAACATTAGCGGAAAAGATTTACGAATATGTGTGCCTTCAAAGAATTTTAAAGAAAGATTCAAATTTCAAAATTGTTGATTGTTTAGATTACAATGAGAAACAAATAAGTGAAAAGTTAATAGGTAAAGAAAATATTTTTTTAGAAAATAATCATGGATTGATTTTAATAAAGAATGTAAATGTAGTGTCTAAAGATTTGATTTCAAATGTTATTAGAATGTTAAAAAATAATTCCGATTTTGATTTTATACTTATTATTCATCTTAATGAAGACCTCGATAAATTGGATTACTTACGAGATTACTTTAATTTTATGGTCCATATCCCTTCCTTGGATAACAGAAATCTCTCGGAAAGATTCCAGTTTATTGAAAAATTCTTTCAAAATGAATCAAATAATTTGAATAGATCAATTGAAATTAATGATGGTTTAATGCAATGTTTATTACTTTATCCTTGTAAGGATAATCTTATTGAACTTAGAAACAACATTCAATTTGGTGTTGCAAATGCACTTTCTAAGTCAAAAAAGAATACGAACATAGTTATTGAATTAGGTGATTTACCACCTAATGTCAGAAAAGGACTTTTATATATTAAAAAGCATATAAATGATTTAACTAATGTTTTAGAGAAGGATACAACATATGTATTCAATCATAATCGAACATTGAGAAAAAAGATTAAAAGTGAAAATTTAGATATCTATGCACAGTTAGAACAAAAATACAAAGCTCTTGGAAAAATGGCAAATGAAAAAGAAAAAGATGCTTATCTAATTGCTAATATTGAAGAACAGATTGATGACTACTTAAAACAAATTACACATGATATAGATAAAGATAAAATCAAAAAAATTTGCTCTACAAAGTTAATTAATTCTGTAGAAAAATTCTTAAACAGTGCAAGTGTTCGATTTAATCAGGTTTATTCAAATAAAATATATTATGCAATATGTCTTCATTTGAATAATGCAATAGTTAGAAACAGTTCAAAACAAAGAATTTCTAATGAAAATATTATGGAAATCATTGATAAGTATGATGAACAGTATGTGTTTTCTAGAAAGTTTTTAAAATCAATAGAAAAAGAATTCAATGTAACTCTATCTATGGACGAAAGTGCTTTTATAACTTTGGTTTTAACTCTTCAAGAAAATGAAAAACTAAAAAAGAGAAATGTTGTTACATTAATTGTAATGCATGGAAGTAAAACAGCACAGTCAATAGTAGAGGTTGTCAAACTTCTGATGCCAGTACAAAATATTGAAGCTTTTGATTTATCATTAGAAGATGATCCAAAAGAATCTTATGAGCAATTAAAAAATAAGATTATTGAAATAAATCAAGGAAGAGGAATATTAGCTCTATATGATATGGGTTCTATTCAAGTCATGTTGGATTCAATCATGGAAGAAACAAAGATAAATATTAGATCAATTGAAGTTCCTATTCCATTATTAGCGATGTCTGCTTGTAAACAAGCTGAAGAAGGAAAGAATGTTGATGATATTTATGATCATTTGGTTAGTGAATATTCCGATAAATCATATTCAAGAATGAGCAACAAGGATGTTATTATTGCATTATCGTCAGCTAATGAAAATAACAGTGAAAGTATTAAAAGATATTTACAGACTTTAGAGGATTACAGAGATTATCAAATATTATCATTTAATATTTCTGATAAGCACAGTTTAATCAATAGAATCAATGAAATCAAACTTAAAGGTAAGGTTATCGGGATTGTAGGAACTTATAATCCTGATATCTTCAATATAAAATTTGTAGATTATCAACATTTACCTAAAGTTTATACAATACATGAATTATTTGCAGAAGGCGATGATGATTTTGATATCATTGAATACTTAACAGAACAGTTTGAGATATTCAATTATGATGACCTTCAAAACTCATTATTACCATTTGTAAAGAAACTAGAAGAAATATTTGAAGAACCATTTACAGAAGATACAAGATTAGGAATGCTTATTCATATGGGATGCTTAATTGACAGATTGACAAAAAAGCAAGCATCTGCGGTCAATTTTAATTTGGATAGTATAAGAACAAAGTATCATGATGAATTTACAATGGTTTCTGAAGCCTCTAAGAAACTTGAATCAACGTTTAATGTTACATTTAGTGACAGTGATAAAGCAACAATTATAGAAATTATTATTAATAACAAAAGGAGAAATTAATTATGACAAAAGAAGAAGCCTCAATGATTGGGTTTGAAATTGTAGCGTACTCAGGAGACGCAAGAAGTAAATTACTATTAGCTGTAGAAAAAGCTAAACAAAAAGAATTCGGTGAATGTGATAAATTGATTGCAGAAGCAAATGAATGCTTAAATGATGCTCATAAATCACAGACAGAATTATTACAAATGGAAGCTAGAGGAGAACATATCGATATTGGATTTATTACAGTTCATGCTCAAGATCATTTGATGACAACAATTTTATTAAAAGATATTATTAACAATTTATTAGATATTTATAGATAATGAGGTAAAAAAAGATGGATGCGTTGATTGGAAAAATCGAGAAAGCTAAGCCTTTCTTTGAAAAAGTTTCTAGAAATAAGTATTTAAAAGCAATCCGTGATGGATTCATGTCAGCTATGCCAGTAGTACTATTCTCAAGTATCTTCATGTTACTTGCTTATGTACCAAACATTTTTGGATTCTATTGGCCTAGTGATATCGAAGCAATGATTTTAAAACCATATAACTATTCAATGGGATTATTAGCAGTGCTTGTAGCTGGGACAACAGCAAAAAACTTATGTGACAGTTTAAATAGAGATATGCCAGTTAATAGACAAATCAATAATATTTCAACTCTTATGGCAGGTATTGTAGGTTTCTTAGTTGTAGGTGTTGATTCTATTAAAGGTGGATTCTCAAGTGGATACATGGGATCTAAAGGGTTATTAACAGCCTTCTTAGTAGCGTTTTTTGTATGTAATGTGTACAAGTTCTGTGTTAAAAGAAATATTACAATTCACATGCCAGAAGAAGTACCACCAAATATTTCACAAACATTTGCAGATGTTATTCCTTTCGGAGTTTCAATCTTATTATTAGCTTTATTTGATATAGCATTTAGACATTTTGTAGGTATGTGTTTCGCTGAATCAGTTATTGAATTCTTCAAACCTTTATTTACTGCAGCAGACGGATATTTAGGATTAGCTATTATTTATGGAGCTATGTCATTATTCTGGTTCGTAGGTATTCAAGGGCCATCAATTGTTGAACCAGCAGTTTCAGCAATTTATTATGTAAACATTGCTAACAACTTAGAATTATTCCAAGCTGGAAAACATGCAGCTAACATTTTAACACCTGGTTGTCAACAATTCGTAGCTACATTAGGTGGTACAGGAGCAACTCTTGTTGTAACATTAATGTTTGCTTTCATGGCAAAATCTAAAGAATTAAGAGCAGTAGGTAAAGCAAGTTCGATTCCTGTATTATTCGGAGTTAATGAACCAATCTTATTTGGTGCACCATTGATCTTAAATCCAATTTTCTTTATTCCATTTATTGTTGCACCAATCTTAAATGTATGGATGTTCAAAGCATTTGTAGATATTTTAGGAATGAACAGTTTCATGTATATTCTTCCTTGGACAACACCAGCACCACTTGGTATTGTATTAGGATGTGGAATTACATTGTTATCAATACTATTTGCAGTATTAGTTTTGGTTGTAGATTTCGTAGTTTATTATCCATTCTTCAAAGTTTATGATAAACAAAAATGTGAAGAAGAAGATGAAAAAAGTGGATATGTTAAAGAAGAAGATGAAGATGTTGAAGTTTCATCTGATGTAGTTAATGAAAAGCGTGTATTAGTGTTATGTGCTGGTGGGGGTACTAGTGGATTATTGGCTAATGCATTAGCTAAAGGTGCTGATGAACAAGGCATTTCAATTATTACTGCCGCAGGTTCTTACGGTGCACACTATGATATGTTAAAAGACTATGATTTAGTAGTTCTAGCTCCTCAAGTAGCAAACTACTATGAAGATTTAAAGAAAGATACAGATCGTATTGGAATTAAATGTGTTGCTTGTGAAGGTAAAAAATATATTGAATTAACTCGTAATCCTCAAAAAGCATTACAATTTGTATTCTCAATTTTAGATGGAGAAGAATAGAATTTAATAATAACCATTAGGTCTAATCCTAATGGTTATTCAATATCGTTAAGTTAAGGAGAAAATTATGAAATTTAGTAAAGATTTTGTATTTGGTGGAGCAACAGCTGCTTATCAATGTGAAGGTAGTACTAGAGAATATGGAAAAGGAAAAGTAGCATGGGATGATTATTTAGCTAAACAAGGTAGATTCTCAGCTGATCCTGCTAGTGATTTCTACCATAAATATCCTGTGGATTTAAAATTATGCAATGATTTTGGAATTGAAGGTATAAGAATTTCTATTGCATGGTCAAGAATTTTTCCTGACGGAAAAGGAAGAATCAATCAAGAAGGTGTAGACTTCTATCATAGAGTATTCCAAGAATGTCATAAAAATGGTGTAGAACCTTATGTAACTTTACATCACTTTGATACTCCTGATGCTTTACATAGTCAAGGGGACTTCTTATCAAGAGAAACAATTGATGCTTTTGAAGAGTATGCAAAATTCTGTTTTGAAGAATATAAAGATGAAGTAACTTATTGGTTTACATTCAATGAAGTATGGCCAATTGCCACAAATCAATATATTGAAGGAACATTCCCACCATGTATTACTTATGATATTACAAAAGCAGTTAAATCAATGCATGGTATGATGGTAGCACATGCTAAAGCAGTTTGTGTTTATAAAGAAAAAGGTTACAAAGGCAAAATTGGAATCATTCATTCATTAGAAACTAAATATCCTTTAAATGAAAATGATCCAAAAGATGTATATGCAGCAAAAAAAGAGGACGTGTTAGCTAATCAATTCTTATTGGATGCAACTTTCTTAGGATACTATACAGATGAAACAATTAAAATTATCAATGAATTAGTTCATATTAACAATGGAAAATTTGAATATGATCCAACAGATATTGAAATTATGAAAAAAGCAGCAAAAGATAATGATTATTTAGGAATGAATCATTATCAAAGTCACTTTATTAAAGCTTATGAAGGTGAAAATGAAATTCATCACAATGGTACTGGAGAAAAAGGTACTAAAAAATTCAAATTAAAAGGTGTAGGAGAAAGAGTGTTTAAAGAAGGTATCCCTACAACTGACTGGGATTGGTTAATTTATCCTGAAGGTATGTATGATATGATTATGAGAATTAAAAATCAATATCCAAACTATAAAGCAATCTATATTACTGAAAATGGTATGGGATATAAAGATCATTTTGATAATGGTAATATCGATGATTCTCCAAGAATTGATTACATTAAACAACATTTACAATGGTTATTAAAATCAATTGAAGATGGTGCAAATGTAAAAGGATATTTTGTTTGGTCATTAATGGATGTATTCTCATGGTCAAATGGTTATAATAAGAGATATGGATTATTCTATGTTGATTACGATACACAAGAAAGATATCCTAAAAAATCAGCATATTGGTATAAAAAAGTAATTGAAACAAGAGAGGTATAATTATGGATTATAGAGGAGTCATCTTTGATTTTAATGGTACATTATTTTTTGATAATGATAAACATGTTAAAGCGTGGGGTGCTATTTCACAATTATTAAGAAATAAAGGTATAACAGATGAAGAACTCCATGAACACTTTAATGGAGTACCTAATAAACAAATCATTCAGTATATGTTAGGTGATAAATGCACAGAGGATGATATTGTTAAATATTCTTCATTAAAAGAAGAATACTATAGAAAATTTTGTAAAGAAGATACTGAAAATTTTCATTTGGTTAAAGGATCAGAAGAATACTTTGATTTGCTAACAGAAAAAAAAGTACCATTTACAATTGCAAGTGCATCAATTAAAGAAAACATTGATTTCTTTGTAGAATCATTTAACTTAGATAAATGGATTGCACCATCTGATATTGTTTATGATGATGGTACTTACGAAAATAAGATAGCAATGTTTAAAAAAGCAGCAGATGTCATTAAGACTGATATTAAAGATTGCTTGATTATTGAAGATTCATTAAGTGGTATTCAAAACGCTTATAACTCAGGTTGCAATATGATTATTGTTATTGATTCAGCGAACAAGAAAGACGAATATGAAAAATTACCTGGTGTTATAAAGGTAATTGATGATTTTACTCAAATTTAATTTATATGTAGCATTTTATTTAATAAAAGAGTTTCCTAAAGTCTAAAATGTCATGATTAAAAAATGCTATTTATGAATATATAAAGTGTTTTATGTCATTTCTTTAAACCCAACCCTCTTAATAACCTAATGTGTTTATTATGTAAGCTTAAAATACTTTAAAAAAAATATGGTACTATGCCATATTTTTTTGTTTTCGCCTATATTTATGTTTGTATTTGTGCTTTCCTTTTTTCTCGTTTGAAAGAGTAACAAGAAAATGTTCAACTGTCGAATTCAGATTATTGAGTATGTTAACATATTTTAGCAGGTTTGAATTATATAAATTTTCAGGTATTTTTAATAATGTAAATATTACTTTTCTATACATTAAGCTAATTTTTGATATGTATATCAATGATTCACTACCATTTAAATAATATTTATTTTGATTTTTTTTGATATGCATAATTCTTACACGTGTTCTTACGAGTGTTTTTAGAAATTCATCCTTATACAAGGTTATTTCTTTTTTAAATATTTCTTTTCCATATTTCGAAATTAAGATATCTAAACATTTTCTTAATGATTTCTCTTCTTTTTCTGAAAATGGTTTGAAAGATTTTATTTGTTCTTGAAGTATTTCTATCAATGGTTCCGCTGTTTCAATTAAAAATGAACATTTTATATCCACTGGCATAGTGCTATTGCTTAATGCATAAAGATAGACTTGATGAACGATATCTAAGCTGTCCAATAACTGTTCCCATTTTTCAAATACTTCAGGAGTTAATACTTTTTCAAACTCAATCAATTGATTATTTCTGTTCAAAACAAAGTCTGCTGATTCAAAGTATGACAAACGCGTGGATTTTAAATTAATTCCACAAAGATCTAGTTTATGATTAGAATAAATGATTGAGTTTGTGAATTTAAGTGAAGTGATAGGAATGAAAAAACCATCAAATATCATTAATAGACGTTCTATTTTTGTTAAAATCGCATTTAAAGTAAAGACCGTAACATCTTTAGAAGATTCTATTTTAATAGTTCTTGATATGCATTGCTCAATATGGATATAGTAGTTAACTGTTCCTTTTTTTATACATATTGTTTTTGAAATGGGACCATAAAGTACAATTTTATTTGAAGAATATGTTGCTAAAAGTGTTTTACAAGTAAATTGTTCAGTCATATTTTCCTCCTTTTATATTTGGACAAGGTATGTTTTCTATTTTAAGTATAAAACATTAAAAATTCTATTGAAACAAAAATAATAAACCTTATAAATAATTCAATGCCAATATTTGTTCTCAATTCATTTTAGGTGAAGGACCATCTTTCTTATTATTGACGGTTGTTGAGTGAATCTTATTTTCAATTAATTTGAACATTATGTATTCATCTAATTATCAATAATTTCAATTAATGTGGAAATTGTTCTGTTATTTTGATAAAAAAGACAATTGATTTGATTTCTAGAAAGAAATTAAGATATAATAAAAATTAAATAAAAAGTATATTGTTATTAAGTAGAAAGAAGTGATAAATTTGGATGTGATTAAAAAAAGAAAAACAAAAGATATTATTAAAAATCTCGCTATAACGAAACAACTCAATTTTTTGATTGGTTCTGGTGTATCTACACCTGCCATATCATTGATGAAAAATGTATCTGGTAAAGATGAAAAAGAAAAAAATGAGAATCTTGTAAAAGAAATAAAAGAAGTTAGTAGGAAAATATTAGAAGAAGATTTCTCGGATAAAGAAGTAGAAAAAACATATAGAAATTATTATAAATTTCTATTTCAGGTGATTCAATTATTAAATATGTCAAATTCTCGACAAGTTCCTAGAAGTGTTAATCTATTTACCACAAATTACGATTTGTTTATAGAAAAAGCTATAGATAAACTATCAATTGAAAATAGATTCATTTTTAATGATGGTGCTAATGGCTATTTTAAAAGATATATTGATAGTGCAAATTACAATCGAGTAGTTTCATACAAAGGATTAAATGATAATTACATAAATGAGATTCCTTCAATTAATTTAATAAAGCCACATGGTTCAGTAAATTGGAAACAAGAAAATGAAAAAATATTAGTGAATAATAATGTAGAGGATGATTGTGTTGTGGTAAAACCTACGGGTATTGAGGGACAGGAAACTTTTTTAAACAATTATTTTCATGATATGTTACGAATGTTCCAACTTGAATTAGATAAGCCACAATCTGTGCTATTTGTCATTGGTTTTTCATTTCAAGATAAACATATTGCTAAAATGTTTAAAAGGGCATTACAAAATTGTGAACTATTAGCATATATTTTTTGTTTCAGTGATAAGGATATTGAAACAATTTTAAAAAATCTAGATTTAGAAGATGGTATAAATAATTTAAGAATACTTTCTCCTAAAGATTTTGATAATAGTATTTTGGAAGAAAATAAAGATAAAGATGATGATAAAAAAATATGGTATTCATTTACAATAAACAGTTTGACTAATATTTTTGAGGGGATACAAGATGACAGGTAAACGAGTAGGAGTAATTGTAGAAGTAAATGACCAATTTTCAAAAGTAGGTGTTTATAGTTTATTAAATGATTTAAATGTTATATGGAATGGAGAGATACTTTCTGGAATAAAAGTAGGAGCGTATCTAACCATTAATCAAAATGATGTTAAGATAATAGCAACTGTATCATCTGAAAAGGTTATTGATCAACAAAATTCTGTTAAGAGTGAAGAGTTTGATAATCGATTTCATAAAAATTCTGTAAATAGAGTTATAGAGTTGAAAACAAAAGGAATTATAGAAAATAATGAATTCAAAATTACAAGTAAATATGTTCCAATGATTGGCAATGAAGTGGCTTTAACTACAAAGGATGAGTTGAACATCATTTATGGGTTGAAAGAAAACGATGAGACAATTATTATAGGAAAAACAATATTAGAAGGTTATCCTGTACAAATACCAATAAATAAGTTCTTTGCTTCACACATAGGAATTTTCGGGAATACGGGTTCTGGAAAATCTAATACATTACATAAATTATACTTGGAACTTTTAAGGTCAAACTATAAAGAAAATATAATGAAAAAATCAAAAATTTTTATTATTGATTTCAATGGAGAATATTGTAGTAGTAATATTTTTGGATTAGAAAATACTGATAGAAAAATTATTCAAATTAATACTAGAAATCCAGTTGATAAAATAGATATCAAATCTAATTATTTATTTGATGCAGATATTTTATCTATTTTGTTTGATGCAAGACCAGCTACACAAGTTCCATTTTTAAAAAAATCAGTTTCTAAATTTTTAAAAATAAAAACTGAAAATGAATTTTCATCACTAGAAATAGGACTGTTGATTTCAATTCTTAGACTTATAAAAGGAAATAACAGCCTTGATGCTTTAGATAATTGGATAGGAGCTGCGCTTAATGTTGGAATAGATAAAGGCCTACTAAACAAGTTAAGTGAATTTTCTTCAAATTTTAGCTATGGAAATCAAAAATTAAAAAATTCTGAAGGTGAAGTTATATTAGAAGATACTCAATTAACTGATGAAGGGGAAAAATATTTAAAAATAGATGAAATTGAAACTTCATTAGAAAATATTTATAGTAATTCATCAAAATTAATTCAGTTTTTAATATTTTTAGAGTTTCAGAGAGTTTATGAAATTGCATATAATTCTACTAAGGCTGATTTTATAAATCCACTTTTTAATCGAATCAGACCAGCAATTGAGTCTTTAGAAAAGGTGGTAAAAGTAGTTGATAAGAATACAAAGAATTCACATCAACCAGTGACTATCGTCTCTTTAGTTAATGCAAATGCAGATATCAAGAGATTGATTCCAATGCTATTATCAAAAATGATTTATGATGATCATAAGAATAAAGTATCCCAAAGGGGAATTGAAAGTACTGCACATTTAATTGTTGATGAAGCTCATAATATATTGAACAGTCAGTATAAAAATATTGGTGATGATTGGCAAGACTATCGCTTGTCCATATTTGAGGAAATTATTAAAGAAGGAAGAAAATTTGGATTTTACTTAACGTTAGCTAGTCAAAGACCTGCAGATATTTCTCCTACAATAATGTCGCAGTTACATAATTATATTATTCATAGATTAGTTAACGATAAAGATTTGCAAATGTTAGAAAATACAATGCCAACATTAGATTTGTTTACATTTAAAGCTATTCCAATGTTAGGACAGGGAGAAGGAATAATAACAGGAACAGCATTTAAAATTCCAGTTATTGTAAAAGTTGAAAAAGAAGAAACAATTAGGCCAAGTAGTGATGATGTTATTTTAACAGATTTATGGAATTCATAAATATGGAGAAGTTATTATTTTAAAAAGATTTTTCATAATCATTATTTTTTATAGAATGATCAGATGAATATATAGTTATTATTGGATGGTTATTCAAATAAAAGAAAAGTTTTATTTTATACATTTTCCAGCTTCATAACATTGAGTTTGTTAACAGGAAATATAATATTTATATATTTTTTATGTATTTAATGCTATAATCTATAGTATAAAAGGATTGTGACTTTTAGTAGGCAAAACCGATAATTAAATGGATTTTATTCCATATTAATTGTTGGTTTTTTTGTTTCTTATTAATAGACGGTATAAGAGAAAGGAGGATAGAATAAACTGTCTATTTTTAATAAATATATTGTTTTTAAAGTAGATTGGTAGTTTTTTAAAACATAAATATTTAATGAAAGAAGGATAGGTTATGAAGAAAATATATAAATTATTGATTTGTGTTTTAGTTTTAACTATGTTTACAGGTTGCTCTCAGGCTACTTCAAAAAGAAATTCAAAAGAAATTATTGAAGATATGATTTTATATTATGGGACTTATGAGTCGAAATCAAAAGATAAAGTAAATGATCTATTGGAAGAATTAGAAGATGTTGACTCTTCAAAAGCAAAGCAATGGGATGAAATTATGAAGTATTGGCAAACAAATCATGAAAAACTTGAGATTAATAATGATATATTGCCTGATGGATTAGATAATAGTAATAAATTCTGCATTGTTGTTTTAGGATATCAACTTAATGATGATGGTACTATGAAAGATGAACTTATTGGACGTTTGAAAGTTGCATTAGATAGCGCAAACAAATATCCTAACACATATGTTGCTTGTACTGGTGGAGGAACTGCAAAAAATAATTCCAATGTAACTGAAGCAGATCAAATGGCACAATGGCTTATTGATAATGGATTGAACAAAGATAGATTGATTATTGAAAATAAATCATCATCAACTGTTGAAAATGCTAAATTTACATATAACATTCTTAGAAAAAAATATATAGATATTGATAAAATTGCTATTGTAACAAGTGATTACCATATAGAAAGAGGTTCATTATTGTATAAAGCACAATTAGTTTTATCTGCTGCTAAAAATAATGACAAATCTATACAAATAGTTTCAAATGCTGCTTATCAAGCACATAAGGATAGTGAACCATTTTTATGGCAAGCTGGCGGTTTATGTGAAATATTAGGTGATGTTAAACTTGCTAATAAGATTTATGATGAAAAATATACAAAGCCAAAACTTTAAAAGATATGTTAGTTTTTATAAAGTCAATATAGGATTATTATCTTTTATATTTATTTAATGAAAAATAATTTATAATCATACTTTTTTACCCTATATTGTACTTTGTTCCATTTCTATTTTTAAGGGTTAATTTATAATATAGTCAGGAGGAAAGAAAAATGGAAATGAAAAATGAATGGGTCAAAGATCCAAAGATTTTTAATGTCAATCGTTTAAGCGCAACAGCATCGATTCATAGATATGCAAGTATTAAAGAATTAAAAGAAAAACAAAGCAGTTTCAATTATTCATTAAATGGGAGCTGGAAGTTTCATTATGCAACAGGATTTAATCAATTAATACCGGAGTTTTCTAATAAAGATTATTGTGTAGATCACTGGGATGAAATCAAAGTACCTGGACATATTCAATTACAAGGTTATGGAAAACCAATGTATGTCAATCAAATCTATCCTTGGTCAGGAACAGAACAAATTATTCCTGGAGAAATTCCTGATAAAAATCCAATTGGAAGTTATGTCACTTATTTTGACAGTTCAGTAATCAAAGATAATGTTGATACTTATATTACTTTCCATGGTGTTGAATCAGCCATGGCTCTATGGGTCAATGGAACATTTGTTGGTTACAGTGAAGACACATTTACACCTTCAAGTTTTAATATTACAGATTTGATTGTTAATGGAGAAAATAAGATTGCTGTTAACGTTTATCGTTTCAGCAGTGGAAGTTGGTTAGAAGATCAAGATTTCTGGCGTTTTTCAGGTATTTTTAGAGATGTTGAACTTCAAATGGTACCACACGTTCATTTAAAAGATATCAAGATTTTGACACATTTAAATGAAAATTATGATCATGCAACTGTTGAAGTAACGCCAATGATTGAAAATAATCATCATCGTTTTAAAGCAGTCTATACTTTAAAGTATAAAGATGAAGTTATTGGACAAAAAGAAAGCAAAGATTGTTGCAGTCCAATCAATTTTGAATTCGATGATCTTCATTTATGGTCAGCAGAAAAACCACATCTTTATCAATTATATGTTGAAATCATGGATGAAAAGGGTTTGGTTGAATGTAGTCAACATAATGTTGGTGTCAGAGAATTTAAACTTATTGATGGTATCATGTGTATCAATGGTAAAAGAATTGTTTTTCATGGTGTCAACCGACATGAATTTTCAGCTGAGACAGGGAGAACGGTTTCTTATGAAGATACTAAAAAAGATATCTTGAATATGAAAGCCAATAATATCAATGCTTTACGTACATGTCATTATCCAAATCAAACATTTGTTTATGATTTATGCGATGAATATGGTCTTTATGTCATTGATGAAGTCAATCTTGAAACACATGGAACTTGGAGTGAACTTTTTGATAAAACACATATCATACCAGATGATAAATCTGAATGGCTAGATATTATTTTAGATCGTGCCAATTCCATGTATGAAAGAGATAAAAACCATCCTTCGATTATTATTTGGTCATTAGGAAATGAATCTTATGGTGGTAAAAATCTTTATGAAATGTCTAAGTTTATGAAACAAAAAGATACTTCTCGTTTGATTCATTATGAAGGGCTTTCACATGATCGTCGTTACAATGAAACAAGTGATATTGAAAGTCAAATGTATACTTTTGCAGTTGATGTTGAAAAATACTTAAAGGAACATCAAGATAAACCGTTTATTTTATGTGAATACGCCCATTCTATGGGAAACAGTAATGGAGCATTATTCAAATATATTGATTTAGAAAAGAAATATTCCTTGTATCAAGGTGGATTCATCTGGGATTACATCGATCAAGCATTATACCATGATGGAAAATTATGTTATGGTGGGGACTTTGGTGAAAGGCCAAGTGATTATGATTTCTGTGGAAACGGTATTGTTTTTGCAGACCGTACAAATACTCCAAAGATGCAAGAAGTCAAATACTGTTATCAATATGTAGATTTTAGAATAGATGAAGATGTTATTCATATCAGCAATAATTATTTATTTACTGATTTAAATGAATATCAATTACAAATGGATATGTTATGCAATGGTAATGTTGTTCAAAGTAAAACAATGACAGTAGATTGTAAACCATTATCATCAGTTGTTGTTGAAAATCCATTTAAAATAAATGATCAAGACCAAGAATGTGCAGTAACAGTCTATTTGAAAAAGAATCATGAAATATACGCTCAACAACAATATATCTATGAAGTAAAAAATAAAACACATAACATTCATACAACAAAACACGTAGATATCGTTGAAGACTACTTGAATGTAGGCGTTGTAGGAAAAGATTTCAATGTGATTTTCTCAAAACAAAAAGGTTTGGTTTCTTATAGATATCATCAACAAGAATATATTAGAGTACCTGTCAGACCAAATTTCTTTAGAGCAGCTACAAATAATGATGTTGAAAACAAATATGGTTATCGCTATGGTAAATGGTTAACTGCCAGTCTATATGCAAAATGTGAGTTTGTTGGTGTTTCAAAAGGAGATAGTTCTTGCAAGGTTGAATATGCTTATGACTTACCAAATTTACAAGATGAAAAAGTTCATTTAGTTTATGAAGTCTATGGTGATGGTAAAATCATTGTCGATATGTCTTATCAACCGGTTGTTTCTGAAATTGAAATGCCTGTATTTGGACTTATCTTCCAATTATATAAAGATATGGAAGAAGTAAATTATTATGGATTTGGTCCAGAAGAAAACTATATTGATCGAAACAAAGGGGCACTTCTTGGAAAATATACTTATCAAGTAACAGACAATTTAACACCTTATTTATATCCACAAGAATGTGGTAACAGAACGCATGTAAGAGAATTATCAGTTGCGGGTGAAAATACAAAATTAAAAATCAAAGGTGAAGATTTTGAATTTTCAGCTTTACACTATACACCTTATGAATTAGAAAATGCGCGTCACAAAGATGAACTTCCAAATGTTTATCAAACGGTTTTATGTATCAATAAAAAACAAATGGGTGTTGCTGGTGATGATACATGGGGTGCTAAGACACATGATGAATTCTTATTAGATAAAGAAAAACATCATTTACGTTTTAGTTTTAAAGGTAAGTTATAATGAGATTTATATTTGTAAGACATGGAAAGACACATTTTAATGAAATCAATCTGACACAGGGTTGGTGTGATTCGCCTTTATCAAAAGTAGGAATCAAACAAGTTGAAAATATTTCAAAACAGCTAGAACAATACCAAATAGATAAAGCCTACACATCTCCATTGGGTAGGGCAGTACAAACGGCAAATATTATTCTAAGTAAAAAAGAAGTCGAACCGATTTATGAAGAACGTTTTAAAGAAGTTAATTTTGGAATACTTGAAGGAATATCCACAGAACTTGTAAGAAAACTCAATATTGAATCACCTGACTGGTTAGAAGATTTGGATATGGATTACAGACCTTATGAAGGAGAAGATATTCATGATGTTATTTCAAAACATCATGAAGCTCTTCAAGAAATAATAGAGGATTGTAATGATAATGAAACAGTTTTAATTGTAGGGCATGGCTGTTCGTTATATGGATTTATCAAATCATTATTACCTCAACAATCTTTTAAATTTCCTAATAATGCTTCAGCAATGATTGTTGATTATTCAAATGGAAATTTCAAACTCGAACAAATTTTAGACCCTATTCTATAAAAATAAACAGGTTTGCGATGGTAAACCTGTTTATTATTTATAAAGTTTCAGAATATTTGATACAGATTAGATCAGAAATAAGCTGTAATGGATAGGGATGACTTGCATAGCCACCTTTACTGTTATAACGGATGTAGAAATCGATAAATGGATATTCAATTGACTGATCAGAAGTAATCATACATATCTTTGGTTTCTTTTTGTTACTTTTGAATGGCTTGGCTCTTGGAAAAATACGATCAAAATAGGTTCCTGATTCTGAAAAAATAATAATAAGATTATTTTCATCAGCGTCAGTAATATAGTCTGCCTGATCTTTGATATTAAAACAAGAAAAGATAAGTTTACCACTTGTTTGCAGGTCGAACTGTAAATTGCAGGCAACACTTTCAGATTGCATATAGCCAAAAGCGGCTATTTTCTGATAAGAACTGATTTCTTGAACAAGTGTATTGATTTGTTTTTCAATATCATTTTCTAAGAAGTAATTTAAATTGGAAATAACATTTTTTACATATGATTGAAACATTGATGAGGATTCATATTTTTCATAGTCAAACTTTCTTTTTAAGCGAGCAGACTCAACAGAAAACTTTGCGATTTGATTTTTCAATGCATTGAAATCTTTAAGTCCAATATCACGACAAAAGCGCGAAATACTAGAATTTGACACATAACAAGCCTGAGCTAGATCTGTGAGAGAATATTCTTCTAAATCGCGCATATTTTCTATCATATATTTAGCTATTTTATAGTTATTTGAACCTTTTGGTTCATCATTAAGTGTTGATAAAAGTATAATTATTAGGTTAAACATGGAGAATCTCCTTTATGTATATTTTAGATAATTATACCATAGTTAATTATTGTTTAACAACAATAGTTTTAGCTACTTTATCATGAAAAGATTGTGTATTTGCTTGGAAATAAGCATAGATAATTGAACCGATAGTTAAAGCATAGGCAATATATTTTAAAGGATCAACAATCATTGTAAGTTTAAATAATGGAAGTAGCTTTCTTATATAGGTTGGGATGATAATCATTCCACCTTCAAGTAAGGATGCTCCAAGAAGTTCTCTTAACATCATATCTTTTAAATTGATTGATTCATTATTTTCTTTAATGATTTTGATCTTACATATTTTTTTACCAAGTGTTTGTCCTTTAAAAAGATATGTTGGAATAAATACATAGTAAATAATACCAATCAAAACACCATAAAGACCTAAAGCAAGACCTATAGAAAAATCATAGTGTGTTAAATCAAACATATAAGGCTTTAAGTAGTCATTTCCTCTTAAATAGAAGGTAATAGGGATAGCAGCCAGCATGTTAGTAAGATACCAATCGATGATCATAGCTACAAATCTTCTAACACGTGTTTCGATAATATCCATATTATTTCTGTTTTTATTGCTTTTGTTATTTTTTGTTTTATTTTTTCTCATAAGTAGTCCTCCAGGATAGAAAAATTATAACAAATGAATGCTTTATTTACTTTTGCTTTTCCAAAAGGTAGAAATTATTTCCAAATATTGGAAATAAAAAAAGAAAGCCGAAGCTTTCTATAAAGATTTTATAATCTTTTATAATCATCCATATTTAATAAAGATGCAGCATCTTTATCACAGATAACAGTGAAGTTAGGATGTAATTTTAAAACAGTTGCTGGTAGTTCATCTGAAATTGGTGAATCTAACACTTGTTTTAAAATTTGAGCTTTTTCTTTACCAGTAACAATCATTACAAGATGTTTTACTCTCATTAGACTTTTTGGACCCATTGATAAAGTGATTGGTAGATGATCTCTTGCTGGATATGTTGGATTAGCTGCATTTTTTGTTTTACGATCCATTGGATAAGTATAACTATCCATAGGTGTACATCTTGGACAGTTGCTGCAGAAATGTCCATCCCAACCTAGTCCAATCAACATAACATCAATACCACCAGCATCTCTGATTTCTTGATCATAAGTTTCCCAATTTTCCATTGTTGTTGTATGGATTCTTTCATCAGGAATATTTGCATCTTTAAAGAATAGTTCTTGCATTTCTTCCCAGTTTGGGCCATGTGGTTTATCTTGATAAGGTGCTTCATCAAAAAGATAGTATTGAATGTCTTTGAATTTTTCTTGGTCTTTAACATAAGGAACCATCATCTTATAAAGATTGATAGGAGAGCGTCCAGCGGTTAAAGAGATGTTGACTCTTTTATCTTGCATCATTGCTCCAAGTAAAATGTGCATTGCACTTTCGCTCATTTTTTGTTCATTTTCTTCAATGATTAACTTCATAATATATCCTCCTGTTTTATAAGAAGATATAACTCACACACAATTTCATTATAAAAAATAAAAAGGGAGTGTCAACATAAAAAAACAAATGCAGATAAAAAAAATAAAACAATTTATTTCCATGATTTGGAAAAGATTTCAAGTAATTGGAAAGATGTTTTTTATTATGGAAATCAAAAGAATTTGAATGTGCTACAGCTATATAATTTCACTATAGCAAGAAGGGAGGGAACTTTCATGAATTTCATGGAAAAATTTAATGAACTTGCAAACCGTACACTTGTACCAATTGCTAACAAATTAGGGAATCAAAGACATTTGGCTGCTATTCGTGATGGAATGGTAGTAGCAATTCCGTTATCTATTTTAGGAGGGGTATGTTTAATTATTTCAACACCACCTTTTAAACCAGAAACACTTCCAAATTGGGGATTTATTACTGACATGTTAAATGGTTGGTATAACTGGGCGCAAGCCAACAAAGCAATGTTGCAATTGCCTTATAATATGACAATGGCATTAATGGGATTATTTATTGCATTTGCAATTGCTTATCATTTAGCAGATGAATACGAAATGCCAAAATTAAATTCAGCAATCGTATCAACAGCAGTATTTTTAATTGTATCTGCACCAACAACTTCAGCAGTAGCATCAAATCTTATTGTTGATGGAAAAAGTGCAACAGATTTATTAGCTTTAGCTGGTAATTACATACCAACGACCTATTTGGATGCCAAAGGTATCTTTACAGCAATCTTAGTTGCTATAGGTTGTGTGGAAATTATGCATTTTATGTTTAAAAAAGACATTCGTATTAAAATGCCTGAAGGTGTTCCACCAGCAATCAGTTCATCTTTTGATGCAATCTTACCATTATTTATTTGTGTAATCATTTTTTATGGTCTTTCTTTAGTTGTACAAAACTTTAGCGGACAACTTTTACCAAATATGATCATGACAGTTTTAGCACCTGCAATTTCAGGACTTGATTCATTAGTTGGTATTTGTTTAATTACCATGATTGCTCAAGTATTCTGGTTCTTTGGATTACATGGAGCAAGTATTACTCAACCAATCCGTTTACCATTTATGCAAATGTATTTAATTGCTAATATTTCAGCATTCTCTGCTGGACAACCAATCGTACATTTCTTTACTCAACCATTCTGGTCATATGTTATTACACTTGGTGGTGGTGGAGCTACAATGGGACTTTGTATCTTGTTGTTGAGATCTAAATCAGCAGAATTAAAGACATTAGGAAAATTATCAATTGGACCTGCAATCTTTAATATCAATGAACCGATTATCTTTGGTTTACCAATGGTTTTAAATCCATTAATGATGATTCCATTTATCTTTGTACCAGTAATCAATTCAATTATTGCTTATGGCTTAATGGCCTTCCATATTGTAGGAAAAGGAATTATTGAAACACCATGGACAACACCAGCGCCACTTGGAGCCGCACTTGGATGTATGGATTTCAAAGCAGCAATCATGGTTATTTGTTTAATTATTTTAGACATGGTTTTATACTACCCATTCTTTAAATTATTAGAAAAACAAAAATTAGAAGAAGAAAATTCAGTACAAACAAATTAAAAAAAGAAGATTAACTCACACATAAATCTTTTAAAAATTGAATAACTTAAGTATGCTCTAGTGAGACCCCAAAATCATTAGAGCTTTTTTTATAAAACTTAAAGTTCGACAGTTGTTTCTCTCGGTTTATGAAGAAGGGAGGGATAATATGTCAACTAAAGTTAGGGTAAACCTGAGAGAAATGTATCCTAAATATTATAATCAAGATTGCTTTGTTGAAGTTGATTAGGATGTTTATGAGACAATGAATAAATATGATCATATTGATGCAGTATATAAAAGAAAAGTAGATTATCATAAGGGATATTTTTCGTTAGATCGAAGTCCATTTTTAGAATTAGAAAAAGAAGGCTTTGATGTTAACGAAAACATATTGTTGAAAGAATTGATACATCAAGAATTAATAAGTTTTATTGAGTTAACAATTAAAGATTTACCAGTCAAAGAAAAAGAACGTATTTTAAAAAAATATGTTCAATGTAAGACTCTAGAATCAATTGCTATTGAAGAAAACTGTAGTATACCTGCGGTTTACTATTCTATTAAAATAGCACTGGAAAAAATTAAAGAAGTTCTAATTAAAAACGGTTATGACATTAATGATTAATTTAAATATCGTAACTTAAAAATGTTTTATAAATCTCATTATTTTAAGGAGATTTAAGACTGTTGACAAATATGAAGTTGACAGTCTTTTTTAAATTATTTTATTAATAAAAACAAGCTCTTAACACTTCACATCATTTGTGCACATTGCACAAATACTAATGATTTATTTAGGATGCTTGTCTCTACTCAATTCGTTATATTTCATTATAATGATAATTGTAATAAAAATTAACATGTAAAAGGATGAGATAACCCATATATATTTATATCTCATATATTTACATTTTAAGTAATAGTTTCCCAAGATATTAATTTTTTTATTACACGAATTCCCTATAAAAATAAAGAAGATCATTCCCCTTAAATGATCTTTTTTATTTGTTTATAATTGTTATTAAAAATAGCTATAACATTAATGATTAATTCAAAGATCATAACTTAAAAATGCTTTATTGAATCTCCTTATATTTAAGGAGATTTTTTTAACATATTTATGCGAGTTGAACACTAAATAGTATTGTAATTATATGAAAGGAGTATGCAATGATAAAAAAATCAGTAGAGGTGAAATATATGTAGCCGACTTAAATCCGTATCAAGGTTCTGAACAAGGTGGGATAAGACCTGTAGTTATTTTACAAAATGATGCAGGAAATTATTTTAGTAGCACTACTATAGTTGCATCACTGACATCTCACGTAGGGAAAAAAGAAAATTTACCAACACATGTCTTTATTAACAGCCGAGAGGATCTTGAACATGATTCTATAATAATGTGCAAGCAAATAAGAACGATTGATAAATCAAGATTAATTAGATGTTTAGGTCGGTTAGACGAGTATGAGATGGAGGAAGTTGAAGAGACTTTGAGCGTAAGATTAGGATGCTTTGATGACTCATTAAGTATAAATGTTGACAATCCAATTTATTTTGAGAATATAAGATTCTTTTTCTTGCACGTTGAAAATAGGACATGCCATTGGCATTGGATAAGATTTTTTTTAATAATTATTTTTACCTTTACATAGTCCATTGGATATACGTCCTTCATTTATCCATGTAAAAAAGTTGGGTATCTCTTCTTTCCAATGTTCAAATGTCTTTATAACATTATTATTTGTTAGTGTTAAATGATTATAATTTAAGAATAATTCAATTTAAAAAGGAGCTGTTACGAAATTAAATAATTAATTTCATACAGTCTTTTCTTTTGTAAAATAAAAATAGGAATTTTAAATATCTATATAATAAAATTATTCTACTATAAGAAGCAATTGTATCTAATTACAATAATTCCTCAAACATAACGTTTGAGGAATTAATTGGTAAGAAATAAATATTACTGATAAGATATCAATATCCTATTTTTTAGTTATATTTTATAAAAAACGGATGTTACGATTTTAAATTATTTCGTAACATTCCCCACGATAATTTATAGCGTACCGGATAATTTAATATACCTGACAAATCCATTGCCTATTTTTGTTTATTATAGGTATTAATAAAGGTGTTTAAGGAGATGAGTTGGATGAAAGAAATAGAAGTAAAAGATTTAATCAAATATATTAATCCTTTTGAATTAAAAGAAAAACCAGCTATTGCGATTGCTAGTGATGGAAAAGAAACCAACGAGCTTACAATTGGTTGGGCTGGATTTGGTTTTTTATGGAGAAAGCTACAGTCTATGTACATAAAACACGTTACTCTAAACATATTTTTGATCAAGCTGAGTATTATTCTATATATTTTATGGATCAAGAACATAAAAATCAATTAGGTTATTTTGGACGTGTTTCTGCTAGAGATGAAAATAAAATGGAAAAGTGTGGAATGACTGTTAATAATGAAGATGTTGCTCCTTATTTTGAAGAGAGTTCAGTCATTGTTTTATGTAAGGTTATAGGTAAAAGTGATTTTGATTCAAAGAGTGTTGATGAAAATGTTTATGAATGGTACCAAGAAGAAGGGGTTCATAGTCAATATTATGGAGAAATTGTCAAGGTATTAGTTAAATACTATAAGTAAAACTTATAGTCTTTATTAATAAATAAGGACTATGATTATCTTGTGAAAATGTTATCATATTACTGTAAAATAGGAGGAAGAATCAATGGGTAAATTATTATTAACTGGTGTTGATGGTAACTTAGGTCAATTAGCTGCTGATGTTTTATTAACACTAGAACCAGTAGAAAACTTAATTTTTTGTGGATATAGTGAAGAATCACTAAAGAAATATGCTGAAAAAGGAATTGAAACACATGTCACAAACTTTAATAATCCAGATGGATTAGCTGAGGCTTTTAAAGGAGCTGATGCTCTAGCATTGATTTCTATGCCATTTGTTGGTGCAAAAAGACAAAATGCTCATAAAAATGCAGTAGATGCTGCTAAAGCTGCAGGTGTTAAACAAATTATTTATACATCTTTAGTCAATGCGGATGATGAAACAAATCCATCAGTAGAAAAGAAAGATCATATTTATACTGAAAAATATATTCAAGAAGTTGGTTTAGATTATCAATTTATGAGAAACTCTCAATATGCTGAAGCAATGGTTACAAACTACTTTACTTATGCACATATGAATGCACCACTTACAAATTCACAAGGTGATGGTTTGATGGCTTACATTTCACGTAAAGACTGTGCTAAAGCATTAGCTTATGCTTTACATCGATCAAATGAATTCCATCAAAAAGTATGGAACATCAATGGTTTAGAATTAATGACAATTTCAACATTCTGTGCTATTGGAGATGTCAGTACAGGGAATCATGTTCCATTTGTGAATGTGACTGATGAAGAAAACTATCAAATTTGGGATGCTATGGGTGTTCCTAGAACAACAGATGGTGTATTCCAAAAAGATTCAGAAGCACCATTTTCATCAGATGGAATGGTTACATTTGCTCAAGCTATTAGAGAAGGTAAAATGGATATTCATACAAAAGACTTTGCTGAACTTACAGGAGATACACCTATTTCAGTAAGATATATGTTTGATCATCAAGAAGAATTCCAAATTGGTGAAAGACATTCTCAAGATAAATAAGATATTTAATAAAAGTGAATCGATAAAGGATTCACTTTTTTTATGCTCAAAAATTAAATTTCTATATATAGATAATGGATGTTTTATTTTAATGTCATAATTTAGAAAAACGGGGCAATATAGCATAAATGAAAGTGTTCCTTCATTTATAGAAAGGATTAGATTGTTGTTAGAAAATGACTTGAAAGTTCAAATAGGAAACTTTTAGTAATTAATGCAAGACAAGCAGGAAAAATATTATGAGAGATGAAAGAAAAAAGCGGATACGCTAAATTATAGAGGCTATCAATTTTATAAAGAAAACCCGTCTTTGATGATATGGAAAGTCATTGAAAAAATATTTCAAGATTGTCATTTGTAATTAAATAAATATATTGAAAATCCATTTTATCTACTTTTAATAGACATTTTTTGTGTTTTATGTCATAATACCAAAGCTACTTAAAAGAAAGGAATGACGATATGATATCAACACAAAATGTCTCATTAAGATATGGAGATAGAGCATTATTTGAAAATGTTTCTGTTAAATTTACAGAAGGTAACTGTTATGGAATTATTGGTGCCAATGGTGCTGGTAAATCTACATTTTTAAAAATCTTAGCAGGAGAAATTGAACCTAATAAAGGGGAAGTTATTATTGAACCTCATAAAAGATTATCTGTTTTAAAACAAGATCACTTTGCTTATGATGAAAATAAAGTTGTTGAAACTGTAATTATGGGTAATAAAAGACTTTATGAAATCATGCAAGAAAAAGAAAGATTATACGCAAAAGAAGATTTTAATGATGAAGATGGTATTTTACTTGGTGAATTAGAAGGTGAATTTGCGGATATGGATGGTTGGAACGCTGAAGCTGATGCTGAAACAATGCTTAATGGTTTAGGAATTACTTCTGAGTTTCATGATATGTATATGAAAGATTTAGATGGAAATCAAAAAGTAAAAGTTTTATTAGCGCAAGCCTTATTTGGTGACCCAGATATTTTATTATTAGACGAACCAACAAACCACTTGGATTTAAAAAGTATTAATTGGTTAGAAAACTTCTTGTTAAATTTCAAAAATACTGTTATTGTTGTTTCTCATGACCGCCATTTTTTAAATAAAGTTTGTACACATATTGCTGATATTGACTATAGCCGTATTCAATTATACGTTGGAAACTATGATTTCTGGTATGAATATAGTCAAATGCAAATTCAACAAGCGAAAGATCAAAATAAAAAAGCTGAAGCAAAGAAAAAAGAATTGGAAGAATTTATTGCAAGATTCAGTGCCAATGCTTCAAAAGCCAAACAAGCAACTTCTAGAAAGAAATTATTAGATAACTTAGAAATGGTCGATATTAAACCATCTCTTAGAAGATATCCATTTATTGGTTTTAAACCAGGAAGAGAAGTTGGAAATATTGTTTTAAATGTTGAAGGTCTTACAAAATTTGTAGATGGAGAAAAGCTTATTAATAATGTTTCATTCTCTATTCAACCAAATGAAAAAGTTGCTTTTGTAGGAGATGATAAAGCAACTGAAGCTTTCTTTAAAATTATTATGGGTGAAGATGAAGATTATGAAGGAGAATTTAAATGGGGTGTGACAACAAGCCAATCTTATTTTCCTAAAGATAACTCAAAATATTTTAATGACTGTGAATTATCACTTGTTGATTGGTTAAGACAATTTACAGATGGAACAGTATATGAACAAGATTTAAGAGGATGGTTAGGAAGAGTGTTATTCTCTGGAGAAGAAGCTTTAAAGAAAGCCAATGTTTTATCTGGAGGAGAAAAGGTAAGATGTATGCTTGCTAAAATGATGATGGAAGATGCTAATGTTCTTGTTTTTGATGAACCAACAAACCATTTGGATCTTGAATCAATTCAAGCTTTAAACCAAGGTCTTATTCAATTTAAAGAAAATATTTTATTTACATGTCATGATCATCAATTTGTACAAACAATTGCTAATAGAATTATTGAATTTAATAAAGATGGTATGATTGATCGTTTATCAACATACGATGAATATTTAGAATATAAAGAAGAATTAGAAACAAAATAAAGGATCCAAGAAGGATCCTTTATTCGTTTACGATATATAATGTTTTATAAGGGAAGGAAATTTGAAAAAAATTTTTTCTAAGAAAGATGTTTAAATATTATTTATCTTTCTTGCTATTAGCATAATAAACAATTGTGAACTGAATATTTCTTATTAAACAAAAAAAGCCTTTTTTAAAGACTTTTTTGTTTAAATAATAATTGGGAAGGGAATATGAATTTATTATTTAACGAAAGATGATTGATCTTTCATGGTTATAATATAGATGAAAACTATAATAGAACAATGGTTCAATCATGTGTTTTTATGTGATGTCATAAAATTAAATGATAAAGAAGATTGAAAAAAATTATCATTTTGGTAAAATTGTTTTAAACAATGTGAGGTGATAAAGTGGAATTACATTTTACAAAAATGGAAGGTATTGGAAATGACTATATTTATGTTGATGGGATCCATCAAGAAGTACCGATGGATGCTGAATTTATTAGTCGTATTTCTAATCGCCATTTTGGTATTGGTGGAGATGGGATGATCGTTATTTTAAAGTCTGATCAATATGATTTTAAAATGCGTATGTTCAATCTAGATGGTAGTGAAGGAATGATGTGTGGAAATGGAATTCGTTGTTTTGCTAAATTTTGTTATGACCATCATTTAACAGATAAAAAGGTTTTAAATATTGAAACAAAGGCAGGTTTACGTATTGTAGAACTTATTTTTGATGGAGATGAAGTTGTTGGCGCAAAAGTAGATATGCAAGAACCAATTTTAAATTGTAAAGACATTCCTGTTATTTTTGATCAAGAAAAAATGATTAATGAAAAAGTGATGATTGGAGATCAAGAATATGCTTTAACAGCTGTTTCTATGGGGAATCCCCATGTCATTACGTATGTTGATTCATTAGATTTTGATATTGAAACAATAGGAAAACAATTTGAACATCATCAAATATTTCCAGAATCAGTCAATACTGAATTTGTTGAAGTAATCAATGATCATTATTTAAAAATGCGTGTATGGGAAAGAGGCAGCGGTGAAACAATGGCTTGTGGAACAGGTGCCTGTGCCGTTATGTATGCAAGTTATTTGAATGGTTATTGTAAAGAAAAAGCAACAGTTGAGCTCCTTGGAGGAAAGTTAGAAATTGAACTTCAAGAGGGACATATTTTTATGACAGGTCCAGCAACAACTGTGTTTGAAGGAAAAATAAAAATATAAGGAGGAAATTTATGTTACAAACAGCAGAAGAAATTATTAAGTATATTGGTGATGCCAAGAAACAAACACCAATTAAAATGTATTTAAAAGGTGAAAATTTACCTGATACAGATGCATTCCATTTATTTGGAGATAGTCATTTTAAAATTGCTATTGGAGATTTAGATGCCATCAATGCTTATGTTGAAGAAAATAAAGATTTAATCAAAGATTCATTTATTGAACAAGATCGTCGTAACAGTGCGATTCCAATGTTAGATATGAGAAATATCAATGCACGTATTGAACCAGGATGCTTCATTCGTGAAAATGTTTCTATTGGAGATAATGCCGTTATCATGATGGGTGCTGTTATCAATATCGGTGCTAAAATTGGTGAAGGATCAATGATCGATATGGGTGCTGTTTTAGGAGGACGTGCTGAAGTTGGAAAACATTGTCACGTTGGAGCTGGAGCAGTGTTAGCTGGTGTTATTGAACCACCTAGTGCTTCACCTGTTATTCTAGAAGATGATGTTTTAATTGGTGCAAATGCGGTTGTTATCGAAGGTGTTCATATTGGTAAAGGTGCAGTTGTAGGTGCAGGAAGTATTGTTACTCAAGATGTACCTGCTGGTGCGGTTGTTGTTGGAAATCCAGCAAGAATCATCAAAGAACAAAAAGATGAAAAAACTGAAGGTAAAACACAATTAATGGATGATTTACGTAAAATCTAGGATACGATTATGGAACAATTATTAGATCAAATAAGGACATGGCGTCGTCATTTACACGCCATTCCTGAAATCGGTTTTCAAGAATATAAAACATCAAAGTATCTTTATGAAGAATTAGAAAAAATGGGGTATCAACCTTTAAAAATAACAGAGACGGGAATCGCTGTTTATCTTGATTTTCATAAAGAAAAAACACTTGCTTTTAGAAGTGATATCGATGCTTTAGAAATTGAAGAACAAACAGGTGTATCATTTAAAAGTACACATCAAGGGAAAATGCATGCCTGTGGTCATGATGGACATATGACAGCACTTCTTGGACTTGCTTATAAGCTAAAAGATGTTCAAGATCTACCACATAATGTTTTGCTTATTTTTCAACCAGGAGAAGAAGTGGTCAATGGGGCACCATCAATTATTAATACAGGTATTTTTGAAAAATATCATGTTAAAGGAATTTATGGTTTACATATGTTCCCAGATGTTGATGAAGGAAAAATTGCTTGTCGTAAAGGTCCTTTAATGGCTGAAAGTGGTGAATTGGATGTAACGGTTCATGGTAAAAGTGCACATGCAGGTAAGTATCATGAAGGAATTGATTCAATTGTGATTGCGAGTTTTTTGATTAGTAATTATCAAAGTATCATTTCACGAATGATTTCGCCTATGCAACCTTGTGTTTTAAATATAGGTGAAATACACGGGGGAACGGTCAGAAATATTGTGGCTAGTCAAACAAGTTTCCATGGAACTCTTAGAACGTATAGTGAAGAAGTTTTTTCACGTATTGTAGAAGCAATGAAAGGGTTTAATCAAGGAATGGAACAAGCATATCATTGTCAAATTGATTTTGCCTGTCAACCTTTTAACCCACCTGTTTTAAATGATGCACATTTATATGAAGAACTTAAAAAGAATGTTGGCGCAAACTTCGAAGAACTTGAAGAACCTGTGATGTTAGCAGAAGACTTTGCTCATTATCAAAAAGTGATTCCTGGTGTTTTCTTTTATGTGGGGACAAGATGTAAAGAATATACTTCAGGTCTACATACACCAACTTTCAATTTTCATGAAGAGGTTTTAGTACAAGCCGTTGAACTTTATGAAAAACTTGCAAGAAATGTACAATTGGGGGACTAAAAATGAATTATTATGATAGATCATTGGATGCTTTAATGCATGCCTATGGAAGATATAATGTCACATTTGATCATGGAGATGGCATTCATTTATATGATGTAAATCAAAAAGAATATATTGATTTCTTTTCAGGAATTGGTGTTAATTCTTTTGGTTATAATTATCCAGCTTATGTAGAAGCCATGGAAAAACAATTACATAGATTAATGCATATTTCTAACTACTTTAATACTGTTGAAACAATTGAAGCAGCTGAATATGTTAAAAAAGCTACAAAATTAGATAAAGTATTCTTTACAAATTCAGGAGCTGAATCAACAGAAGGTGCTTTGAAACTTGCACGTAAATATTATTATCAAAAACATGGAAAAGCGGATAGTGAAATTATTTCTTTAAATCATTCTTTCCATGGAAGAACAACAGGATCTGTTAAACTTACTGGAAATGCACATTATCAAGAAGCGTTTGGACCTTTAATTGAAGGTGTTAAATATGCCAATATCAATGATTTAGAAAGTGTTAAAGCATTAGTAAATGAAAAAACAGCAGCTATCATCGTTGAACCTGTTCAAGGTGAAGGTGGCGTCTATGTTTGTTCAAAAGAATTCTTAACAGGTTTAAGAATTCTTTGTGATGAAAAAGATATTGCTTTAATTTTAGATGAAGTTCAATGTGGTATGGGTCGTACAGGAACAATCATGACTTATTTCCAATACGATATCTTACCTGATATTTTATGTTTAGCTAAAGGAATTGGGGCAGGTTTTCCAATGGGAGCTTTTGTCGCAAATAAAAAATTTGCTGCTGCGATGGAACCTGGAGATCATGGTTCTACTTATGGTGGAAATCCAATGGCTGGTCAAGCATGTAGAACGGTCTTTAAAATCTTAGAAGAAACAAAAATGCTTGATCATGTTCAAGATATCAGTGAATATTTAATTGAAAAATTAGATGATTTAAAAGATAAATATTCTTGTATTAAAGAAAGACGTGGTTTAGGATTGATGATTGGTTTAGAATTTGATCGACCAGTTAAAGATATTGTTCAAACTTGTTTAGATAATGGACTTATTGTTGTTATGGCAGGAGCGAATGTTATAAGAATGTTACCACCATTTATTACAACTGAAAAAGATGTTGATCAAGCAATTGCTATTTTAGATCAAGCAATTGAAAAAAATATTTAAAAAATTGAAAAAATTAAAAGAAAAATAGGATGTTTTTGACATATATAATGATGAGGTGATAAATATATGTTGAAATATCCTATTTTTTTACAAGATAATGAAAACAGTTGTGGGGCATACTGTATTAAAATGCTCTTAAGCTTTTATAAAAGAGATGATGAAATTAAAAATATTAAAAAGCGTTGTCGTCTTACAAAAGAAGGCATTACGGTTTATGGATTGATACAAGTTTTAAAGAAATATCATCTAGAAGCAAAAGCTTATCAATGTGAGTTTAAACATTTATTTGAAGAAGTCAATTGTCCAGCAATCGTGCATTTAAAACAAGATGATCTCTATCATTATGTCATCCTCTATAAAGTTAAAGATGGATATTTTTTAGTAGGAGATCCAGCTAAAGGACTCATAAAAATGTCTTATGAAAGTTTTTCAAAGCAGTTTACAGGAATTATTATCATGATTGACCATGTAGGAATGCCAATTACTAAAAGAACGAATTATACTTTTCAAAATTTTTTAAAAGATCATTTTAAACAGCATTATCAAACAATCATTAAGATGATGATTAAAACCATTATTATTTCAATGCTTACAATGATTTTTTCTTATTATTATCAATTGATGATTGATTCTTTTTCAAAGTATCCAATCTATCAAATTGTTTTCATTTCTCTTGGCTTTACAGTGCTCTATGCCTTTAAACTTTTATTAGATTATTTAAGAAGACAACAAATTTTAGAATTAAGCAGAGAACTTAATCAAGAATATGCTTTAAAAACCATGCAAAATCTTATTTATCAAGATTATGATTACATGGATGGTTTAGAAAAAGGAACATTGTTATCAAGATCACAAAATTTATTTGAATTAAGTCAATATTTTATAGAATTTTATCATGTGATCTTTATTGATAGTATTTTAATGCTTTTCATTTTGATTTTTATTTTATCGATTCAATTCTTTTTGTTTTTGATTGTTTTATTGATGATGGTTATTATTTTTTTAGTATTTTATTTTTATAGTAAAAAACTACATATTGAAAATAAAAAAATATTAGAACAAAAAGAACATTTAAATGATGGCCTATTAGAATTTCAAGAAAACTATTTTCAAACAATTCAGTTTAAAGTTAAAAAAATGATGAAAAATAAACTAGGATATCTCTATGATACTTACTTTATGAATGTCTATCATCATGATGAAATGACCAATATACATCAAGTTCAATTAGAAGCCTTGATTCAAATCATGATTATGGCTGTCTTATTATTAGCAATCATCATTTATAAAAAGCAACAAATGACCCTTGGAACAGTGATGCTTGTTTATTTATTACTTTCTTATATGATCAATCCTTTAATGAAAATATCAGTCTTTATTGCGATGCATGATGAATTACAAATTATTTTTGAAAGATATAAAGAAATGTTACCTGAAAAAAGAGAGAGGAAAAAGAAAATCAAAAAGATAAAAAGCATTGAATTAAAACATGTAAGTTTTAGTTATGGTTATACCCGACCGCTTTTTGATCATTTTCAATTAAAAATAGAACGTTCATTATTTATTCAAGGTAAAACAGGAAGTGGTAAATCAACACTTTTGAAACTTATCATGAATCAATTACAACCAACAAAAGGAGAAATTGTTATTAATGGAATCAATCTACAAGAACTTGATTTAAATAGTTATTATAGTCATATTAAATATTTAAATAAAACTCCCGTTTTTTATAAAGAATCATTAAGAACGAATATGATTTTTGATCGTTTGTTTTTAGAAAATAAAATGATAGAATTATTGCATTATTTTATGTTGGATGATTTAGTAAATGGTTTAGATTTGAAACTGGATGAACAGGGTGGTTTTTTATCGTCGGGACAAGGACAGCTCGTGATGATTATTCGTGCACTATTAAGTGAACCTGATGTTTTGATTTTAGATGAAGCATTTAGTAATATAGATCAAGAAAGATTACAATTATTGATCAATTATCTAAATTTTCAAAAGATCATCGTGATTATTGTTTCTCATCAAATAAATATGATGAACTGCCAGTTTGACTGTGTTATAATTGATTCAGGAAAAATAGTGGGTGAGGAAGATTATGGAAATAGATTTAGCACTTAATAATGAAGTAGAAGATTTTAAAGAAGATTATGAAAGTATTTATTTAGAAATTATTAAAGAAGCATGTAAACAATTAGATATTCATGATGATTTAGAATTATCAGTTATTTTTGTAGATGATCAGCGTATTCATGAAATCAATAAGGAATATCGTAAAATTGATCGTAGTACAGATGTTATTAGTTTTGCTTTAGAAGATAGTGAACAATATTATATTGAAGGTATGCCAAGAGAAATAGGAGATATTTTTATTTCAATTGATCATGCTAAAATGCAAGCAGAAGAATATGGTCATTCATTTTATCGAGAAATGTGTTTTTTATTTACACATGGTTTATTACATTTACTTGGATTTGATCATATGAATGAAGAAGATGAAAAAGTGATGTTTTCAAGACAAAAAGAAATATTGAATGCTTTAAATATTGAAAGGAAATAATATGGATCAAAATAAATTAATCGATTTAGCTTGGAAAGCAAGAGAAAATGCGTATGTTCCTTATAGTCATTTTAAAGTAGGAGCTTGTATTGCTTTAAAAGATGGAACATTTGTTCAAGGATGTAATATTGAAAATGCTGCTTATGGGTCAACAATGTGTGCAGAAAGAAATGCTGTCTTTGGCGCTTATTGTAAAGGTTATCGCAAAGAAGATATTATTGGACTAGCAATTGTTGCTGATTGTAGTCCGATTGCTTCTCCATGTGGGGCATGTCGCCAAGTATTATCAGAACTTGTTGATTTAGAAATGCCCATCTTTCTAGCAAATAAAGAAAAAGTAGAAAAACATACAATTGGTGAATTATTACCAATGGTATTTATAGGAGAGAGTTTATGAGTTTTAAATCAGGATTTGTCAGTATTGTAGGACGTCCAAATGTTGGAAAGTCTACCTTATTAAATCAAATATTAAAAACAAAGCTTGCAATCATGTCAGATGTTGCTCAAACAACACGTAATACAATTCAAGGTATTTATACAGATAATGAAGCACAAATCATTTTTATGGATACACCAGGAATCCATAAACCTCAAGATGGTTTAGGAAACTTTATGAATACGACGGCTTTAAATAGTATTTATGGAGTGGATATGGTTTTATTTATTGCACCAGCAAATGAAACGATTGGCAGAGGAGATCGTTTTATTATTGAAAGATTAAAAGAAGCGGATGGACCGGTTTTCCTTTTACTTAATAAATGTGATCTTGTTTCTAAAGATGAAGTTATTAAAAAATTAACAGAATGGAAAGAACTTTTTGATTTTAAAGAAATCATTCCTATTTCAGCTTTAGAAGATCAAAATGTGGATACATTGATTTCTACAATTAAAACATATTTAAATGAAGGAATGATGTATTATCCAAAAGATCAAATGACAGATCATCCAGAAAGATTTGTAATGGCTGAATTTATTAGAGAAAAGATCCTTTATTTTACAAGAGAAGAAGTTCCTCATAGTGTTGCGATTGTTGTTGAAAGAATGGCAGAATTAGAGGATGGCAGCGTAGAAGTTATTGCGACAATTGTTGTTGATCGTAAATCTCAAAAGGGTATTTTGATTGGTAAACAAGGAAGTATGATCAAAAAAATTCGTCAAAATGCACAAAGAGAAATGAAACGTTTTTTACAAACAACAGTGCATTTGGAATTATTTGTTAAAGTTGAAAATAATTGGCGTAATAAACAAAAATATTTAAAAGAATTTGGTTATAACGAAGATGACTATTAAAAAAGAAGAAGTTGTTTCTTTAGGTATTGTTTTAAAGACGCATCCTTATAAAGAAAGTGATTCTTTAGTCACTGTGTATTTTAAAGATTATGGAAAAATGACTTTGATTGCTCGGGGTGTAAAAAAATTAAAAAGTAAAAATGCTTCGGCTTGTCAAAGTCTTACACTTTCAGAGTTTACTTTTATACCTAGAAATGGTTTATCAACGATGATTAAAGCAAGTTCGGTTGATTTTTATCGTTATATTAAAGAAAATCTTGAATTAGAAGCTTATGCAAGTTATTTTATGGAATTTGTTTTAAAGAATGAAGAAGATAATCAACCGGATTTAGAAATCTTTGATACTTTAAAAAAATCATTAGATGCTCTAAATCATGGTTATCCCTATCCATTGGTTTATCTATTATATAATGCATTTATTTTAAAAAGATGCGGGATGGCTTTACAAGTTGATGGCTGTGTAAGATGTTTAAGACAAGATCATATAGCAGGAATCAGTTTAGAAGATGGGGGCTTTGTCTGTCATGATTGTTTATCACTTCATGATAAACAATTAGATAAGGTAACATTAAAGGCTTTTCGTCATATTAATAAATTAACGATTGATTCTATTGATCAACTTAAAGTACCGGATGAATCTATTGATTTATTAATGGAAATTATGGATTATTATGTTGATGAGATGACGGGGATTTTATTTAAAACAAAGAAAATGATTCAAAGTCTTTCAAAAATATGACAAAAGTAGACACTTTTGTCTTTTTTTATAAACATATTTTGACTATAATAGAAACAAAAGTAAGGGGAGGATTTATAGATGGGACAATTTTTACCGATAAATAGAAAAGAAATGGAAGAAAGAGGATGGCAAGAGGTAGATTTTGTCTATATTTGTGGTGATGCTTATGTAGATCACCCTTCATTTGGAGCAGCTATTATTTGTCGTACATTAGAGGCAAATGGTTTTAAGGTTGCTTTTTTATCGCAACCAGATTGGCATAAGGTAGAAGAATTTAGGCAATTTGGGAAACCTCGCTTGGGTTTTTTAATTTCTTCAGGAAATATTGATTCAATGGTCAATCACTATACTGTTTCTAAAAAAAGAAGACATAAAGATTCTTATACATCAGGTGGTGAAGGTTTTAAAAGACCAGATAGGGCGGTTATTGTTTATAGTCAAATGGCAAGACAAGCATTTCCTGATGCTAATATTTTAATTGGAGGAATTGAAGCTTCTCTTAGACGTTTAGCTCATTATGATTATTGGAGTGATAAGGTTAGAAAATCGATTATTATTGATGCCAATGCAGATTTATTAATGTTTGGAATGGGAGAAAACAGTATTATTGAAGTTGCAGAAGCATTAGATAGTGGATTAGATATTAAATATTTAACGTATTTAGATGGAACAGTTTATAAAACAAAAAATATCGATGATTTAAATGAAGCTGATTATATAATGCTTCCTAGTTACGAAGAAATTACAACATCTAAAAGAAAATACGCTGAATCTTTCCAAAAACAATATTTAAATACCGATCATTATAATGCTAAAATCTTAGTTGAACCTTATCAAGGATGGTATGTAGTTCAAAATAAACCGAATAGACCACTTACCCAAAGAGAATTCGATAGAGCTTATGGTTATGATTACAATCGTGATTATCATCCAAGTTATAAACATGTTCCAGCTATTGATGAAGTTAAATTCTCACTTATTTCAAATAGAGGGTGTTTTGGATCATGTAATTTTTGTGCTTTAGCGTTCCATCAAGGAAGAATTATTCAAGCAAGAAGTCATGAATCAATTATTGCAGAAGCTAATAAAATGGTTTGGGATCCTGATTTTAAAGGATACATTCATGATGTTGGTGGACCAACAGCTAACTTTAGAGATACTGCTTGTGATAAACAAAAAACCAAAGGGGCTTGTCCTACAAAACAATGTTTATGGCCAGAACCTTGTAAAAATTTAAAAGTTGATCATGAAGATTATTTATCATTACTTACAAAATTAAGACAGCTTCCAAACGTTAAAAAAGTTTTCGTACGTTCAGGAATTCGTTATGATTATCTCATGTATGATAAAAATGATCATTTCTTTGAAGAACTTGTTCAACATCATATTTCAGGACAATTAAAAGTTGCCCCTGAACATATCAGTAATCATGCTTTAGACAAGATGGGCAAACCAAGACGTGGGCTTTACGAAAAATTTGTTGATAAATATTATCGTATTAATGAAAAATATAATAAAAAACAATTCTTAGTGCCTTATTTAATGTCCTCTCATCCAGGATGCCGTTTAGAAGATGCTATCGAACTGGCGGAATATTTAAGAGATATTCATCATCAACCAGAACAAGTACAAGATTTTTATCCAACACCAGGAACGCTTTCAACAACGATGTATTATACAGGGTTGGATCCTCGTGATATGACACCTGTTTATGTTCCAAAAGATCCTAAAGAAAAAGCGATGCAAAGAGCCTTGATTCAATATAAGAATCCTAAAAACTATGACCTTGTATATGAAGCCTTGATCAAAGCTAATCGAAAAGATTTGATTGGATTTGGTAAAAAATGCCTAATTAAACCACGTACCAAAAGGCAAAACTATAACAGATCTTATACAAGGGGGCATAAATGATGAAACTTACAGAAACGTATACCTCCTTAACACAAACACATATTAAATTTGATATTTATCAACCGAATGTGATATTAAGATATAAGGGAATCATTCAACTTCATCATGGATTATGTGAACATTCAGACCGTTATCAAAAATTTGCGGAATATTTAAGTCATGAAGGTTTTATTGTAGTCGTGCCTGATTTTCCTGGGCATGGTACATCACTTTATCATTTTGAACAAGGCTATTTTGGAAGCGGAAATGCTCTTGATACTTTGATTGAAGATATGCAACGTTTAAGACATATTATCGCTAAAAGATATGAAGACCTTCCTTATTTTATGATTGGTGTTGATTTTGGTTCGCTTGTATTACTTAAATATGCCATGACGTATGGAGATTATATTAATGGAATGATTTTGCTTGGAACATGTCTGAAAAATAATTTTTATTATCGTATGAAAACGATTGTTGATTTAAATATTTTATTACATGGACCAATGTATCGTTCAAGAGTCATTAAAAGAGCGATTGATTTATTTTTACAAAAAAATTTAAATAGTTGTTATAAAATGAGTAATCAAAAAGAAGTACAGCTTTATCAAGAAGATCCTTTAAGTGATTTTGTTTATACAAATCAAGCCTATCATGATATATTGGAATACATAAAATATGTAAGTGATGAAGATCATCTAAAACATATACCTGATTATTTACCTGTTTATTTATTATCAGGTGGTTTTGATAATCTTACTAAAAATGGAAAAGATACTATAAAACTTTATCAAATATTAAAAGGAAATGGTCTAAAAGATCTCCAATATAAGATTTATGATAATAAAAGACAAGATATTTTACATGATAATAATTATCGAGATGTCTATCATGATTTTATGCATTGGTTAGACGAAAGAACCTATATATAGTACCCTTATAGTTGGTTGACAAATATCCACTATAAGGGTATTTTATTTGTACGCGAAAAAAAGATAGAAGACTTGGAAAGCCAAGTCTTTATTCATTTATATCGTAAAAAAAGGAGAAAATTATGGCAACTAAAGATATGGATAAATTAGTAAATCATGCAAAATCAACTGGTTTTGTATATCAAGGTTCAGAAATCTATGATGGACTAGCAAATACTTGGGATTATGGACCATTAGGGGTTGAAATGAAAAATAACATTAAACGTTTATGGTGGAAAAGATTCATTCAAGAATCTCCTTATAACGTTGGTTTAGATTCAGCTATTTTCATGAATCCAAAGGTATGGGAAGCTTCAGGACATGTTGGTGGTTTCTCTGATCCATTAATTGACTGTAAAGAATGTAAAACAAGACATCGTGCAGATAAATTAATTGAAGCATATGATCCTTCTGTACATAGTGAAGGTTGGTCTAATGAACAAACAATGTCTTATATTAAAGAACATAATATTGTTTGTCCTAACTGTGGAAAAAGTAATTTCACTGATGTTAGACAATTTAAATTAATGTTTGAAACACATATGGGTGTTGTTGAAGATGATAAATCTGTTGTTTATTTACGTCCAGAAACTGCACAAGGAATCTTTGTAAACTTTAAAAATATTCAAAGAACTTCTCGTAAAAAAGTACCATTTGGTATTGGTCAAATTGGTAAATCATTCAGAAATGAAATTACACCAGGTAACTTTATTTTTAGAACAAGAGAATTTGAACAAATGGAATTAGAATTCTTCTGTAAACCAGATACTGATTTAGAATGGTTTGATTATTGGAAAGCTTATTGTAAAAAATTCTTATTAGACTTAGGATTAAAAGAAGAAAATTTAAAATTCAGAGATCATGAAAAAGAAGAATTATCTTTCTATTCTAAGGCTACATGTGATGTTGAATATAAATTCCCATTTGGATGGGGTGAATTATGGGGTATTGCTGATCGTACTGATTATGACTTATCTCGTCATATGGAACATTCTAAAAAATCTTTAGAATATTTAGATCCTCAAACAAATGAAAAATATATTCCATATGTTATTGAACCATCTGTAGGGGCAGACCGTTTATTCTTATCTATTTTCTGTGATAGTTATCAAGAAGAAACATTAGAAAATGGAGATACAAGAACAGTGATGAAATTACATCCTGCCATTGCTCCATATAAAGTAGCAGTTTTACCACTTACTAAAAAACAAAGTGAAAAAGCTGAAGAAGTTTATGCAACACTTGCTAAACATTTCTCTGTTGAATTTGATGTTGCAGGTCAAATTGGTAAAAGATATCGTCGTCAAGATGCTATTGGAACACCATATTGTGTAACTGTTGATTTTGATACAATGGAAGATAATGCTGTTACTGTTCGTGATAGAGATACAATGGAACAAGTACGTTTACCAATTGATCAATTAGTAGATTATATTCAAGATAAAATTACTTTCTAATAAAGGAGATCATTATGCCAAGACTTTCAAATGAAAAAATCAATGAAATAAGACAAAGCGTTGATATCGTTGATGTTATTGGCAATTATCTTCCTTTAGAAAGAAGAGGACGTAATTATTTAGCAAGGTGCCCATTTCACAATGATGATCATCCATCAATGTCTGTTTCACCTGAAAAGCAGATCTATAGATGTTTTGTATGTTCACACGGTGGAAATGTGTTTACTTTCTTACAAGATTACTTAAAAATTTCCTTTATGGAAGCTGTCAAAATGGTGGCTCAAATGGGAAATGTTGATTTAGGTGATTTTACATTTTATGAAGAAAAACCACATGTAAATCAAGAATTAGAACCATACTATTTAATGCATGAAGAAGCAAATCGTATTTATAAACATTATTTAACGACGAAGCTTGCTTTAGAAGCAAATAGTTATTTAAGTCAAAGACATTTATCTAAAGATATTATTGACTATTTTGAAATTGGTTATGCACCGGAACAAAATATTTTATTAAAGGCTTTTGAAAAATCTGGTTTTTCAAGAATGCAAGCTTATGAATCAGGGCTTGTTATAGAATCTGAAGTAGGATACGATCGCTATTCCAATCGTATTATGTTTCCTTTACATAATAGTGAAGGACGTGTTGTTGGCTTTAGTGGTCGTATCTATCAAAAAAATCAAAAAGAATCTAAGTATATGAACTCTCCTGAATCTAAAATTTTTATTAAAGGAGAGACCTTATACAATTACCATCGTATAAAAAATGATGTTAGAAATGAAGGTAAAGTCATTATTCTAGAAGGTTTTATGGATGTAATAGCATTATATAAAGCGGGTATTAAAAATACTGTCGCAATTATGGGAACAGCTTTAACTTCACAACATTTAAAAATGTTAAAACGATTATCAAATGATATTGTTTTATGTCTTGATGGTGATCAAGCTGGAAAAAATGCGATGATCAAATGTGTGGATGCTTTAAATAATGAAGGATTTCATACATCAATCGTGGTTATTCCTGATGCAATGGATCCAGATGAATTTCTAGAAGCTAAAGGAAAAGATGAATTAATAGCACTCTTTAAAAATCCGATAAGTGCTGTTGAGTTTAAATTAAATTATTATTATGAACGTATCAATGTTGATAATTATGAAGATCGAAAAAATTATTTAGAATCCATGGTTAAAGTCATCATGCAATTGGATGATATTGTTGATCAAGATTATTATATTGGTCAACTTGAAAAAAAATCAGGATTTTCCAAAGAAACAATTCATCATTTAATGAGTCAACAAACTCTTGTAAAAAAACCAATACCTTTTAGACCAGTGACTTATGATCATGTTTCAAGATTGATTGATAAGTATCAAAAGGCTGAAAGAGATTTGTTATATTATATGATGCAGGATAAAAAGTATGCGATGCAATATGAAGCAAAAGCAGGCTATATGTATGATAAAGTTAATCGCTTAATTGCTTCCTATATTATTGATTATTATCGTCAGTACGTCATTTTAGAAGTTGCTGATTTGATTAATATGATTGATGATCAAGATATTGTTAAAAGAATTTTAGAAATATCATCTTTACATTTACCTCAATTAGAATCAAATCAAGCAATTGATGATTATATCAAAATAATACAAGAAAAACTTAAAATTGAACGAATTAAACAACTTGAACAGGAGCTATCACAAACATATGATCCTCGTCAACAAGCAAAAATTCTTCAAGAAATTATAGAATCAAAAGATAAGGAGTAAACTATGGCAAAGAAAAAAGTACAAGCAGTTTCATTTGATGATTTAAAAAAATTAGTTGTAAATGAAGCAAAAAACAATAACAATGTATTAACCCAAGAACAAATTGATGAATATTTAATGAATTATGATTTAAGTGATGAACTCGCAGAAGAATTACTTGAATATATTCAACAAAATCAAATTACTATTTCTGATGATGATTTAGATTCATTAGATGTAGATGATGATATGTTACTTGCAGGCGTTCCTGCAATGGATGATGATTTAGACCTTGATATAGATGATGCAGATGATACTCCTGATCTAGATTTTGATGGTGATTTCGATATGATGACAGGGGATACATTACATATGTATCAAGAACATGATGATGATAAAGAAAGCGAAAGCACTCAACTTGGAAGTAATGTTAAAATTAATGATCCTGTAAAAATGTATCTTAAAGAAATTGGGCGAGTTGAATTATTAAATCATGATCAAGAAATTGAATTAGCTAAAAGAATTCTTGAAGGAGATGAACAAGCTAAAAAAGAACTTGCTGCAGCAAACTTAAGATTAGTTGTTTCCATCGCTAAAAGATATGTTGGACGTGGAATGTTATTCTTAGATTTAATCCAAGAAGGAAACATGGGGTTAATTAAAGCAGTAGAAAAATTTGATTATACAAAAGGATTTAAATTCTCTACTTATGCGACTTGGTGGATTAGACAAGCAATTACACGTGCAATTGCCGATCAAGCCCGTACAATTCGTATTCCAGTACACATGGTAGAAACAATCAATAAATTAACACGTATTCAAAGACAATTAATTCAAGAATTAGGTAGAGAACCATCTGCTGAAGAAATTGCTGAAAAAATGGATGGTATGACACCTGAAAAAGTACGTGAAATTCAAAAAATTTCATTAGAACCCGTTTCATTAGAAACACCAATTGGTGAAGAAGATGATTCACATTTAGGTGATTTTATTGAAGATGAAGGAGCAATGTCTCCAGATGATTATGCTGCTAATGAATTATTAAAAGATGAATTGAATGATGTTTTATTAGAACTTACAGATCGTGAAGAAAAAGTATTAAGACTTCGTTTTGGTTTGGATGATGGAAGAACAAGAACTCTTGAAGAAGTTGGGCGTGAATTTAACGTTACACGTGAACGTATTCGTCAAATTGAAGCAAAAGCATTAAGAAAATTAAAACATCCATCTCGTTCTAAAAGATTAAAGGATTTCTTAGATCGTTAATGAAACTATCAAAAAGATTAGAATTACTTGCTTATTTGGTAGAAAAACATAAAAAAGGAAATATCTTGGCAGATATTGGAACAGATCATGCTTATTTGCCATGTTATTTAATTGAAAAAAATATTATAGATAAAGCTTATGCCTGTGATGTCGCAAAAGGTCCTTTTGCGGCGTCACTTTCTACTATTAGGCAATATCATTTCGAAGAAAATGTTGAAGCTTTATTAGGAGATGGATTAGATCCTATTCTTGATAAAGAAGTTGATATGGTAACGATTGCTGGAATGGGATCATTTCTAATTGTAGAAATATTAGAAAAAAATAAAGCGTATTTAAACAAAGTTAAACAATTCTATTTACAACCTAACGCTAATACGGATCATTTAAGAAAATATTTATTTAAAAATCATTTTAAAATTATTGATGAAAAGATGATTAAAGATGGTCATCATGTTTATGAAATGATGGTTGTAGAAAATACAAATCAAGATATTCAATATAATCAAGAAGATATGACGTTTGGTCCAGTTTTAAGAAAAAATAAAGATGAATTATTTATTCGTTATTGGCAAAAACAATATCAAACATATTTAAAGATTATGAAAGATTTGCCATCAAATCATCCAAGATATTTAGAATTAGAAAAACAAAAACAATTAATTGAAGGTGAACTTAATGAAAGCTTATGAAATTATGAATCATTTGGAGAAATATTTTCCTTTAAATCTTCAAATGGATTTTGATTGCTGTGGTCTACAAATTGGAAGTAGAGAAAAGGAAGTTAAAAAAGTTTATATTGCTTTAAACGCTGATAATGAAACATTACAAGCCTGTATTGAAAATAATTGTCAAATGTTAATTACACATCATCCTTTTTTATTAGAAAAAATAAAAAACCTGGATACATCTTTACATCAAGGAAAATTTATTGAAAGAGCTATTAAACATGGCATTGTTGTTTATAGCTTACATACATGTTTAGATAGAGGACAAAATGGGATTTCCATGAATGATTGGTTGATTCAAAAATTAGGTGTTCATGATGTTGCTTGTTATGATCATTATGAAGTAGGAAAGAAAGCTACTTTAAATCAAGCAATGGAAGGACAAGATTTTATAGAATATGTAAAAGATAAATTTCATTTGCAACATTTAAAATATAGTAAAAATACAAATAAAATGATACATACAATTGCTATTTGTGGGGGAAGTGCAGCAGACGACTTAGAAATTCTTACTGGTCAAGTAGATTGTTATATTACAGGTGATACTAAATATCGTCATGCTAAATATGCTATTGATCATGATTGTTTATTAATTGATCTTGGTCATCATTTAGAAGTTATAATTGAAGAAAAACTTCCTGAATTATTAGAAGATTTACCAATTCAAATACAAATTCACGAAAGTCTTGATTATTTTAAATATGAATAAAACTCTTGGGATGACTCAAGAGTTTTTTCATATTTGATAGGCTATAAGAAAGGAGCTTTATTATGAAATTACATTATCAAGGAAAATATAATTTAGATCCTGAAATATTACCGAAAAGAAAACATCAACCCAATGCTGTAAAATTTAAAGAAGTCAGTTCATCCAAAGAACTTGCTGTTATTGCTAATACAATAGGATTTATATTAATGGTCATCTTATCTATTCCTATTCTTTTAGTATATAAAAATGATTTACTGCTTTATTTTGATGATGTGATGCTTGCTGTTATTTTTCCAATTTTAACAATGTTTCCTCATGAGCTTTTACATGCCCTTTGTTTTAAAGAAGATGTTTATCTTTATACAAATTTTAAACAAGGAATGGTTTTTGTTTTAGGAACTGAAACAATGAGTAAAAAAAGATTTATTTTTATGTCTTTTCTACCAAATTTAGTTTTTGGTTTTCTTCCTTACTGCTTATCTTTTCTAGGAACTAAATATTTGATGTTTGCTTTATGGGGAGTTATTGCTGTAGCGATGGGGGCAGGAGATTATTGTAATGTTTTCAATGCTCTTACACAAATGCCTAAAGGAGCTAGAACCTATTTATATCAGATGAATTCTTATTGGTATATACCTGAAAATAAATAAAAATAAGTTTCAAAAAATTAATTTATTTTGTCTTTTTTTTGTAACTCTTTTTTCATAAAATAATGAAAGAAAAAATATTTTTTAAGTGGATGTGCTTACATTGATTTTATGCATTGTTATCTTAAAAAAATAGGTTTATACTAAAAGATGTAGAGAGTAAAGGAAGGCAAGAATTATGAACAAAAACGAGATTATGTCAAAAACAAAAATTGTATGTACTATTGGGCCAGCTTCAGAAAGTAAAGAAATGCTTACTAAATTAGTAAAAGCTGGAATGAATGTCATGAGATTAAACTTTTCTCATGGAACTCATGAAGAACATGAAGAAAAAATCAATACTTTATTAGAAATTAATAAAGAATTATCGACAAATGTCGCTATTTTATTAGATACAAAAGGACCTGAAATTAGAACTGGTGATTTTGTTGGTGGAAAAACAACTTTTAAAAAAGGACAAACTTCAACTATTTGTGTAGAAGATATTGAAGGAACAAGTGAAAGATTTACAATTACTTATAAAGATTTATATAAAGATGTTAAACCAGGTGGTTTCATCTTAGTAAACGATGGTCAAGTTGAATTATTAGTTGATCATATTGAAGGAACAGATATTGTTTGTGTAGCAGCAAATGATGGAGAAGTAAAAAATAAACGTGGAATCAATGTTCCAGGAATTAAATTAGGATTTGATTATTTATCACCTAAAGATATTTCAGATTTAACATTTGGTGCAAATCAACCTTTTGACTATGTTGCTGCTTCATTCTGTCGTAGAGCACAAGATATTATTGATATTAAAAAATTATTAATTGAAAATGGTAGAAATGATATTCAAATTTTAGCGAAGATTGAAAATCAAGAAGGTGTTGAAAACGTTGATGAAATTCTTGATATTGCTGATGGTATCATGGTTGCTCGTGGTGACTTAGGTGTAGAAGTTCCTGCTGAAGATGTCCCACTTATTCAAAAATCAATTATTAAAAAATGTAAACAACGTGGTAAAATCGTTATTACTGCCACTCAAATGTTAGAAAGTATGCAACAAAATCCAAGACCAACACGTGCGGAAGTATCTGACGTGGCTAATGCGATTTATGATGGTACAGATGCAATTATGTTATCTGGTGAATCTGCAAGTGGATTATATCCTCAAGAAGCAGTTTTAATGATGTCAAAAATTGCTCATAAGATTGAATCTAGTTTAGATTATCAAAGCTTACAAAGACAAGCCATTCGTACAGCACCAGATGATACAAGCGAAGCTATTTGTATGTCTGTTGCAGAAATTGCTTATAAATTCAATGTAGCAGCAATTATTGCCTTTACAGAATCTGGATTTACAGCTCGTAAAATGGCTCGTTATCGTACAAAATCTCGTATTATTGCTGCAACTCCATCACTTAAAACTGTTAAAGCTTTAGCTTTAAACTGGGGTGTTAAAGCAGTACCTTGTAAACAATTAAACTCACGTATTTCAATGATTGATTATGCAAGTATTATTGCTAGAGAAAATGGTGTAAAACCTGGTCAAAAAATCTTAGTTACTGGTGGAACACCAGGAGTTAAAGGTGCAACAAGCTATTTAGAACTTGTAGAAGTTAAATAATATTCGAAATACACTCTTAGGAGTGTTTTTCTTTTCTAATTCATAAAGATGAAATAAATGGGTTATACTATATAATAGCAAAACAATGAAAAGAAAGAGAGATTTTATATGTGTACAGCAGCAACTTATCAAACAAAAGATTTTTATATGGGTAGAACTTTGGATTATGAATTTTCCTATGGTGAAAAAATAGCTATTATGCCGAGAAACTATCCTTTACAATATAGACATGGATCAAAAAATATTGAACATTATGCCATGATTGGTATGGCTCATGTATTAGATGAATATCCTTTATATTATGACGCTGTTAATGAAAAAGGTTTAGGAATGGCAGGATTAAATTTTGTCGGAAATGCTTGTTATCAAGAGGTTAAAGAAGGAGCAGTCAACGTTGCTCAATATGAATTCATTCCTTGGGTTTTAAGTCAATGTGCAACGCTTAAAGAAGCTAAACAACTTATTCAAACAATCAATTTAGTGAAGACACCTTATAACGAACATTTGCCAGCCGCATCATTACATTGGATCATTGCAGATCAAAGTGGATGTATAACTGTTGAATCAGTCGAAGAAGGATTAAAAATCTATGAAAATCCAGTCGGTGTTCTTGCAAACAATCCCTCATTTGATAAACAATTATTTAATTTAAATAATTATATGTCTTTATCACCTAAACAACCACAAAATTATTTTTCTAAACAATTAGATTTAAAATCTTATTCTAGAGGAATGGGAGCTCTTGGATTACCTGGTGATTTATCTTCAATGTCACGTTTTGTAAGAGTTGCATTTACTAAAATGAACGGACAATCAAAAGATAATGAAAGAGATAGTGTTAACCAATTTTTCCATATTTTAGGTTCTGTAGAACAACAAAGAGGGTGTTGTGAAGTAGATGATGGAAAATATGAAATTACGATTTATACGTCATGTTGGAATAGTCAAAAGGGAATCTATTATTATACAACATATAATAGAAGACAAATTACTGCCGTTAATATGCATAAAGTAAATTTAGATGGTCAACATCTTACTAGTTACCCAATGCTAGATGATGAAGAATTTTATGAACAAAATTAGTATTTTTAAGATAGCGAAAGCTATCTTTTTTTTATATTTAAATGTGATTAAAATCACATAATTTTCATATATTTCAAAGAAAACAAGTTAATTTTTTAACTTGTTGTAAACGCTTTCAATTTGAAAATAATAGGACTAAAATAGGGTTAAAGGGGATGGAAGTTATGAGTTTAAAATCATTTATTGGAGGCATACATCCAAAAGATCAAAAACAATATACAAAGGATTTACCTATTATTAAAATAAAAGCAAGTGATGAAGTTGTATTTCCTTTAAAACAACATATTGGTGCACCTTGTCAACCAATTGTTAAAGTAAAAGATGAGATAAAAGTTGGGCAAGTTATTGCTTGTAGTGATGCTTTTGTTTCAAGTCCTATTATTTCTTCAGTTTCAGGTGTAGTAAAAAAAATAGAAGAAAGAATGGATGTCAGTGGGAAAATGCAAGAATCAATTGTTATTGCTAATGATGGATTATATCAAAAAGTTGAAAATAATAATAATAAACAAGAATTAACTTATGAAGAAAAAATTGAAAGAATTAAGGCAGCAGGTATAGTTGGTCTAGGAGGAGCAGGGTTTCCTACACATGTAAAATTATCTGTTAAAGATCCAAATCAAGTTCAATATTATATTGTTAATGGTGCGGAATGTGAACCCTATCTTACAAGTGATTATCGCTTGATGCTTGAAAAAACAGATGAACTAATAGCAGGAATTCATGTTTTATTAGAAATGTTTCCAAAAGCTCTTTGTTATATTGCCATTGAAGATAATAAAAAAAAGGCTATTCATTTATTAAAAGAAAAGTGTAAAGATGAAAAAAGAATTGCTGTGAAAGAACTAAAAACAAAATATCCTCAAGGTGGAGAAAGAATGCTTGTTAAGGTTTTAACAGGAAAGACATTAAATTCTAAAATGCTTCCTTTAGATGTAGGATGTATTGTTGATAATGTAGCAACAGTGATTGCTATTAATCAAGCCGTTCGTTATAATCAACCACTTCTTTCTAAAGTAATGACGATTTCGGGTGATGGAATAACACCTAGCAATATTGAAGTTCCTATAGGAACGAGTTTTAAATGGATCGTTGAACAATTAGGAGGTTTCAAATCTGAAGTTCAAAAACTTATTTGTGGAGGTCCAATGATGGGAAGCGCCCTTATTCATTTAGATATACCTGTAACTAAGACATCAAGTTCTTTACTTGCACTTGTACAAGATGAAGTATCCCTTTTTGAACCTTCTGCATGTATTCGTTGTGGTCGATGTAAAGACGTGTGTCCGAGTTTATTAGTTCCTCAAAAACTTTATCAAATAGCAACAAAAAATGATACAGAAGCCTTTATTCTAAATGGTGGAATGGAATGTATAGAATGTGGTTGTTGTAGCTATACATGTCCAGCAAAAAGAAATATGACACAGGCATTTAAGAAGATGAAATATTTAGTCTCTGTTAATAAAAGAAAGTAGGTGTTATTCATGAATCAATTACTACATGTTTCTGCTTCACCGCATATTAAAGATCGTGTTACAACATCTTCTATTATGTTAGATGTCATTATTGCTTTAATACCAGCTACTTTATTTGGAATTATTCAATTTAAAATAAATGCTTTATTGATTATTGTAACAACGATAACAACATGTGTTTTAGCAGAATATTTATATGAACGTTTTATGAAAAAAACAATTACCATCAAAGATCTATCAGCAGTTGTCACAGGATTTATTCTTGCTTTAAATTTACCATCAACAGTTCCTTTATGGCTTCCTGTTATTGGTGGTCTCTTTGCTATTATTGTGGTTAAACAATTTTATGGAGGATTAGGACAAAACTTTATGAATCCAGCGTTAGCTGCAAGATGTTTTTTATTGATTTCTTTTACTGGAAGAATGACAAATTTTGTATTTGACGGGATGACTTCATCAACGCCACTTGCAATTTTAAAAAATGGAGAAAGCTTTGATTTAATAAAGATGTTTATTGGAAATACTGCTGGAACAATTGGAGAAACTTCTGCAATTGCACTTTTAATAGGTGCAATGTATTTGATTGTTAAAAAAGTTATTAAAGTAACCATTCCTTTAACATATCTTTTAATATTTTCTATTTTTACATTGATTTTATCACCATGTCCTTTTGATGCTTATTATTTAGCTTGTGAGTTATGTGGTGGAGGTTTGATATTTGGTGCCTTTTTCATGGCTACTGATTATGTAACAAGCCCAATGGATCAAAAAGGACAACTTATTTATGGTATTTTATTAGGTGTATTAACAGGATTATTTCGTTTTTTTGGAACAAGTGCAGAAGGTGTTTCTTATGCCATTATTATTTCTAATTTATTAGTACCATTAATTGATAAACTCACATTAAAAGGTGGTGTTGTCAAATGAAAAAAATAATAAAAGATATCTTAATTTTATGTGTGATTACTATTATTTGTGGAGGGCTTCTTGGTTATGTTTATCAAATAACAAAGAATCCTATTCAACACCAATCACAACAAAGTAAGCAAGATGCTTATTTAAAAGTGATGAAAGAAGCAACTTCTTTTAAAGCTTATAAAGAAAATGATATCAAAAAATTATCTAAAAAGCTTAAAGGGGATTATGGTAAAAACGGTCTTGAAATAGAAAATGCTTTAAAAGCATATCATCAAAAACAAACTATCGGTTCTATTATTCAAGTGATTGATCATGATGGTTTTGGTGGTGATATTGAAATCATTATTGGTATCAACCTTCAAAAAGAAATTACAGGAGTTGAAATTTTATCAATTGATGAAACAGTAGGACTTGGAATGAATGCTAAAAATGAAGAGTTTAGAAATCAGTATGTAGGGAAAAAAGTAGATCATTTCCAAGTCGTTAAAAATGGTAAACAAAATGAAGATGAAGTAGATTCTTTATCAGGAGCGACCATTACTTCTAAAGCAATGACAAATGGAATCAATGGAGCCTTAGATTTTTATGATTTATTGAAAGGAAGATGAAAATATGAAGAAATATTTAAAACCTTTATATAATGGAATCATTAAAGAAAATCCTACCTTTGTATTAATGCTTGGTATGTGCCCAACTCTTGCGGTTACAACCTCAGCAATGAATGGAATGGGAATGGGACTTACGACGATGGCGGTTTTAATTATGTCGAATTTTGTTATTTCAGCACTTAGAAATATTATTCCTAGTCGTATGCGTATTCCTGCTTATATTGTCATTGTTGCTTCTCTTGTTACAGTTGTACAATTATTATTACAAGGATATATTCCATCTTTATATGATACACTCGGTATTTATATTCCTTTAATTGTTGTCAATTGTATTATTTTAGGAAGAGCAGAAGCTTTTGCTTCTAAAAATAGTCCACTTTTATCAATTATGGATGGTCTTGGTATGGGGCTTGGTTTTACTTTTGCTTTAACTTGTATAGGTTTAGTAAGAGAAATATTGGGTGCAGGAACATTCTTTTCAATGTCATTACCAATTTCATTTGAGCCAATAACGATTTTTGTGATGGCACCAGGAGCATTCTTTATACTTGCTTTGCTAACAGCTATTCAAAATAAATTAAAATTACCTAGTGCAACGAATGTTTCTCATTCATCTTTAAAGTGTGGGGGAGATTGTATGCATTGTCACGGTAATCAATGTCAAATAAATAAATCTTTGTTAAAGGAGGATCCTGAAAAATGAAAACACTTATTTTAACACTGATTAGTGTTTCTTTAGTTAATAATGTCGTTTTATCGCAGTTTTTAGGGTTATGTCCATTTTTAGGAGTTTCAAAACAAACCAAAACCGCAATGTCTATGGGTGGCGCAGTTATTTTTGTAATTACAATTGCGTCAGCTGTAACTCATTTATTGTATCGTTTACTTGTTTTGTTACATGTTGAATATTTAGAAACAGTCGCTTTTATTTTAATTATTGCAGCACTTGTTCAATTTGTAGAACTCTTTTTAAAAAAATATTTTCCACCTTTATATAATTCATTAGGTGTTTATTTACCTCTTATTACAACCAACTGTGCTGTTTTAGGTGTTGCTTTAACAAATGTACAAAATAATTATGATTTTGTAACAAGTGTTGTAGCCGGTTTTGGGACAGCTTTAGGATTTACAATTTCAATTACAATTTTAGCAGGAATAAGAGAAAGAATTGCCGATAATGATATTCCTCATGTTTTACAAGGCTCACCAATTGTTTTAATTACAGCAGGTTTGATGGCTATTGCCTTTATTGGCTTTTCAGGCTTGATTTAAGGAGGAAATACGATGAATACAGTCATTATTGCAGTTATTGTTGTTGGGAGTATAGGATTGTTTATTGGAATATTCCTTTCACTTGCCAGTGTTAAATTTAAAGTAGAAGTCAATGAAGATGAAGAAAAAATTAGAGCGGTTCTTCCTGGAAATAACTGTGGAGCTTGTGGTTATCCTGGATGTGATGGCCTTGCATGTGCAATTGCTAAAAAAGAAGCCCCAATTAATCAATGTCCTGTTGGTGGTAATGAAGTTGCTAAAAAAATAGGAGAAATTCTCCATTTAGAAGTAGAAGAGAATACACATTTAGTAGCTTATGTTAAATGTAAGGGAACGTGTGATAAAATACAAAGACAATATCAATACGATGGTATTCATGATTGTTTAAGTGCAGCCGTTGTCCCAGGAAGTGGCGATAAAAAGTGTCGTTTTGGTTGTATGGGTTATGGCAGTTGTGTAAAGGCTTGTGCTTTTGATGCCATTCATGTTATTGATGGTGTTGCTCAAGTTGATAAAGAAAAATGTAAATCATGTCAAAAATGTATGGATGCTTGTCCGCAGCATCTTATTGAAATGGTTCCTTATGAATCTTTATGTCATGTAAGATGTAATAGCCATGATAAAGGACCAGTAGTTAATAAAAACTGTAAGGCAGGATGTTTAGGGTGTATGATGTGTCAAAAAGTTTGTCCAACAGGAGCAATTACAGTTGAAAACTTTTTAGCACATATTGATTATTCTAAATGTGTTCATTGTGGTAAATGCAAAGAAAAATGTCCAAGAAAGATTATTGAATAAAAAGAAAAAGGACATTAGCCCTTATTTAAATAGTGCTTAAAGGCTTTACTATAACTTACTTGATTGTTTTCATCAATAAAACAACCAGAAACACCTTCAAGTGAGTTAAGTAATTCAAGTCCTTTTTCTTTTCCTAAAGAAAAACAAACCGTGCTCAAAGCATCTCCTTGAATTGATTTTTTAGAAATAATCGTTACTGAGCTTAAACCGTTTTCATAACTATAACCTGTTTTTGGATTTAAAATATGATGATATCTTTTAGAATCAATTTCAAAAAATCTTTGATAAGTTCCACTTGTAACAACAGATAAATCATTGATTTTTAAACTAAACAATGAATCAGATGTTTGTTGTGGGTTGGTAACTCCAATAATAAAAGGATTCTCTTGTTTTTTACCAACACATAAAATATTACCTCCTAAATTAATAAGGGCACTCTTGACATTTTCTTTAAGTAAATAGTTTTTGATTTGATCGGCGATGTATCCTTTTGCAATTGCCCCTAAATCAATCATTGTTTCTGTATTTAGAAAACGTATCTTATGATTTTCTAAAATAATATTTTTATAAGAAACATCGTGAAGATGGTGTTGAATCAACGGATCTTCAGGAAGTGTGTGCTTTTTAAAATCCCATAATGAAGAAATCGAACCAATGGTAATATCAAAGCTTCCTTTTGATAAATCACTATAATAAAGCCCTTGTTTAATCACTTTATAGAGATCATCAGATAATTCTTGAGCTTCTAATTTGTTGGAAGAATGATTGATTTTATAGAGTTCACTTTTTTTATTATTGGCAGAAAAGATACGCTCGTATTTCTTGCATAAATCAAAACAGTTATTTAAAATATTTTTAGAAGAAGAATCATAAAGGGTTATTTGGATAATTGTATCTAGACAAAATTCTTTATTAGAAAGAGGAGTTGTGTTTTTACAACCGCAAAGGATAAATGAAAAAACAAGTAATGAAAGTATTGATTTTTTCATAGGTAACCTCCTTTTTTTATATTATAGCATGGAGTAAGAAGATGAAAAATAAAACGTTAAGAAATGATTTGATTATTCTTGGCATTCTTGTTGTTTTGATAGGAGGACTTTTTCTTTTTAAATCAAAACAACAAGGAGCAAAAATTGTCATAAAAAGAAATGATCAAATTGAAGGTTATTATTCTTTAGATGATGATCAAATCATTAATATTGATAATGAAAATAAAATACAAATTAAAAATCATGAGGTTTTTATGATAAAAGCAACTTGTCCAGATCATTTATGTATTAAACAAGGGAAAATAAATAAAAAAGGGGCAACGATTGTTTGTTTGCCTCATCATTTAGTTGTGGAAGTGATTGAAGGAAATGAAGGAAAAGAAGATGGAAAAGTCTATTAAAAAATTATGCTATTTGGCTTTATTTTGTGCAATAGCAATTGTTTTAAGTTATGTAGAATCATTAATACCTCTTTATTTAGGCGTTCCAGGAGCTAAATTAGGGCTTGCAAATGTCGTTACTTTGACATTACTTCTTTGTTTTGGCTTAAAAGAGGCTTTTATTGTCATGTTTTTAAGAATTTTGATTGTTTCTTTGACTTTTACGAATTTCTATATGTTTTTATATAGTTTATCAGGAGGATTGCTTTCTTTAATAATCATGTATTTATTTTTAAAAACAAATTTATTTTCTGATATCATTATTTCCATTATGGGTGGTATTTTTCATAATGTAGGACAATTATTGGTAGCAATGCTTTTTTTTAGTTCAACAGTATTTATGTATTATTTACCGTATCTAATGCTTTTTGGTATACTATCGGGTATTGTAATAGGCATTTTAGGTGAAATCATTTATTTAAAAATAGGAAATCAATTAAAGAAAAGAGGTTAGAAGTATGTTTATTGTTCAAAAAATAGAAACAATGCAACGATTAAAAGAAAACTATTTCCAATCTTAGTAGCAAAAATACAAGAAGAAAAGATGAAAGAATGGGTTAAATGTTATACAAGTGATGTTTTAATTAATTGTTGTGTTTGTAAAAGATGACTTAAAATAGGTGATATTCAGCCAATAATTAGTAGCTGAAAATTTATAATTAATAGAAATTGTGTTAAAATACATATGTTAGATGGAGGAAAGTTATGAATACAGATTCAGTATTATCAACATTGCTAAGATATGTAAATGGACAATATAAAAAAGATACGAATTATGATATAGCACTTGCATTACTTACTCATTATAGTGTTATACCAGAAAAAACAATTAATGAGTTATCAGAATTATGTTTTGTATCACCAGCATCAATTTCACGTTTTGTTAAATTGATAGGATTTCATTCTTTTCAAGAATTTAAAAATGCTTGTTTAAATACACTTGATATATCTAAAACAGATTATTCTCCTCAAATTATAAAAGCTGATAAAAAAGATGTTAAAGAAATTTTTCAAAATTATACAAAACATGTTATTGATAATATTCAATTTACATATGATCATCTTGATTTTGAGCAACTAGATCATGTGTGTAAATATATCCATGATAGTTTAGAAGTTTTGGTGTTAGGTTTAGAGTTTTCAACATTACTAGCACAACATATACAAAATAGATTTGCTTTGATGAATAAATATATTACGGTAGCAATTTCCAATGATGAACAATTAGAAGCGGCGCATAATCTTAAAGAAAATAGTGTTGTGATTATTTTAAGTGTAGAGGGAGGTTATTTTTATAGACATAGTGAAGTTATTCAAATACTTCTTGAAAAAAATATTAAACTTATTGTTTTAACGATGAATAATCATAATAAGATGATTAATGAATTTATTGATAAAGAAGTCATTTTATGTAGCCAGGATAATACAAATACTGAATCTAGGATGTCATTATTATATAGTTTAGAAATTATTATCATGTATTATTGTATTTATTTTACATATTAATTCTTATTTTCAATATCTGAAAAACAGTGTGTATTTTTGAAAATCGCACTGTTTTTTTGACGACTTATTCTTTACATATTCTTGTTATACTAACGATAGACAAAGGCCAATGTCATATACATACAAGGAGAAGGAAAATGGAAAAATTAATATCAATTATTGAAAAGACACTTGTTCCAGTAGCTAATAAGCTATCTCAAAATAAATATTTGAGTGCGATTAGTGGTGGATGTATGTCTACATTAGGAATTATTATGGTAGGTGCCGTTTTTACAATTTTAACAAATATATCATGGCAACCTTATACAGATTTATTAGCTTCAACAGGATTAGATCAATTATTTACAGGAGTGCAAAATGTAACAACAAATTTATTAGCTGTTTATATGGCGTTTGCTGTTGGTTATAGAGGAGCAACTGTTTTTGAAAATAAAAAATATACTTTAACTTCAGGATTTTTATCTTTATTTGCATATATGTTGCTTGTACCATTAGATACAACAACATTAGCTGACTCAGGAATTAGTTTCTTTAATATTTCTTATTTAGGAACAAAAGGAGTTTTTGTGGCATTACTTGCAGGGCTTATTGTATCTAGATTGTTAGCGTTAATCACTGAAAAAAACATTGTTATTAAATTACCAGATTCTGTACCTGAAATGGTAAGTGAATCTTTATCATCATTATTAGCAGGAGTTATTATTACGATTGTTTTCTTAATTTTTAGAGCTTTATTTGCAGTGACACCTTATGGAAATGCAACAGATTGTATTTATACAATTATTCAAACACCATTACAATCATTAACTGGTAACTTACCTGCATTTATCATTATTATTTTAATCGCACAATTATTATGGTTCTTTGGAATTCATGGTTCAATGACAGTATTACCAATTTTATTCCCAATTTGGTTAAGTTATATTGGTGATAATACAGCAGCAATGGCTGCAGGAAAAACAATTCCACATGTTTTAAATATTGGATTATGGGATTTAGCTAATTTAGGTGGATCAGGTGCAACAATTGGACTCGTTATTTTAATGTTCTTTAAAGCAAAAAGTAATCAATACAAATCATTTGGTAAATTAACATTGCCTTGTGGTATCTTTAGTGTTAATGAACCAGTTATCTTTGGTTTACCAGTTATTTTAAATCCAATTATGCTTATTCCATTTATTATTTGTCCTATTGTTTTAGTTTGCTTAGGATATGCTTTAATTCAATTTGGAATTGTAACAGCACCAATAGGAATTTTAGGTTTAGGATCAATGCCACCACTTATTTCTGGAATCATGCAAGGAAGTTTATCTTGGGGAATTTATCAATTAGTAGCTGTTGTTATTTCAATTATTATTTATTATCCATTCTTTAAAACAATTGACAATCAAGCATTAGCAAAGGAAAAAGGTGAACAAGGTGAATAACTTTTTATGGGGTGCTTCTACAAGTGGATTTCAAGTAGAAGGTGGTTATAACTTAGATGGAAAAGGATTATCAACAACAGATGTTCGACAAGTAAAAGAAGGTATTGCAGATTGCAAAGTAGCAAGTGATCATTATCATCATTTTAAAGAAGATATTCTTTTGATGAAAGAATTAGGTTTAAAAGCTTATCGTTTTTCATTCTGTTGGGCAAGAATTATGCCAGATGGGCATCATGTTAATCAAAAAGGATTGGATTTTTATGATCAAATTATTCATTTATGTTTAGAAAATCACATAGAACCTATTCCAACTCTCTATCATTTTGAAATGCCACAAGCATTAGTAGATGAATTTGGTGGTTGGAAAAACAGAAGATGCATTGATGCTTTTGTTGAATATGCGAGAATATGCTTTACAAAATGGAAAGGTATTGTTAATTATTGGGTAACGATTAATGAACAACTTATTGCTATGGCAGCAAGTGATTTAAATGGTAATCATGAAAGTGATAAAGTATTACAAACAAAAAATATGTACCAAATGTCTTATCATGCTTCTTTGGCAGAAAAAAAAGCTATGAAATTATTAAAAGAAATTGATCCAAAAGCTAAGATTGGTGTTGTTAATGCTGTACAAAATGTATATCCCTATAGTTCTTCACCAGAAGATGTTTTGGCAGCGATGGATGCGGAAGAACTTATGATGTATATGCTTTTAGATATGTCTGTAAAAGGAGAATATTCGTTTAGAGTTAAAAATATTTTAAAAAAAATGAATTGTTCTCCTGTTAAAGAAGATGGCGATGATGAGATTTTACATGCTTCTCAACCAGATTTTATAGGAATCAATTATTATTCATCTATTTGTGTAAAGGAAAATAAATCAGCTACTGTCAATTATCAATTACCACCATTTTTTAGAAGCTCTATGTTTGAAGTATGTCCAAATGAGCATTTAAAGAAAACAAAATGGATGGCAAATGGTATAGATCCACTAGGAATAAGAAGTATTATTTATAAAATTTATAACCGATATTCTTTACCGATAATTATTACAGAAAATGGAATGGCTTATAGTGATGTATTAGAAAATAATCAAATACACGATGATTATCGAATTGACTATTTAAAATCTCATATTAAAGAAGTATTAATTGCGAAAGAAGAAGGGTATCCAATTTTTGGATACTGTCCATGGTCATTTATTGATGTGGTAAGTTCACATCAAGGATTTTCTAAAAGGTATGGTTTAGTGTATGTTAATAGAACGGATGAAGATGTAATGGATTGTAAACGTATTAAAAAGAATTCATTTTATTGGTATCAAAAGGTTATTGAAAGTAATGGTGAAAAATTATGATAGATTTAAAAAGTAAACCTTTTTATCTTAACGATCAACAAATTAGAAAAGTACAAAGTATTTTAGATTCTATGACACTTGATGAAAAAATAGGACAAGTATTTTGTCCTATTGGATCATCTTTTGAAGAAAAAGAAATTGTAGAATTTATTGAAAAATATAAACCAGGAGCGATGATGTATCGACCTCTGGAATCAACAAAGATTAAGCACATTCATGAAACTATTCAAAATTATAGTAAAATACCTTTAATGTTAGCTGCTAATTTGGAAAGTGGCGGAAATGGAATTTGTATAGACGGTACTTATTTTTCTAGACAAATGGGTGTTGCTGCGACGAATGATTTAAAACAAGCATATCATTTAGGAATGATTGCAGGAAAGGAAGCAAATGCGGTTTTATGTAATTGGTCGTTTGCTCCTATTGTAGATATTGACTTTAACTATTTAAATCCGATTACAAATATTAGAACTTATGGTTCTGATAAAGAAAAAGTAATTGCTTATACTAAACAACAAATCAATGCCTTGAGAGAATATAATGTTATCCCTTGTATCAAACACTTTCCTGGAGATGGTGTTGATATGCGTGACCAACATTTAGTAAGTAGCGTCAATGATTTAACAGTAAAGCAATGGGATGAAAGCTATGGAAATATTTATTCATCGTTTATTGACGAAGGAATAGAAACTATTATGGTCGGTCATATGTTATTACCTCATTATGTTAAATATTTTAATTCGACAATTAAAGATGAAGATATTTTACCAGCAAGTTTATCAAAAGAAGTTTTAACGAATCTATTAAGAGAAAAACTTTCTTTTAATGGAATGGTTGTAACAGATGCAACGGCGATGATTGGGTATAATGTTGCTTTACCTCGAAGTCAAGCAATTCCTTTAAGTATTGAAAATGGATGTGATATGATTCTTTTTAATAAAGATATCGATGAAGATTATACATTTATGAAAAAAGGTTTAGAAAATGGTCTCTTGTCATTGGAGAGATTAAATGAAGCAGTTCTTAGAATTTTGGCAACAAAGATGGCAAATGGTGTATTTGAAAATAAAAAACCATTAAATGAGATTGATGTAGTTGGTTGTAAAGAACATCAAGAACTTGCTTATCAATGTGCAAGCAAAGCAATTACTTTAGTTAAAAATAAGCAAGATATTTTACCGATAACACCTCAAAAGTATAAAAATATTCGCTTGTATCATTTAACAGATACCTCAAAGGGTGGTTTTAAAGAATCTGGAAGTCAAAAGAAAATAGAAGATTATTTAAATGATCTAGGATTTAATGTAGATGTTTATGATGAAAATCAACTTGATTTCCATGAAATTTTTGAAACAGGTGTTTCATATTTAAAAGATAAATATGATTTAGTTATTTATGTTGCTGATTTTGATACAGCAAGTAATTATACAGTAAGACGTGTTGAGTGGATTAAATTAATGGCTGCCAATGCTCCTTGGTTTGTACAAGATATACCAACGCTCTTTATTTCGCTTGCCAATCCATATCATTTATTAGATGTTCCAATGATTAAAACATATATCAATGGTTATAGTCATAATGATGTAGTTATTCAATCATTAGTTAATAAACTGGTAGGTAAAGAAAAGTTTGTAGGTGTGAGTCCAGTTGATGCATTTTGTGGAAAGTGGGATACCAAAAGATGATAGATACAATTATATTTGATTTAGATGGCGTGATTTGTTCAACAGATCATTATCATTACTTGGCTTGGAAGAAACTTAGTGATGAACTTCATATTTCATTTGATGAAAAAGATAATGAAAAATTAAGAGGAGTTTCACGTATGGAAAGCTTAGATATTATTTTAGAAAAAAGCAGTCAAACTTATTCTCAAGTAGAAAAAGAAGAATTTGCGAATAAAAAGAATACTTTATATCAACAATATCTTAAACAAATGACACCTAGTGATCTTTCTGTTGAAGTTAAAGAAACACTTGATCAATTAAGAAATAAAGGATATAGATTAGCAATCGGTTCATCAAGTAAAAATACGAAACTTATTTTAAAACAACTTGGTTTAGAAAATTATTTTGATGCTATTTGTGATGGAACAATGATACAATACTCTAAACCACATCCAGAAGTATTTATGAAAGCTGCTGATTTATTAGGAAAAAATTATAAGAACTGTTTAGTTGTGGAAGATGCTCTTGCGGGATGTATCGCAGCAAAGAGTGCTTCAATGCATGTTGCAGCTATTTCCAGTGCTTATGGAAGTCCTTATGCAGACTATCATTTAAATACTTTTAAGGATTTATTAGAAATAAATAATAAATAATAGATTTTCCAAAGATTCCTAGTCCAAAATACCTCCATAAATAGTTTAGGAAATTTTTGGGAAATACTAAGGGTATGATGCTGATCATATCCTTTTTTGTTTTACTTATGAATTTGATATGTAATTGAAATTGACTTTTTTATGATTCCTTTTAAAATAGAAATCAAAGGAATAAAAGAACTATGAAAGATTACTATCACTATTTTGTAAATAAGGGAAATCACCCAAATAAAAATAATATATTAAAACAAGAAGAATATTGCTTTAAAACATTTAATCAAAATACTGCACTTCAAATTATTCAACAAATCATATAGGCTGCTAAAGCGTATGATAAACCTTTTGCATCAAGAATTGTTTATAGAGATAAAATCATTGCTGAATACAGTGAACTAGAAAATACATCGTGGTTAAATCGAAAAGAAAAAGTTTGTTATGAAACGAAACATTCTTCGTATTATATCTTCTTAGATAATATGCAATTTCATCTTTACGATTATATGATTGATGATGAAAGTTATGGGATCTGTGGAGGAAGTTTTCCTCTTTATGAAAATGATGAATTTGTTGGAACAATTACTTTTACGGGATTAAGACCACAGGAAGATCATGGAGTAATTATTCAAGTGTTAGAAAAGGTATTTCAAGAAAGAAATTGAAATATCTTTTTTTGTAACATATATAATGCTTTTTATATTTATCTCTTATTTTTAATTTGTTAGAGTTAACTGATGGAGGATGATGATATGAATCAATATAAAAAATTATTTGAACCAATCACTATTAGAAATATGACATTAGATAATCGATTAGTCATGGCACCAATGGGAACAAACTTTGGTGAACAAAATGGTGAGATGAGTTTTTTACATATGAATTATTATGAAAGACGTGCTAAAGGAGGCTATGGTCTTTTAATTGTAGAAAATGCTTGTGTGAAATATCCAGAAGGAAGTAATGGAACAACACAATTACGTATAGATGCCGATAATTATATACCTCGTCTTTATAAACTATGTGAAGCCATTCATCAATATGGTACGAAAATAGCTATTCAATTAAACCATGCAGGAGCAAGTGCCATGGAAAGTCGTATTAGAATACAACCTGTTTCTGCGAGTGTAACTCCTAATAAAGCAGGAGGAGCGATTCCTCATGCTTTAACAGTAGAAGAAATTTATAGTATTGCAGATGATTATGCAACAGCTGCTAAAAGACACAAACCATTGGTTTTGATGCAATAGAAATTCATGCGGGACATTCTTATTTGATTTCTTAATTTTTATCACCCCTTACCTTTGTTTTTGTTATAACGAATTCTTTTTCATTTGAAAAATGAGTTTTCATTTTATGAAAAAAATGAAACCGAATACAATAAAATGAATATAATAAGTAAAGAACAAACAGGAGGAATTCAAATGGGATTTAAAGAAGGATTTTTTTGGGGAGGAGCAACAGCTGCAAACCAATATGAAGGTGGATATTTAAGTGGTGGTAAAGGTCTTGCTATTCAAGATGTCATCACTGGTGGAGATGGAAGAAATAATATTCCTAGACGTATGGCTTTAAAGCTTGCTGATGGATCAACAAAATTTATTGATCGTCGTGGAACTGAAGTACCTGATGGTGCTGTACCATATGTGGATGAAGATACATATTATCCAAGCCATGTGGCAACTGATTTCTATCATCATTATAAAGAAGATATTGCATTATTTGCAGAAATGGGATTTAAATCATTCCGTATGTCTATTAACTGGACAAGAATTTTCCCAAATGGGGATGAAAAAGAACCTAATGAAGAAGGTTTAAAATTCTATGATGATGTTTTTGATGAAATGTTAAAATATGGTATTGAACCACAAGTAACAATTGTACATTTTGATTTACCACTTCATTTAGCAACAGAATATGATGGTTGGTATAATAGAAAAACAATTGATTTCTATATGAATTATGTAGAAACAATTTTCAATCGTTATAAAAATAAAGTTAAATATTGGTTAACATTTAATGAAATCAATTTCTGTAAAGATTACACAAACTTAGGAATTACAGAAGCTTTATCTAGACCAGATAAAGTTGCACAAGCTGTTCATCATATGCTTGTTGCTGCAGCAAAAACAGTAATTCGTGGTCATGAAATCAATCCAGAATTTCAAATTGGGATGATGATCAATTATTCAGAAATTTATCCAGAAGATTGTAATCCAGAAAATATGTGGAAACGTATTACTGAAAAAAGATTACGTACATTCTATACAGATGTTCAAAATAAAGGATTCTATCCAGAATGGAAACTTATTGAATATAAAAATGCTGGTATTGAATTAAAAATGGAAGATGGAGATTTAGAAACATTAAAAGCTGGTACAGTAGATTATATTGGATTTTCTTACTATTCAACAAGTGTTGCTACTGTAAACGTAGATGCTAAAAGAACAGCTTCTAACTTAGAAAGTGCTGTTAAAAACCCTTATTTAAAAGCAAATGATTGGGGATGGCAAATTGATCCAGTTGGTCTTCGTATTGTATTAAATGAATTATGGGATCGTTATCATAAACCATTATGGATCGTAGAAAATGGTTTAGGAGCTATCGATACAGTGGAAGAAGATGGTTCAATTCATGATCCTTATCGTATTGACTATATGAAACAACATATCATTGAAATGAAAAAAGCAGTTGATGAAGATGGTGTTGATTTAATGGGATATATGCCTTGGGGATGTATTGATGTGGTTTCAGCAGGAACTGGTGAAATGAGAAAACGTTACGGATTTATCTATGTAGATATGGATGATGATGGAAATGGTGATTTGCACCGTGCACGTAAAGATTCTTTCTACTGGTATCAAAAAGTATGTCAGTCTAACGGAGAAGAATTATAAAAGAATTGCAAAATGCAATTCTTTTTTAATATTTTTCTTTTATTAATTGAAAGAATGATTTCATTTCATGAGAAAGCCATTTGTTTTTATGGCAGAGAAGTTGACGATAGACATCAATTTGGTAATCAGGAATATTAATTTGAATGATTGTTTTATTTTTTAAATCATTTTCTAAAATATATTTTGGTAAAAAACTGATATATTGATCAAGTTTCAATAGTTCTAAAAGCAAATCTGTATTTTTAGATTGGATAAAAGGCTTAATTTCTAAATTGTCTTCATGAAGCTTTTCTTCGAGAAGGCGACGATAACTGGCATTTTTTTCTGTTAAAATAATAGGATAAGTTAGGATATCTTGAATTGTTGGCTGTTTGATTTTACAGATTGGGTGATGACATGATGCTACAAAAGTAACTTCTTCTTTAGATTGATATATTTTTAGCCAATCTGTATCTAAAAGTTGTTTATCAACTAAGTATGCAAAATCTATATCGTTATTTTTAAGCATTTTTAAAAGTCCTTCAATTGTATCTGTTGTAATCGAAACAGATACATGAGGGTGGTATTGATGATATTTACAAATAAGCTGAGGAACTATGGAAGAACATAATGAATCAATAGTTCCAATTGTAAGATGACCATTAAGTTCTAATGAAGGATTAATGGCTTCTTTCGCACATGAAATATCATCAAGTATCTTCAAACAGTGCTGATAAAATGTTTTACCATGATTTGTAAGAGTAACCTTTTTACCTAAACGATCAAACAATTGTACACCAAGTTCTCTTTCAAGATTTTTGATATGAACGGTGATAGATCCTTGACAATAATCTAACTTTTTAGAAGCTTTTGAAAAACTACCTTGTTGAACAATTGTTGTAAATGAAATAAGTTCTTGTATTTCCATAAGAGTCTCCTATTAAAAAAATTAAACATATCTATTAAAATCATTTAATTTACTTGATAACACATTCATATTAAACTAGAGTTATCAATTAATCAAGGAGTATTTATATGAAAAAGACAGAACAAAAATATCAAACATATGTTCAAATATTAAAAGAAGAATTGATTCCTGCTATGGGATGTACAGAACCGATTTCATTAGCGTATGGAGCAAGTCTTGCTAGAAAAGTGTTAAATCATCTACCTACAAAAATTGTTGTAGAAGCAAGTGGGAGTATTATAAAAAATGTAAAGAGTGTCATTGTTCCTCATACACATCATTTAAAAGGAATTAAAGCAGCTGTTTGTGCTGGAATCATAGGAGGCAATGATGATAAATATTTAGAAGTATTAAGTCAAATTGATGAAAAAACAAAGAAAGAAATTGATCAATATATAGAAAAAGTAGATTTTGAAGAACATTTTTTGGATAGTTCAAAAGTATTTGATTACATAATAACGGTTTGGAATAAAAAAGAGTATGTAAAAGTGAGAATAAGTGATTCTCATATGCATGTTGTTTGTATAGAAAAAAATGGAAAAATACTTCAAAAAGAGAAAAGTATTATAAAAAAGGAAAAAGCAGATCGCTCATTATTAGATATAAAAGATATTTATGACTTTATAACGACTGTTGATTTGATCGATATTCAAGAAATTTTAGAAAGACAACTAGATTATAATTATGCGATAGCTTGTGCAGGTTTAAATGATAATTATGGAGCTAATATTGGAAAAGTTCTTTTAAAATCTTTTGGCAATGATGTAAAAAATAAAGCGAAGGCTTATGCTGCAGCTGGTAGTGATGCGAGAATGAATGGTTGCGAATTGCCGGTTATTATTAATTCGGGGAGTGGCAATCAAGGTATGACATGTTCTTTGCCTGTTATTATCTATGCTCAAGAATTAAAGGTTTCAAAAGAAAAAATGTTTAGAGCGTTAGCTCTATCTAACCTTGTGGCGATTCATGAAAAAAGTGGTATTGGAACTTTATCAGCTTACTGTGGGGCAGTAAGTGCCGCTACTGGAGCTGGTGCAGGAATTGCTTATTTATACGATGAAGATTATCAAGCTGTCATTCATACAATTGTTAATACACTTGCCAATGTTTCGGGGATAGTTTGTGATGGAGCCAAAGCTTCTTGTGCAGCAAAAATTGCTTCTAGTATTGATGCGGCTATTTTAGGCTATCATATGTACAAAAATGGACAAGAATTTAAATCAGGGGACGGACTTGTGATGGAAGATGTTGAGGCAACGATTCAAAGTGTCGGGCGATTAGGTAGAGAAGGAATGAAGGAAACAAATAAAGAAATTATCAAGATGATGATTCATGAATAATAGACAATATGGAGTATTGATTTGTCAATACTCCATATTTTTATTTTGAAGTTAAATCTTTAATAGCCTCACTTGCAATAATTAATCCCACGGTAGAAGGAACAAAAGCGTTGCTTCCAGGAATATCTCTTCTAATTGTACATTTAGGTTTTGTATCAGGAGGGCATATACAATGTATTCGGCAACTGATGGATAAATCATCAATTGGGCGAATTGATTTTTCTTCAGAATAAACAACTTTTAATTTTTTAACATGTCTTTTTTGAGCTCTCTACGCATGACTTTTGCTAGAGGACATACTTTTGTTTTATAAATATCTGTGATTTTAAATTGGGTAGGATCAATTTTATTTCCAGCTCCCATACTTGAAATAATGGGAATATTGTGTTCTTGGGCTTTTAAAACAAGTTCGATTTTTGCAGAAACTGTATCAACTGCATCTATAATCATAATCTTCAAATGAAAAATCAGTAGCATTTTCTGGTAAAAAGAAACATGGATGTGTTTGAATGTTGACTTTTGGGTTGATTTTTAACATTCTTTCTTTCATGACATCTGTTTTATATTGACCAACTGTATCAAATGTAGCGATGATTTGACGATTGAGATTTGTTGGACAAATTTTATCATCATCTATTAAATCAAAAGAGCCAATTCCATTTCTTATAAGCGCTTCGCCTACATAACCGCCGATACCACCTAGACCAAAAATGGCTACATGGCTATCTTGAAGTTTATTTATGGCTTCTTTTCCATATAATAATTGTGTTCTTGAAAATTGGTTTAATATAGGTTCTTCTTAATCATAGTAAAACACTATGAAATATAGTGATCATTTATAGGATGAAGTCAATATTTTTTGTTGACTTTAAAAAAATATTTTTGTAGAATAACACTCGGCTTTAAATTAAATATTTGGTATCTATTGGAAACGCACACTCCCTGAGTGATAACGAACAACACAATTCATTATCATAAGGAGGTTTTTTTATGCCAAAAACAAAATTTCAAGAAATTATTTTTACAATTATGATGGTTTTCATGATGGTTTATTTTATGATTTGTTATAACATTGCCTTAAATGTAGGAGGTATGACAAATCAAGTATTCTTAGATGCTTTTCATGAATTAGTGATTATGGGACCCGTTGCTTTTATTTTAGATTTTTTCATTATTGGACATTTAGCTAAAAAGAAAGCATTTCAAGTTGTTGATTTAGAAAATGGTCATCCATTTCATTTAGTAATTGCGATTTCAGTGGTATCTATTATTTTAATGTGTCCATGTATGTCATTTGCAGCAACACTTTTATTTAAAAATGCAGGAAGTCAAATCATTGCTGTTTGGTTACAAACAACAGTTTTAAATTTCCCAATGGCATTTTTCTTACAGTTATGTTTTGCTGGACCAATCGTAAGATTTGTCTTTGGAAAAATATTTAGAGAAAATAGGGCTTAGGCTCTATTTTTATTTTACAAAGAAAAATTCTTTCGCTAAAATAAAAGAGGATGAGGGGGGATTTACTTGAAATTAACAATGCTTGGAACAGGAAATGCACTTGTGACAAAGTGCTATAATACTTGTTTTGTCATTGAAAATGAAAATGATTATTTGATGGTTGATGCTGGTGGGGGCAATACAGTTTTAAATCAACTTGAAAAAGCAGGGATCAATTGGAAAGATGTAAAACATATTTTTGTCACACATAAACATATTGATCATTTATTAGGGATGATTTGGATGATTCGTTTGATTTGTCAAAACATGGTAGCTGGTAAATATGAAGGAGAAGCTTATATTTATGGTCATCAAGAAGTGATTGAGATGTTAGAAACGATTTCTCAAATGCTTTTACAAAGTAAGCAAACAAAATTTATTCATGACCGTTTACATCTTGTGGTTGTAAACGATGGTCAAACGAAAGAAATTATTGGTAAGAAAGTAACTTTCTTTGATATTCATTCAACGAAAGCTAAACAATTTGGTTTTATGATGGAACTTGATCAAGAAAGAAAATTAACATGTTGTGGGGATGAACCTTATAACGAAGAAAATGAAAAATATGCTTTAAAGAGTGCTTATTTATTACATGAAGCTTTTTGTTTATATGATCAAGCAGATATTTTTCATCCTTATGAAAAACATCATTCAACAGTTAAAGATGCGTGTCAGCTTGCTGAAAAATTAAAAGTAAAAAATGTGGTTTTATATCACAGCGAAGATCAAAATATTGAAAATCGTAAAGAACTTTATACAAAAGAAGGAAAAGCTTATTTTAGTGGGAAGATTTATGTTCCTAATGATTTAGAAACAATAGAATTATAGAAAGGAGATTTTTATGCTCATTGTCAATCAAATAGAAAATACACATTTTTCAAAAACAGAGAAGGAAATTGTTGATTATATTATTGATCAAGGAATGAATATTGAAAAAATGTCTGCTAATGAAATAGCAAGGAATACGTTTACAAGCGCTCCTTTGCTTGTAAGAATTGCTAAGAAGTTAGGATATAGTGGTTTTAATGAATTTAAAAGTGCTTATTTAAAAGAACTTTCTTATATGTTAGAAGAAACAGATGTAGATGCTTCTATTCCTTTTTTATTAAGCGATGATTTGATGACAATTACAAAAAATCTTGCTTTATTAGAAAAAGAAACCATTCAAGATACACAGCAACTTAATCATCATGATGATCTACAAGAAGCGGTTCGCTTATTACAAAAAGCACAAGTTATTGATGTTTATGGTGTTCTCGATCATGTTTTACTAGCGAAACATTTTAAAACATTAATGATGTACATTGGTAAAGATGTTCAAGTCATTGATCAAGTAACGGGTCAAAAAAGAAGTGCCTGTCTTGCCGATGAGAGTCATTGTGCAATCATTATTTCTTATTCAGGACAAACAAGAGAAATGGTGGAAGTTGCAGAAATTTATCATAAAAGAAATATTCCATTTATTTCAATTACTTGTATGGCAGAAAATTCTATTTCAAGATTGGCGGATGTTCATTTGTATCTTTCTTCAAGAGAAATGTTACATATTAAAATAGGTGATTTTGCTTCAACAACCTCTTTAAAATATTTATTTGATATTTTATATGCAGGTGTCTTTTCGTATGATTATAAAAAGAATCTAGAAACGAAAATTGTAGTTGCTTCATATGTTGATGATCGTCAAAGTGAAGATGAATATATAAATGAAAAATAGGTCGAGTTGACCTATTTTTTTAAAGATTTATTTTTTAATTCATTGACATATTCCATTTGATGTTCAACATTTTCATGAAGTTCTTTTTCCATTTCTTCAACAGTAGTATGTTTTACTTCTGCTGCTTCATCAGTTTTCCCATAAACCGCTTCATAAGCTTCTTTAGCGTTATGTTGTAATGCATGACGCATTTGATGTAATTCTTCTAATTTCTTTTCTTGTTCTTTGATTTCATCATCAACTGATTGATACATTTCTTCAATTGTTAATTGTTTTTTAGTGTCATCATCATGTTGGATGTCTTGACTGTTCTTAAAATATTTTTTTAAAGATTCTTTTGCTTGTTCATTAATTTCATTGATACTCATATTTTATTCCCTCTTTCTTAATACAAGTATATTATAGAATGAATGATAAAAAAGATAAAGCATTTAGATATCACTTTAAATCCCATTAACAAATTCCTAAAAATGTAAGAGCTTTAAATGTTAATATCATTAACATTGACATATTAGTTAGCTTATGCTAATTTACAATATGAGGGATTAAAATGACAACAGAAAAAATAAAAAGCTTATTATTAATGAATGAAAATAAAAAAATAACAGTCACATTACTAGCTAAAAAAATGAATGTTTCAAAAGCAACAATGTCAAGAATGATCAATACTTTTTATGAACAAGGATTAACTTTAGATAAAGGTAAATGTCAGCTTTCAAAAAAAGGACAAGAATATATTGAAAAAATTCAAGAAAAAATAAAGAATCTAACCTATTGGCTACAAGAAACAAGTCACCTAAATGAAGAAGAGGCTCGTCAAGAAGCTATCAAACTCTATACGACACTTAATGATGAAACCATTGAACGCATTTGTAGTCGTATTCATTTTAATAAAGTTTTTGATCAACTGGGAGACCTTGTAGAATTTTCAGGACATTATTTAGAACATCATTTAGAACCAGGTAAATATAATTTTTCTTTTACATTATTTCATTATAAAGATGCAAATGTTCATTCAATGGCTAATCGAGGCTTTGAGCATCCTGCCTATCTTTTAATTGAGCACCATCAAGGATTTCTTGTATTTCAACCAATTGAAATGAAAAAAGAATTATTAAAAGAAAGAATTACGATTTCTTCTAAATTAAAATCGATGAAATATCTTATTCAGAATAAGGAATGTGATTGTTTTGAAAAAAATGATTGTTTCTATATACCTATTACAGATTTAAATTTCTTTTATACAAAAGAAGAAAGATTGATGCAAACATCGCTTACGGTTAAATTAAAGGTTAATTTATTAAAAGGACATATGCCAGAAAATCTTGCCCTTTTAAAAATACTGTTTCATTGATGAAACACGAAAAAGTATTATAAAACATGAAAAAAACAGCATTTTGTTTCATGGGTGAAACAAATCAAATGCTTGTTTTTTTATTTTAAATAGATATGATGATAGTAGTTAGGTATAACTAACTACAGGAGGAAACATGAAAATATTATTTATTATATTTGGAATTATATCATTTATTTTAGGAGCGATTGGTGTGGTTTTACCAATATTGCCAACGACCCCATTTTTACTTTTAAGTGCTTTTTTATTTTCAAAAAGTTCAGATAGATTTCATGAATATTTAATTCAAACAAAACTTTATCAAAAATATATCAATGAAATGGTCATTGAAAGAAAGACAACCAAAAAGAAAAGGAATCAGTCATTATTTACAGTAACACTTATTTTTTTGATTGCTGTAATGATTACACCTGTATGGATTGGAAAGATATGTTTATTGATTGTAATGAGTATTCATCATTTTATTATGTTAAAGAAAGTAGAGATTATTAATGAATAAAATAGATCAAAAAAGAGAAAATGAAAAAAGAATATTAAAGGTAATGATTGATATTTATCAAAGAAAACATCCTCAAGAAAGTAAGATGTGTGAAGATCTTTATAAGTACGCTTGTTTGCGTATTGATAAATGTCCTTTTATGGAAACTAAAACTTTTTGTAGTGGATGTAAAGTTCATTGTTATCAAAAAGAATATCGAAGCCAAGTAAAAAAAGTGATGCGCTTTTCTGGAAAATATATGCTTTTTTACCATCCACTTCTAACAATCAAACATGGATGGCTTTCACTTAAAGAAAGGAGAAGAAAAAATGTTTAATAAAAGATTATTAAAAACTTTTAAAGCGGAAATGAAAAATGTTTATGGGTTAGTTTTGATTCAATGGTTGGTTTTAGTTTGTCATATTCTACTGACATTTTTACATAGTTATATTTTATCTTGTCTTTATCTAAAACACTCTTTTTCACTTGTTTTTTATTTATTAAGTGTGATTTGTTTATTTGCTTTAAAATGTTTTTTACAAACAACACAAAATAAACAAGCATTATCTTTAACTGAAACGATTAAAACAAAGTTAAGAAAAAGTGTTTTTGATAAGATATATCATCAAAAACAAACAACAGTTTTTAAAGAAGCGACGCTTACTCAACTTACAAGTGAAGGTATTGATCAATTAGAAATTTATTTTTCTAAATATATACCACAATTCTTTTATGCCATGTTGGCACCACTTACTTTATTTATCGTTGTTGGTTTTATGTCTTTAAAAGTAGCGCTTATCTTGCTTTTATGTGTACCACTTATTCCTGTTTCTATTGTTGTTGTACAAAAAATAGCTAAAAGGTTATTAGCGAAATATTGGAATAGTTATACAGGATTAGCGGATTCTTTTTTAGAAAATTTACAAGGACTTACAACTTTAAAATATTATCAAAGTGATTTATATTATCAAGATAAAATGGATAGGGAAGCAGAAGATTTTAGAAAGAAAACCATGCATGTTTTAATTATGCAACTGAATTCGATTAGTGTGATGGATCTGGTAGCTTATGGTGGTTTTGGTCTAGGAGTTGTTTTGGGTTTACAAGAATATTTAAATCAACATATTACTTTTATGATGTTTGTTTTTATTGTAATGATTTCTATTGAATTCTTTTTACCTTTAAGAATGTTAGGAAGTTATTTTCATATTGGACAAAATGGAAACGCGGCAGCAGATAAAATTTTTAAACTATTGGATAGCTTGGATGATATTCAAGAAAGTTATCAAGAATCGATTTCAACTTTATCTTTTGAACATGTAACTTTTGGCTATGATGAAAAAATTATTTTAAAAGATGTTTCATTTTCTTTATCAAAGGGAACGTTTTTAACGATTGTAGGAGAATCGGGTTCAGGGAAAAGTACGATTGCTTCACTGCTAATGAATTTATATCCAATTCAAAAAGGTAAAATTCTTTATAATCAAGAAACAATATCAGAAACAATGACACTTTATCAAAAAATAACGTTGATCAAAGATGAAACATATATTTTAAAAGGGACAGTCTTTAATCATCTTGCAATGTCAGGATGTATTGATGAAGAAAAAATGATGGCTGTTTTAAAAGAAGTAAAACTATTTGAGGTCTTTGAAAATCAAGGAGGATTAAAGTTTCAACTCAATGAAGGAGCTAAAAATCTATCAGGTGGACAAAGACAAAGATTAGCTCTTGCAAGAGCGTTATTGCGTGAAAGTGATGTTTATATTTTTGATGAAGCAACGAATAATGTTGATCGTGAAAGTGAAGAGATTATTTTAAAAATTATGAAACGTTTAGCTAAAGATAAAATTGTTATTTTTATTACACATCGCATGGCCCATTGTAAAGAAAGTCAACTTACTTTTGTGATGAAAGAGGGAAGATTGATTCAACAAGGAAGTTATGAGGAATTATTTAAACAAGCTAATTTATTTAGAGAGCTTGTGGAAAATCAAAAGAATTTAGAAAGGATTATTGAAAATGAAAGATAAGACAAAATTAATTATTTCTTTATTAAAATTAGTACGTCCTTTTTTAATGATTATGTTATTGGCAATTATTTTAGGTGTGTTAGGGCATTTAACAGCAACCTTTATTACCGTTTTTATCATTCTTGCTTTTTGTAAAGTAATTTCCTTTTCACTTGCTGTTAAATTAATTATTCTTTGTGCATTTTCAAGAGGAATCTTACGATACATAGAACAAGCATGTAATCATTATATTGCCTTTAAAGTATTGGCCCATATTCGGCATTTAGTCTTTGAAAAATTAAGAGAACTGGCACCAGCTAAATTAGAAAATGAAGATAAAGGAAATATTATTGCAATGTTGACAAGTGATGTTGAACTCTTAGAAGTTTTCTTCGCTCATACTATTTCGCCGGTGATGATTGCCTTTATTTATAGTATAATTATGATTTGTTTTATAGAGTCTTATCATTTTGTTTTTGGGGTACTTGCTTTTGTTTGTTATGGTATCATGGGTATATTGATTCCATATATCACTTATAAAGTGAGTCAAAAAGAGGGAAGTAATTATCGTTTTTTACTTGCTAATTATAATACTTTTGTTTTGGAAACAGTCTTAGGAAAAAGAGAAATTATACAATTTAGTCAACAAGAAACACGCTTTGAACAGATGATGGATTATCAAAATAATTTAACCCAAACACATCAAAAATTAATCAAACATCAAAGTTTTCAACAAATACTTTCTGATGGGCTGATTATTTTATCGATTGTTATTTCTATTTTATTGATCAAGAATCATGTTTCTAAAGAATTGTTGATTCCAATGATGGCTCTATCATCTTCTTTTGGACCAACGATTGCCCTAGCAAATCTCGCAAACAATTTGAATCAAGTATTCCCTTGTGCAAGACGTATTTTAAATCTATTAGATGAAGAACCATTACTTAAAGAAATTACAAATAAAAATACTGCTTTAAATTTACCAATCGAAGTAAAAAATCTATCATTTCATTATCCAAATACGTCTACTGAAATTTTACATCAAATCAATTATACATTTGAATTTGGTAAAACCTATGGTCTTCTTGGTAAAAGTGGCTGTGGTAAATCAACTTTATTGAAATTATTGATGCGTATTTATCAAGGTGAAGGTGAGATTTTATTTGATCATGAATCCATTGAAAATATCAATAGCCACACTTTAAAAGAAAATATCAGCTATGTTGATCAAGAAACATTTTTATTTAAAGATACGTTATATCATAATATTACTTTATTAAATCCTGCTTATAGTCAAGAAGATGTAATAGAAGCTTGTAAACAAGCACAAATTCATGATTTTATTATGTCTTTACCACAGGGATATCAAACGATTTATGATGAAAATATTTCGGGTGGTCAAAAACAAAGAATTGGTCTAGCACGTGCTTTCTTAAGAAAAACACCGATTCTTTTATTAGATGAACCAACAAGTCGTATTGATAGTTTAAATGAAGCCGCATTATTAGAAAGTTTAAAACGAATTAAAGATGAAAAATTGATTATTATTGTTAGTCATCGAAAGTCATCTCTTGCTTTATGTGATGAAATTATTGAAATAGAGCAAGGAATGATAAAAAAATAGAAACGAAATAAAAAATTATTTATTTTTTTAGAAAATATCGTATAATGAAAAAAAGAATGGAGGATTTTAAGATGAAAGAATTTTTTAAAAGTAAAGAATTATGGACATTTGTAGGAGGAGCAGTTACTGCTGTTGTCACTTCAAAGTTCGCTAAAAGCAATAAAGCAAGAGAATTAGCTGTTAAAGGATTAGCTAGTGGAATGCAAGTAAAAGATAACGTAGAAGCAACTGTTACTTCTATTAAAGAAGATGCTCAAGATGTCTATGCTGAAGCAGTAGAAAAAAGTAAGGCACAATAATGATGAGTAATTTTAAAATAGTTCATGAAATCGATGGAAGATTACGAGTTCGTTTTGGACAATATGCTTTTACAAATGAACAAGCAACTATTTTAAAAAGCGATTTTTTAAAACTTGAATATGTAAGATATGTAGAAGCACATTATAAAAATGGAAGTCTTCTATTGGTTTTCGATGAAAATTATAAAAATGAAGTATTTGGTTATTTAAAAAGTTATGATTTAAGTACTTTACAAAATAGAGAAATTCCCAAAAATTGTTCTCAAAATTTACAAGTACTTGATCAAAGCTTTAAACATGAATTAATTAAAATTTTTGCTAAGAGATATGCTGTTAAGCTCTTTTTACCAAATGTTGTTGGTAAAGGAATTGCCATCTATAAAGCACTTGCTTATTTTAAAGCGGGGATTGCTTCACTTGGAAATAAACGTATTGATGTTCCAGTTTTAGATGCAACAAGTATTGGGATATCTTTATTACGCAAAGAATTTAATACAGCAAGCAATATTATGTTGATGCTTAAAATTTCTGAATTATTAGAAGATTACACACGTCAAAAAGTCACTTTACAATTAGGTGATAGCTTGATGAATAAATTTGATAAAGTTTGGATTTATAAAGATGAACAAGAACAAGAAATTGCGATGTCTGATTTAAAACAAGGACAAACTGTTATTGTTCAAACAGGAAGCATGGTTCCTATTGATGGGGAAATCATTGATGGTGAAGCCATGGTTAATGAATCAAGCTTTACAGGTGAACCATTAAGCAAACGTGTGACATTAAATGATACGGTTTATGCAGGAACGTTAATTGAAGAAGGAAAGATTTTTGTTAAAGTTAGAAACTTACAAGATGAAAGTCGTATTGCTAAAATTATTGATATGATTGATACCAATGAATCATTAAAAGCATCTATTCAATCAAAAGCAGAACATATGGCTGATGCCATTGTTCCCTATAGTTTCTTAGGATTCTTTGGTGTTTGGGCATTTACAAGAAATCTCACAAGAGCTACTGCTCTTTTATTGGTGGATTATTCTTGTGCGATTCGTTTATCAACATCAATTTCAGTGATTTCAGCAATGCAAGAAGCCTCAATGCATAATGTTTTAGTTAAAGGTGGAAAACATTTAGAAAGCATGAAGGATGCAAATGTGATTGTTTTTGATAAAACAGGAACTTTAACGCATGCCAAACCTGTTGTACTAGATGTCGTTCCTTTACAAGATTATACAAGAGAAGAAGTTTTAAAAATTGCGGCTTGTCTAGAAGAACATTTCCCACATAGTGTGGCTAATGCCATCGTTCATCAAGCAGAAGTTGAAAACTTAAAACATCGTGAAGAACATGCGGAAGTAAAATATGTGATTGCTCATGGTATTTCGACAAGCTTAAATGGTGAAGATGTTATTATTGGAAGCAGTCATTTTGTCTTTGAAGATGAAGGTGTAGAAATGACACAAGAAATTAAAGATTTGATTTCTTCACTTGAAAGTAAAGGTTCAAGTTCCCTTATTTATCTAGCTATTGCTAAAAAGCTTGCAGGTATTATTAGTATTTATGATCCTTTAAAACCAGAAGCTAAAGAAGTTGTTCAAGAACTTCGTGATATTGGTTTTGATAAAGTCATTATGCTTACAGGGGATAGTCCTAACTGTGCAAAAGCCATTGCGAAACAATTAAATTTAGATGATTTTAGAGCAGGAGTTTTACCAGAAGATAAAGCAAGTTATATTGAAAGTTTAAAGAAAGAAGGAAATACCGTTGTGATGGTAGGAGATGGTATTAATGATACACCAGCCTTATCCATGGCAGATGTTTCGATTTCACTTCAAGATAGCTCAGATATTGCGCGTGAACTTGCAGATATTACACTTGTATCAAATTCATTAAATGATATCGTCGCTTTAAGAATGATTTCAGAAGGTTTATTTAAACGTATTCATAGTCAATATCGTTTGATTGTTGGATTAAATACATCCTTTATTGTTTTAGGAGCATTAGGTTTACTTACACCACAAATGCTCGCCATGCTTCATAATGGAAGTACATTCTTAATTGCTTCAGGTTCAACACGTTCATTATTACATTAGAAACAGATATTTTCTGTTTCTTTTTCTTTTTACGAAAGTATGTTGAAGTTGTAAAAGCGCTTTATTATACTAATAGAAAAGGAGATAGATTATGGCAATTAAAGTAATAATTATGGATATTGATGGGACTTTAGTCAATGATGAAAAAGTCATTACACCACTTACTAAAGAAACCCTTTTAAAAGCACAAGATAAAGGGGTACGTTTGGTTTTAGCTTCAGGAAGACCAACAAGTGGATTATTAAAACTTGCTGAAGAATTAGATATGGAAAATCATCATGGTTTATTTGTATGTTTCAATGGTTCAAAAGTAGTTGATTGTCAAAGTCATGAAACACTTTATAATCATGCGATTTCAGTAGAAGATAGTAAAGCTGTCTTAGAACATTTAAAGAATTTTAAAGCAAGACCAATGTTTGATAAAGATGAATATATGTATGTTAATGATGTTTTTGATAATACAATTACATATAAAGGAAAACCATTTAATGTGATGCAATATGAATCAAGAGGAAATAACTACATCTTATGTGAAAAAAGAGATTTAGTAGCCTTTGTTGATTTTGAAATCAATAAAATTCTTACATTTGGTGATCCAGACTATTTACAAGCACATTATAAGGAAATGATGGAACCGTTTAAAGATCGTTTAAACTGTATGTTTACATCTGATTTCTATTTTGAATATACTGCAAAAGGTGTTGATAAAGCCAAAGCTTTAGATAGTGTTTTAATTCCTATGGGTTATAAAAAAGAAGAAATGATGGCTTTTGGGGATGCTCAAAATGATAAATCAATGGTTGAATATGTTGGCTTAGGTGTGGCTATGGGAAATGCTTCAGATGAATTAAAAGCAGTAGCTAATGAAATTACAGATACAAATAATAATGATGGTATTGCCAAAGTCATTATGAAACATATTGAGTTATAAAAACGGAGAAATCCGTTTTTTTCTTTGAGATACTTGAAAAAAAAGGAAAGGGATAGTATCCTATAGTTAGTTAGATTAGGCTAACTATAGGAGGGGGATATTATGTTTTTATCAATCAAGGATCTTAAAAAAAGCTTTGGTGAAGATGAATATAAGACAGAAGTTTTAAAAGGTATTGATTTTGAAATAGAAAAAGGTGAAATTTGTGTTTTACTTGGGCCTTCAGGTTCTGGTAAATCAACACTGCTAAATATTATTGGAGGAATTGATCAACCAGATAGTGGCACAATTATGATTCAAGGGAAAACAATTTCAACATTAAAAGAAAAAGATTTAACAAATTATCGTCGTAATCATTTGGGATATGTTTTTCAAATGTATAATTTGATTTCACATTTAAATGTTGAACAAAATATTGATGTAGGAAAATATTTAAGTAAAAATCCATTAGATAAAGAAGAACTTTTACAAACACTTGGTTTAAAAGAACATCGTTATAAACAACCAAACCAATTATCTGGTGGTCAACAACAAAGAACTTCAATAGGACGTGCAATCATTAAAAATCCAGATTTATTGCTTTGTGATGAACCAACAGGGGCTTTAGATTATCATACATCAAAAGATATTTTACAATTGATTGAAGATGTTAATAAAAAATATGGTAATACAACTATTATTGTAACGCATAATGATGCAATTAAAGATATGGCTGATCGTGTGATTTATTTACATGATGGGCGTATTCGTGAAAATATTAAAAATACACATAAAATTCCAGCAAAGGATTTGAATTGGTAAAATGAAGAATCCATTATTTAAAAGATTACCATATATTTTAAAAGATGAAATTGCGAAATATTTAATTATATTTTTATTTATGGCAGGGTCTATTGGTCTTATTTCAGGATTTTTAGTTGCTGATGGCTCAATGATCAAGGCTTATAATGACAGTTTTGATAAATACAATATTGAAGATGGACATTTTCGTTTAAATGATTCTCTTTCAAAAGAAAATAAAAAGACTTTAGAAAAAGAAGATGTTACAATCTATAATCTTAATTACATTGAAGAAGAAGTAGAATCTACAGGTACAATTCGTCTCTTTAAACCAAGAAATAAAGTCAATCAAGTATGTATTATGGAAGGAAAACTTCCTCAAAGTAAAAATGAAATAGCGATTGATCGTATGTATGCCGATAATAATCATTACCAAGTAGGCCAAACCATCAAAGTAGGTAAAAAGAAGTTAAAAATTACGGGACTCGTCGCTTTATCAGATTATAGTGCTCTTTTTTCAAAAAATAGTGATCTAATGTTTGATTCTGTTAAATTTGGTGTGGGCATTATTTCTAAAGAGGAATTTAAAAGTTTTAAAGACGCTAAAATCTATTATAACTACGCTTGGACATATAATGAAGATGTTGATAATGAAATTAATGCCAGTAATGATTTTTTGAATGTACTTGTTAAAAATGTTTCAGGTATTGACGATTATATTCCTCAATATGCTAACCAAGCTATTCACTTTACAGGTGATGATATGGGAGGTGATGAGGCAATGATGACGGTTTTACTTTATATCATTATTGGAATTCTTGCCTTTGTCTTTGCAATCACTACTAAAAATACTATTGAAAGTGAAGCACCAATGATTGGAACACTTCGCGCTATGGGATATACAAAAAAAGAAATGTTGATTCAATATATGACATTACCTATTCTTGTTTCCTTAGTTGCTTGTATTGTAGGAAATATTTTAGGATATACATATTTTAAAGATGTCATGGCAGGTATGTATTATGGAAGTTATAGCTTACCAACTTATGTAACGATTTGGTCTGGGGATGCTTTCATTAAAACGACAATCATTCCATTTATTATGATGGTTTTAATTAATTATGGTATTTTAATGAAATCTTTAAAATTATCACCTCTTAAATTTATGAAAAGAGATATTAAAAAAGTTAAAAAGAATAAAAAAACATTGGTATTGCATCGTTTGGGCTTCTTTTCTCAATTTAGATTAAGTGTTATTTTAAATAATTTATCAGGCTATATTACATTATTTGTGGGTGTTTTATTCGCAATTATTTTATTAATGTTTGGAATGGATATGCATCCTGTTCTCGATCATTATCAAGATATTGTTGTTAATAATATGACTGCTAAATATCAATATATTTTAAATACACCAGAATCAGTTGATACCACAGCCATTGAACAAGTTTTTCAAACGATTCCTCAAGAATTTAGAGATAGTTTCTTAAGTTTGATTGATGATCAATATGATGAAATGTATGATAACTATAAAACTAAAACCAAAGGGGCAGAAGCTTTTTCACTTTATTCATTAAAAACACTTCCAGAAAGTACGATGGAAGAAGATATTAGTCTCTATGGTTTACAAAATAATAGTCAATATATTCATATAAAATCATTACCAAAAAAAGGTGTTTATATTTCAAAAGATGTTGCTGATAAATATAATTTAAAAAAAGGAGATCGTATTTCTTTAAAAGAAAGCTATAAAGATTTACGTTATACTTTTGAAATTAAAGGTATTTATGATGCACCTGGTAGTATGGCACTTTATATGTCAAAGTCTTATTTTAATGAAGTTTTCAACTGTCAAGATGGATATTTCAATGGTTATTTCTCTAATAAAAAAATAACAGATTTAAAAGATGACTATATCGCATCAACCATTACTCAAGATGATTTAACAAAAGTATCAAGACAATTAAATGTTTCAATGGGAGAAATGTTTTATTTAGTTGAAGGCTTTGCGATGATCATGTTTATCATGCTTATTTATCTTCTTACAAAGATGATTATTGAAAATAATAAAGTATCAATTTCCATGGTTAAAATTCTTGGATATACATCAAAAGAAATACAAAAAATGTATGTTCATGCCACAACGATTGTTATTATGATTTCAACGTTACTTTCTTTTGGAATAACAACATGGATCCTATCTTATGCTTTCAAAATTGTTTTTGAAAAATATGCAGGATGGCTTCCTTTCTATGTAGAAGGTAGTGTTTATATCAAGATGTTTATTATGACAGTTATTTCTTATTTGTTTGTCATGATGATTCAAATGAGAAAAATCAAGAAAATCCCAATGGATGAAGCGTTGAAGAATGTTGAATAGAATTTAGGTAAAGAAGGTTGTATCTTTTATAGATGCAATCTTTTTCTATCTTTTGATGATATAGTATAATGCATTTGAAAATTAAAAAAGAGGTGATGAAAATGGGTAAAGGAATAAAGTACCTTATTGTGGCCATAGCGTTATTCTTTCAGTTATTGCAGTAGGTTATCCTTTGATTTCGATTGTTTTATTGCTTGATTTAATATTATTTGTTTTATTGAAAAGAAAATAAAAAACGAGGAGAAAATATATGAAAAGAAATATTGGAAAATATGCTTTATGGGTTACTTTATTTTTAATAGCAGTAGTTGTATTTTGTCTTGCGATGATTTGGCTTTCTCTTGCCTGCATGTAAAGGAAAGGATAAAATTTTATGTTTTATTGGATAGCGATAGAAATTATTTTTCTTATACGTATTGTAGGACAAATTATACAATTGCTAAATAAGGAAAATAACTATGGATTGATCATTATTAGAATTTCTAATGTTTTAGGAATACTGTTGATTGCATTAGCTTTTATACAAAATCCAATTCATGAAATGAATAGAGTAAAAGATAAATATTGGGATTATTATCCAATATATCTTGTAACAGTATTTATTGATCTTATTTTAGAAGTTTTACTTCGACGTAGATTATATAAAAAGGAAGAAAAGTTATGAAAAAATTGATTATAAAAATATGTGCATTCATTATTTTGATAACACTTTTTACAGGATGTCATCAATAAAATAAACTATATTCATTTGAAACAAAGGAAATAGATGATCAAGTTATTTTAATTTTAAAAAATACTTCAAATAAACCAATTGATCTATCATTAAAAGATCAAAAAATTAAATGTTTACCGGTAAATAAAGAAACTGCTTTTATCTTTAAAAAAGAGGAATTTAAAGATACTTATTATGACGAAATAGAAGCAAAAGAAAGTACCCAATATCAAGAATATAATGATTTTGATGTTGATTGAAAAATAGATATTTCTTTACAACAATTAAATGAATGCATTAAGAAAACAAAAAATGATAAAAAGAAATGTTATGGGGAAGTTATTGTTTTCTTTTACCAAAATAAATCTCTTGTAGATATTCAAAAACATATTTTTATATTAAAGGGAAAAGAAAAAGTAATCATTTTTGAAAGTTCAAAAATATGGGATGATACAAAGGTTATAGAAAATATATATGTAAAAAAAATAATTTGTACATAGAGGATTTTATGGAAATATGTAATGGTGTTGATTATCTAGATCAAGTAAAATAATTAATTATAGAATATACAAAGCGTTTGGGACGTGATTTATCTTTTCAAAATATTGATGAGGAATTATAAAATCCAGCAAAAAAATATACAGCTCCTGAAGGAGAAATTTTAGTAGCTGTAGAAGATGAAAAAGTAGTAGGAATGGTTGCTTATCATCGCCATTCTAAAAGTCGCTGTGAAATGAAGCGTTTGTATGTAAAACCAAAATATAGAGAAAATAAATTAGGTAAAAAGCTTGTTTTAGAAATTTTAGGGCATGCTAAAAAAGCAGGATATAAGGAAATGGTGTTGTATACGATTATTCCTTTACAATCAGCAATTCATCTTTATAAAAAGGTAGGATTTGTTGAACGTGAGGCGTATTATCATAATCCGATGGATGATGTATTGTATTTCAAAAAGATACTTTAAGTTATTGGGCAACCAATAACTTTTTTCCCAAAACAGCATGTCATTTGGGAGAAAAGTAAAAAATGGGCAATTATTGAGTGATAAAAAAAAGAGAGGCAAAACCTCTCATAATTATTTTATGTTCTTTTTCCAATAGTGCTGTATTTGTTCGAGCTCTTCATAATTGATTCTTAAAATATGATCTTTAATTTGTTTGATGAAATCGTCTCTAGAATGAGGGCTGCTAAAATAGAAGGGTCTACCTTGAATGTGATTACTATCTAAAATTTCTATCAACATTTTAGAATATTCTACTTTGTAGATTTTTTTAGGATAGTTATTTTGATCACAATGAATCATGTCTTTAAAATATAATGTATTTTCCATATTTGTCACCTCTTTTGATTTATATTAACAAAGCGGGCATGTATTTGATGAAATAAATAGGTGTTTAAAAGGTAAATATTTGGTGTTAAATAGAAGTGAATAATAATAAAAGTTTATTGATGATAAAAATAGAATATTATATTTTGGGATAAATGTATGCTTTTTTAGACAATTTACGGATAAATGTCTAAAAAAGAGCACAATGAAATAAAATATATAGCATTTATCGACATAATACGATATAATTGTGTATTGTGAAGTACAATGTTTGTATTTTATTTAAGAATAAACGACCTAAGTTATTCAAAAAATACGGAGGTAAAATCATGGAAGATTCAAAAAAAATCAAGTGGTATGGTTTAGCTTTCATGGCGTTTTCTACTGTTTGGGGATTTGGAAACGTTTTAAATGGCTTTATCTACTTCAATGGTATCCAAGTAGTTTTTAGTTGGGTATTAATGTTCGCACTTTATTTTGTTCCTTACGCTTTAATGGTGGGAGAACTAGGGTCTGCGTTTAAAAATTCTGGTGGAGGAGTAAGTTCTTGGGTACATGAAACATTTGGTCCTAAACTTGCATACTATGCTGGATGGACATATTGGGCATGTCACGTTACTTATATTGCAAGTAAAGGTAGTGGAGGTTTAAAAGCATTAAGCTGGGCAATTTTTAGAAATGCTGAAGTTTATGATTCACTTCCAACATTATATGTGCAACTTGCTACACTTGCAGTATTCTTATTTTTCTGTTGGTTTGCTAGTAGAGGGTTAAACCCACTTAAACAATTAGCAACAGTTGCAGGAACAAGTATGTTCGTTATGTCAATCTTATATATCTTAATGATGTTTGCTGCACCAGCAATTAATCCAAATGGGGGATATTTATCATTAGATTTTAGTTTTGACAAAATTGTTCCACAATTTAATGTCAATTATTTTACATCACTTTCTATTTTGGTATTTGCAGTTGGTGGGTGTGAAAAAATTTCACCTTATGTAAATAAAGTAGAAAATCCTTCAAAAGGATTCCCAAAAGGGATGATTGCACTTGCAATCATGGTTATGGTATGTGCTATTTTAGGTACATTTGCTATGGGTATGATGTTTGATCCAACTGTAATCAATGCATCACCAGAATCATTCAATTCATATGTATCAAATGGTGCTTACTGGTCATTCCAAAAATTAGGTCAATACTATCATATGGGAGATGCATTACTAATTATTTATGCATTATGTAATATGATTGGGCAATTCTCAACATTAGTATTAAGTATTGATGCACCACTTAGAATGTTATTAGATAATGAAGATGCAAGACAATTCATTCCATCTAAATTATTAAAACAAAACAAATATGGGGCTTATGTTAATGGGATTAAAATGGTTGTTGTTTTATCAGGAAGTATCATTTTAATTCAAATCATTGGTGGAAAAGGTGCTGCCGGAGTGTTAGCACAATTAAATAAATTAAATTCTGTATGTATGCCAATGCGTTATATTTGGGTATTCTTAGCTTATATTGGTTTAAGAAAAGCTTATGATAAGATTCCAGCTGATTACCGTTTTGTTAAGTGTCAACCAATTGCTTTATTCTTTGGTGGATGGTGTCTTTTTGTAACAGCTGCATGTTGTATCATGGGTGTTTACTCAACTGACTTATTTACAATGGCTTTAAATATTATTACTCCTGTTGTTTTAACTGCGTTAGGATTAATTTTACCAGCTATTGCTAAAAGAGAAAAAGCTAACGCTATTACAGAATAATTGTGATAAAATATAGAAGAGGTGTTAGAAAATGTATAGGGGAATTTCAGAAGAATTATTAGATTTTTTACAAAAAAGTCCTACAGCATTCCATGCTGTTGAAAACATTAAAAAAGAATTAAACAAAGATGGATTTGTTGAATTATTAGAGGGTAAACCTTGGAAAATGACTCCAGGTGGAAAATATTATGTTACTCGTAATAATTCAAGTATTATTGCTTTAAAGGTCGGAAGCAATTTAGAAAATTATAGTTTTAATGTTGCTGCTTCACATAGTGATTGCCCAACTTTCAAATTAAAAGAAAATGCTGAATTAGAAGTAAAGGGTAAATACACACAATTAAATACAGAAGGTTATGGAGGAATGATTTGTTCAACTTGGTTTGATAAACCATTATCTATTGCTGGACGTTTATTAATTAAAGATGGAAATGAATTAAAAACACAATTAATTAATATTGATCGTGATTTAGTTTTAATTCCAAATATGGCTATTCATATGAACAGAGCGGTCAATGATGGTTATGCATATAATAAACAAATTGATATGCTTCCTTTATTTGGCGGGGCTGATTGTAAACCAGGTGACTTTATGAAACTCGTTGCTAAAGAAGCAGGAGTTCAAGTAGAAGATATTTATGGTAGTGATTTATATCTATATAATCGTACAGCGCCATCTATCTGGGGAGCTAACGATGAATTTATTTCAAGCCAACATTTAGATGATTTACAATGTGCTTTTACTTCATTAAAAGGATTCTTAGCTGGTGGAAATGATCAATCAATTGATGTATTAGCTTGCTTTGATAACGAAGAAGTTGGTTCAGGAACAAAACAAGGAGCTGCTTCAACACTTTTATATGATGTTTTAAAACGTGCTAACAGTGCACTTGGAAAAACAGAAGAAGATTTCTATTGTGCAATTGCTTCAAGTTTTATGTTATCTGCTGATAATGCACATGCAGTTCATCCACATCATCCACAAAAAACAGACGCAACAAACTGTGTTTATATGAATGAAGGAATTGTTGTAAAATCTCATGCAGGTCAAAAATATACAAGCGATGCGGTAAGCATTGCAGTATTTAAAGATTTATGTAAAAAAGCAAATGTACCTGTACAATTCTTCGCAAATCGTTCAGATGAAGCGGGAGGAAGTACTTTAGGAAATATCGCAATGGCACAAGTTTCTATGAATAGTGTAGATATCGGTTTACCACAACTTGCAATGCACTCTACATATGAAACTGCTGGTATTAAAGATACTTATTATATGATTCAAGTCATGACAGAGTTCTTTAATAGCCATATTAGCGAAGTAAATAGTCATTCGTTAAAGGTAGATTAAGATGAAAGAAAAGAAGTACGATTTATATTTTGAAAATAGTGTTAAAGTAAAAAGTTTAAATGATGATTATTTTAAATGTTATCAAGAAATTGAAAAATACTTGTTTAAAAAACGAAAAGATGTTTTAAAGACAAATATTTTACTTTCTGAAATTCTTGATCAAATGAAATCTTTTCAAGATCAAGGAAAAACAGTTCAACAAGTGATGACTAAAGGAAGTCAAGTATTTGTTGATCAAATAGATAGAAAAATAAATTACAAAGAAAAAATCAATCAATTAAAACAAAGAGATTCTAATAAATATGAAATGTCTGGAATATTACTTACCATGTGTATATATATTGTGCTTCTTTTTGTTAAAGAATTGGTAGGAAATCATTATTTAATTAATTATTATATTGATTTATTAGTAGCAGTCATTATGCTTGTTATAAGTGTTAAGCAGCTTTTAAATCAAAGACAATTGATTAAACGATATCAAGTTTCATTTCATCCTTTTATCATTGAAATAGTAAGTATTGTTATATCATTATTGATTTCAATCTTATTTTATAACAGTCCTTTTGATATCACTTTTGTTATTTTAGTTGTCGCATTTTTTACAAGTAAGAAAATGTATTCAAAATCCTTAAGCAATTAAGGATTTTTTCTTTGCATTCATTCAAATTTATAGTAAAGTATTAGAAGGTGATAAAAATGGAAAAAGAAATCATATTAGAAAACTTAGATGAAAATATTGTAAATGAAGCAACATTTTACAATCAACAAAATATACCGTCACAAATCTCTAAAGCACTTTATTTATATGGAAGTACCACAGATTATCAAGTACTTGGATTTGTTGATGCCAGCGATGATGGTAGTCAAGGAATGATTTTTACAGATCAAGGTGTTTATTTTTGTTTTAAAGAGCCTCATTCCTTTTTATATGAAGATATAGAAGAATTAGTACTAGTAAAAAAAGAAGAAGGTTTTGATTTTTATGCGAAAATCAAAACAAAAGCAAATACTTTTGTTTTTAAAAATAAATATTTAAATTTAAAAGGATTTATTGAATGTTTAAGTGAAATTTTAGAAATGCCTGTTCATTATGAAATGTCAGCTTATGAAAAAGTAGAATACTTTGTACCAATTGTTTTAAATGATTTAAAAGAAGATGTTTATGAAGATTTAGAACTTAACGAACAACACTTCCAACAAATTAAAGATATTGAACATGAATTAGAAATGGCAAAAGAACTTAAAGATTTAGATTATCAAGATGAATGTCGTTCTTTATGTCGTTATTGTTTAGATTTCTTTGAAAGTTTAGGATTGGATAGTGATGAAATTGATGCTTTAAATGAAGCACAAAGTTTCTTTGATCAACAAGATAGTCAAGAAAACCAACAATTAGAGGGAGCTAAACGTTGGGTCGATGAAATGATGAGTAATTATCAAAATGGTGATACAGGAATGTATGATCAAATGAAATCAACGATGGAAAGTTTAGGTATTGATGAAGAAAGACTTAAGAATATGTCTAATGAAGAAGTTGATCAATATGTTAAAGAAATGTGTAAAAAATTTGGTATTTCACAAAGTTTGTTTGATAAATTAAAAGATAGATTTGGAAAATAGAGGGAATTAGAATGATTAAATTAGTTGTATTAGATGTTGATGGAACAAGTATTGATAGAGATAATCATTTTTATGATGATGATATTAAAGAAATTGATTTTTATAAAGAAAAGGGTATCGAGTTTATGTTTGCATCTGGAAGAGATATGAATATGATGCTTGATATGATTGAAAAGTCTCATGTAGATGGTGATTTGATTATTAATAATGGGACACAATATCGAAATATTGAAGGAACTAAAAATATTGCGCATCCAATGGATGAAGATGCTTTTAGAAAGATGATTCCTGTTTTACAAAAACATAATTATCATATTTCTATTCATACAACAAAAGGAAAATATATTTTAACAGATTTTGAAAGTTATTGGGATCTACATGTTAAATTATTAATGAAAGGTCGTGAGGGCGTTACTTTAGAAGACCTTCCAAATACGACATTCTTTAGAAGATGGGGATATTTAAATGATTGTACGTCGGTTTCTTCAATTGATGAAATTTATCAACAAGGAGCACTTCCTTTAAAAGTAGATGCTAGACATTTAAATCCTGAAGAAGCAAAGGGCGTAAGAGAACGTTTAGATTGTATACCTCATTTAAACATTTCTTCATCATATGAAGATAATATTGAAATTACTTGTGATGATTATGATAAAGGAATTATGTTAAGAGAAGTTTTAAAATTAAAAGGCTTAAATCTTGATGAAGTGGCAACTTTTGGAGATGGTTTAAATGATGTATGTATGTTAAAAGGATTCCCTTATAGTTTTACACCAGCTAATGGATGTAAAGAGGCTAAAGAAGCAGCAACCTATACACTTACTAAAACAGGTGGAAATGGTGCTATTCAAGAAGGACTTCATATTTTAAAAGATTTAGATTTGATTTAACTTTCAAAGTAAAAGCTTTGAAAGTTTTTCTTTTTTTAAAGAAAAACGTCAAAAAATTGTCTATATAATAATAGGAGGGATAAATTAAATGGACCAAGTACTAGAAATTACATCAAATGATCATATTATCATGCTCGATAAACTCTGTAAAAGAATATTAGGACATCCAGAAACTTTAGGAAGAATCACCAAAGGCTTTGTTAAAGAAGCTAAGGATGTCTCTTTAGAAGAAATGATTGAAATTATTAAAGGAAAGAAAGATCAGGAAGGAAATTATTATTTTCAACAACTCAATAATGTTATTGATATACCTCATCATTGAAAAGTAGAATTTGATTATTTCTGTTATATCAATCTGTCACAAGTTGATGGAACAATGAAAAGAATCTAACTAGATGTAGAAATACAAAATGTAGAGAATCCTGGCTATGTTTTGCTTACAAGAGGAAATGATTATCTTTCAAGAATAATTACCAGTCAAAATGGTAAAGAATAGGATTATCGAAATTATGATGGGATGAAAAAAGCCTATGTGATATGGATACTGCCACAGGCAGCTAAAAAAGGAGATGGACATGTCAATCGAATAAGTTCTAAATTAGAAAATATCAGTGGAAGTACTATTGAAAGGTTAGAAAGTTATGATAAAAGCGAACAGATTATGGTATACTTAAATAAAGATTATGATATCAAAGAGAAGTATGAGGGTAGTGATTGGATCAAGACACCGTTAGTCATCTTTTTAAATAATACATATGATCTTTTGAAAAAGAAAGAGATCATGAAAGAATATGGATTTGAAGAAATAGAGAAGGAGGTTGAAAAGATGTGTAATTTAGGAAAAATGATAGCGAGAGAAAATATAGAAAAAGGATTAGTACAAGGACAAAAAAGAAAAATATTGAACTGGTTACAGATTTGATGAATAGCTTAAGTATTTCATTTTCAAAAGCGGTTGAATTGTTAAAAGTTTCTAAAGATAAAGTTTTAGAAATAGAAAAATATTTTAAATCATAAAAAAATGGCAAAAAGTTAAATACTTTATGTCATTTTTATGAAGCTTTCTTTTTATAAGATAATATAAAGATTGTAGACATAACCATAATAAAACCTAATACATCCATTAATGTAAAAGGAGAATGTAACCATAAACACATGCAAATCGTTGCACTTAATGGTTCAACTGCAGCAATTAATGAAGCTCTCATAGGTCCAATAAGATTGACTCCTATAAGATACATTGAAAAAGCTAAAACAGTTCCGATAACAATAATTCCTGCCATTGCTAAATAGCCATAGATATCTAAAGAAACAGAGATATTCCAAACACGTCCAATTATTCCTAATACGACGCCACCTATAATCATGGCATAGCCTGTAGGAATCAAACTGCCGTATTTATTCATGATATGTCGAGGAAGCAATGAATAAAACGAAGCAGCCAATCCTGCCATCACTCCCCAAAACAATCCTTCAAAAGATAAGATCATTTCATGAATATTTCCATGTGTTGCTAGAATGAAGGTTCCACCAAAAGCTAAAACAACACAAAGAAGTTCTTTTTTATAAGGAAGTCTTTTACAAACAAGACATGTATAGAACATAATAAAGATTGGATTCAAGTATTGTAGTATAGCTGCGGTTGAACTGTTTGAATAATAGATTGCTGTCATATAGGAATATTGGCAAAACATTAATCCTAATAGTGCAAACAAAATAAGTTGAAAGACATCATTTTTATTATTCCAAATACTTAATGTCTTTTTTGTATCTTTGATAAAACAAACACTTAATAGAATGATTCCCGCAAAGATCATACGCAATGTTGTAAGCCACATTGTATTTAAATGATAAGTTTGAAATAGAAACTGTCCCATGGTTCCTGAAATACCCCAAAATGTACCACCTAATAATGTAATAATAATTCCTTTTTTCATAACCTCACCCCATGGATGACATTCTAACAAATATTGATTTAAAATACTATATTTGATACATTATTTATCTCTAATATGATAGAATATATTTGCTGGTGCTATAGCTTAGCTGGATAAAGCGTACGTCTCCGGAACGTAAGATCATGAGTTCGAATCTCATTAGTACCGCCATTTTTAAAACAATAGATTATTCAATAAGCAATTATTGCTTATTGAATATTTTTTTATGATACAATAATATAAATGGAAAGAGGAATTGCGTATGGAATATAAAATAGGTGAAGTATCTAAAATATTGAATATTTCAAAAGAAATGATTCGTTATTATGAAAAACAAGGTATTTTAAAACCATCAAGGAAAGAAGATAATAATTATCGTACATATTCAGTCATGGATGTTTTTTTATTAATGGAAATTATTCGCTATCAATCAATTCATTTTGGAATCAAAGATATCTCTGAATTATTAAATGAACATTATTTAGAAAACTATGCACAACATTTGTATCAATATTATCAAGAAATAGATCAAGATATTATTAAAAAAATTTTATTGAAAGAACGTGTTAAAGAATTAGCAGAAAGAATCGAAACATGTAAATTTAATTTAGGAAAATATTGGGTCAAAAATGTTCCTGCATATCAACTTGTGTTTCTAACTAATGGAAAAGGTGATGACTATGATAAATTACAAATATCTATTGAAAATAGAAATTTGCTTTTTTCCAAGGAAAGAATGGTTTATGTGGAATCTATGGTTTTATTTGAAAAAGGGAAAGAAACTTGGTGGTATGGAATGGAAGAGAGATACATAGAATCACTTCAGCTTTCTTTTAAAGATGAAAAGTATTTAAAGAAGCAATTATGTCTATGTACAATGATTGATATGGGTGAAATAGGTTGTTTTAATAGAAATCAATTAGAAAATATATTAAATGAAATCAAAGATGAATATCAAATAGTAGGAATTCCTAGAGGAATTATTGTAGGTAGGGGTTATGAAGGAGAAAATTTTCAAAGGATTATGGAAATACAGATACCAATTGCTTTAAAACATTGAAATCATTTCAATGTTTTTTTGTGTTTTTTAAGCTATTTTACTTATTTGTTTATTATTTCACAAGTACTTGACCTTGTAATGCTTTCAAGGCGTATACTGTAAGTGGTTACAAGGAGGAAAAAGGAATGATAACAAAATTATTTACACCTATGAAAGTAGGAAATTGTACGATCCCAAATAGATTGGTCGTACCAGCAATGGTTACAAATTATTGTGATGAAGATGGCTTTTTAACAGATAGATATATGGCCTATATCGAAGAAAAAGCAAAAGGTGGATGGGGAATGATTATTACTGAAGATTATAGTGTTACACCTCATGGAAAGGGATATCAATATATTCCAGGATTTTATAAAGATGAACATGTTGCTTTAAATAAAGAATTAACACGTCGTGTACATGAACATGGTTCTAAGATCTTCTGTCAAATGTATCATCCAGGAAGACAAAGTTCACATGCGGTTAATGGTAATGTTCAACCATTAGCACCTTCAGGAACAAAAGATCCTATTTGTATGGATTTAGCAAGAGAAATGACTGTTGAAGAAATTCATACACTTGTTGAAGATTTTGGTCAAGCAGCAAGAAGATGTAAAGAATCTGGTTTTGATGGAATTGAATTACATTGTGCTCATGGTTATTTATTAGCTGAATTTTTATCATCTTATGTCAATAAAAGAGTAGATCAATATGGTGGATGTTTTGATAATCGAGTAAGAATTGTTGATGAAATTATTGCTGCTATGAGAAAAGAAGTAGGAGATTTTCCAATTCAAGTACGTATTTCAGCTAATGAATATGTTCAAGGAGGACGTACAGAAGCTGAAACCTATCAACTTGCAAGACATTTAGAAGAAGTTGGTTTTGATGCAATTCATGTTTCAAATGGAGTTTATGCTGCAGCACCAATTGATCAAATTATTGCACCAATGTTTACTAAACATGCATTAAATATGGAAGCTGCTGCTAATGTTAAAAAGGTCGTTAAAATTCCTGTTATTTTAGCTAATCGTATTAATGAACCGGGAATGGCTGATATTTTACTAGAAATGGATAAATGTGATTTTGTAGGAATGGCTAGAGGTTCTTTAGCAGATCCTTATTTACCAGTAAAAGCTAAAGAAGGAAAATTTGATCAAATTAATTATTGTATTGGATGCCTTCAAGGATGTGAAGGTCCATTATTAACAGGAGGATGTGTCACTTGTTTAGTTAATCCAAGAGTAGGTCGTGAATATGAAACAGATTTAACAAAAACGACTCAACCTAAAAAAGTAATGGTCATTGGTGGAGGACCAGCAGGTTTAGTAGCTGCTCGAACAGCAGCCATTAAAGGTCATGATGTTTCTTTATATGAAGCAAGTAGTCATTTAGGTGGTCAATTTAGATCAGCTGCATATCCAATTGGAAAAGGTGAATTATCTACTACAACTTCTTCTTATCGTGCTAATTTAGAAGCTCTTAATGTCCCTGTACATTTAAATAGTGAAGTAAGTGAAGAAATGATTCAAGAAATTAAACCAGATGCTATTATTCTTGCAACAGGGGCTAAACCAATGGTTCCACCAATTAAAGGTATTGATGGTAAAAATGTATTTACTGCAGAAGATATGCTACTTGGTAAATATGATATTTCTAACGGTCCTATTGTTGTTTGTGGTGGAGGAGAAGTTGGTGGTGAAACAGCTCACTATCTAGCTGAAAAAAATCATGATGTGACATTGTTAGAAATGCAACCTGATATTTTAAATGATATGATGATCATGACAAAAGTATGTCTATTAGAAATGATCCAAAAAGCAGGTATTAAAGTAAAAACACAATTTAAAGTTAAAGAAATTACAGAAACTGCTGTTATTGGAGAAGATGCAAGTGGAAATACAGTTTCGATTCCAGCTGTACAAGTTATCTCTGCTTTTGGTTATAAATCATATAATCCATTAGAAGAAATTGCTAAAAAATATTGTAAGGAAGTCTATGTCATTGGTGGTGCTAAACAAGCAGGTGGCGCTATTCCAGCAACTAAAGAAGGTTTAGAAGTTGGCTTAAAATTATAATAAATAGTAAAGGGGCTGTTACGAAATTAAACAATTAATTTCATACAGCCTTTTCTTTTGTAGAATAAAAATATAATAAAATTATTCTACTATAAGAAGCAATTGTTTCTAATTACAATAATTCCTCAAACGTTATCGTTGAGAAATTAATTAGTAGGAAATAAATATCATTGGTAAAATATCAATATCCTATTTCTAGTTAGAAATTATAACAAAAAAGGATGTTATGATTTTAAATTATTTCGTAACATCCCCTTTTTTTGGATTATTTAGCTAATGATTATCGAGAAATAATGTTATATAATAGTATACGGATAATATTCACATTATTTTAAATATATGATTAAATAAGAATAACTGAAAGGGGATAATCATGAAACAATTTAAAATTAATATTAATGATTTATTTGAAAAAAGTGAAGTTGAAACAATGATGGATGATGTTGAAAACTCAGCTATCATTTATGAAATGAATAATATCAATCAAAAAGTATTAAACGAAATCAGTACGTATGCAAATAATAGAGAACGTATCCAAAACTTAACAGATGAATTTACAGAAATTATGTATCATGATCGTATTTCAAATAATGATGTTGAAAGAATTGATTATATTTTTGATCAACTTGTTCATCATATAGGACTTGATGCACCCGCTTTAGCGGCATGTACGAATACGATCTTTAATACAATTAATGAATATAAAGAAGAATATATTCAAGAGTTTATAAGGCTTAATCCACAATTAAATGAAGAAATGATTTCTGTGGAATTAGACACATATAAAGATGCTGCTTATGAGTTAAATAAAATATTTGTAGAAACAGTAGGAACTATAAAAAAATGTGATATTGATGCAATAAATGAAGCTGTTGATTTATTCTTTGATCAAGATGAACCAACAGATTTGATTCAAATATTTGTTGCTAATACGATTCAAATATTAAACCAACCAGATTTATTAGTAGATGTTTTAGGATTGTCTGTACTTATTAATGAAATTATTATTAATCATCAATTAGATGATTTTAATCCAAATTTATGGAAAATGAATCATCATCGTTTCTTTAGTATAGATTATAGAGATTATTTAGATGAAGATGAAAATCAAGATGCTTACAATTAAATGTAAGCATCTTTTTTATTGGACTATCCGTCCATTGAAAGAAGGAAAAAAAAGATAAAATAATAATAGAAATGAAACAAATATGAGACAAATTATCATTAAACATATAATACAATTAAATCAAGAAAATTCCTTACATCAATATAAAAAAAGAGATACTAGAATACTTAAAAGTCAGTGATTAAAAGAAGTAGTAGAGATCAGTCAAAGTATGCTTAAAGGAGACTATGAAGGATTAAGAAAAAATCGAATGATCTGTGCAGAGAGTTTTAAGATGGCAGCCATCTTTACGCATACAGACATTAAAGAAGACTTACTAGGAGGAGATGAAATCAATATGTGTGTAGCAATGGATCAATTATTTCAAAGAATGAGAAACGAGGGAGAAAGTATTGGGATTGAAAAAGGTAGACAAGAAGAAAAACAAAGTACTTTAAAAGAACTGCTTAAAGTGAAACTAGGAACTTTATCAAGTCCTTTAGAAAAACAACTCACAGAAACATCGCTAGAAAAATTGAATGAATTTACATTAAATATCTTTAATATTAATAGTGAAGAAGGTATTTTAAATTTAATGAATTAAAAGATGAGCTATAAAGAATCTAATCTTGTCAATCAAGAAATTCTTTATAGCTTTTTGTATATATTTTATTAGATAAGACAAACTATGAATGAAAATATTTGACAGTCAAGTTAGCTTATGCTAACATAATATTGTGAGTTAGTTGTAGCTAACTAAAGGAGGAAAAAAATGAAAGTCGTATATGCATCAAGAACAGGAAATGTTGAAAGTATTATTTCTAAATTAGGAATTGAAGATGCTTTAAAAATTGAAGATGGAAGTGAAACCGTAGAAGAAGATTATATCTTATTTACTTATACTGATGGTTTCGGAGATGTTCCTTACGAAGTAGATGAATTCTTACAAAGTCAAAGTGAACATCTAAAAGGTGTTGTTGTAAGTGGTGATACTGGATATGGAGAAGCTTATTGTAAAGCAGGAGATGTCATTGCTGAACAATATAATGTACCATGCTTATATAAAGTAGAAAATGATGGTAGTGACGAAGATATCGAAGCTATCAAAAAAGTGATTGCTTAATTATGCCATTGTCTGCTCACGAATTTGAAAGAAGATTAATCTTTTATGCTTCACCAACACTTACAAAACTTAAAGTTGCATGTATTTATAATTTAAATGATCTTGATGATTTAGAAGAATGTATCCAATATTATAATGAACTTTTAAATAAAAAAGATATTTATTTAAAAGTACTTAAAATAAAAGGGCGTTCTATGATTTATGTTTATCAAAAAGAAAAGTTAAATAAATTATGTGCATGTAAACAAATCCAAAATATCTTTAAAAAATATAATTATAATTGTACATCTTTAGATACTCTTATCCTAGATTTACAAAAACGCCTCAATGATTATAATTTTCCTCATGAAATCGGTTTGTTTTTAGGATATCCTATGACAGATGTTTTAGGTTTTATTGAAGGAAAAGAATATTTAAGTGTTGGTTATTGGAAAGTTTATAGTCATGTTAAAAATTGTCAGCATACATTTGATAAATATCATAAATGTACACATGAATTATGTAAAAGATTTAATCAAGGAGAAAGTGTTGAGCAAATATGCAGATATGTCTAATTGGTAAAGATTTCTTTACCAATTTTTATTTTTGTTTATAATGTTTTTAGGTGAAAGTTATGTTAGAAAAAGAAAAAGCAATTGAAAAATTAAATAAAAAGGAAATAAAAGTATATCAATATATTTTGGCGCATTCACTAGAATTTCCTTTTATGACAATTAGAGAACTAGCAGATAAAGTACAAGTTTCTACAACTGTTATTTTAAATTTTGTAAAAAAAATGGGATATAAAAGTTTTAAAGAATTTAAATTAGCTTATCGTTTGCAAGAAAGAAAATCAAGAGAATCTAAAAGAATATATGATGATAAACAAGTTATAGGTGCTTTAATTCAATTAGACAATGAATACTATCAAGAAAAATTACATCTTGCCAAGGTGATGATAGGCAATCATAATAATTTGATTTTTACAGGTGTTGGAAATTCAGGATTGATAGGAGCATATGGAGCACGTATTTTTTCAAGTGCTGGAAAATATGCCAATGTTATCAATGATCCTTTTATGCGTATTAATGCTTCAATGGAAGATACGGTTATTATTGCTTTGTCTATATCAGGGAAAACACCTGAATTACTTCGTATTGTAGAGTCGTGTAAAACATTTGGCGCCTGTATTATTTCTATTACAGCCAATATGAAATCACCTCTTGCTTTAATGAGTGATATATCTATTCCTTACTTTTTAAAAATAGATAATATTGATCAAATAGATCTGACAAGTCAAATTCTTGCAGTTGCTATTATTGAAAGATTAGCACGGAACTATTAAAAAAAACAAATGTTTTTTTAAAATAACAAAAAACAGAAATGTAACATAGAATATAGCGCTTACAGTTATATTGAATGAAAAATATAAGCGTGATATTCTTTTTTTGTATCAAGAAGATATCTTGATCATTTGGCCAAATATAAATATTTAATGGAGGAAATTATATGGAAAAAATGCAAGCGTTCATGGAACGATTCTTTGTTCCTTTTGCTGCAAAAATTAACAGTCAAAGACATGTTGCTGCAGTAAGAGATGCTTTTACTTTATCATTCCCGCTTACAATGGCAGGGTCGATGGTATTATTAATAAACTATGTACTTTTAGATCCAACAGGATTTGTTGCAAGTTTATTACATTTAGGAGATTTAATTCCTAATTTAGCTGATTATCAAGCAGTATTGAGTTCTGTTATTAATGGGACAACAAATATTTTAGCAATTTTAATTGCTTTTCTAGTAGCTTATCAATTAGCACAAGAAATGCAAGGAGATCAAGTTTTATGTGGAATTACAGCTTTAGCTGCTTATTTCATTTTATATCCAGCAGCAAGAAATTTTGCTGATAAATCTGGAAGCGGTTTAATGACTACATATTTTGGAGCACAAGGTTTATTTGTTGCTTTATTTGTTGGCTTATTTGTCGCTGAATTATTAACACGTTTAGGGAATAATAAAAAACTTGTTATTAAAATGCCTGAACAAGTGCCACCAGCAGTATCTCAATCATTTAATTTATTATTACCAATTATGATTGTTCTAGCGGTTACAGGTGTTCTTAACTTTATTTTCAATAATATTACAAGTGATGGTATTCAAGTATTGATTTATAACATGATTCAAGCACCACTTACAAGCTTAGGAAGCTCAATGGGAACAATTATTGTTTTTGTTGTTGTACAACAATTCTTATGGGTTTTAGGAATCCATGGTCCAAACACTTTAAATGCATTACGTTCAGTGATCTTTACAGAACAACAAAATATGAACTTAGCTTATGTAGCTGCACATGGAACTGCATGGGGTGCCCCTTATCCAATTAACTGGGGATCTATTAATGATGCTTTTGGTAATACAGGAGGTTCAGGAGCAACTTTAGGTTTAATTATTGCAACATTTATTGTTGGTAAAAAGAATAAGGCACAATATCAAATTTGTAAAATGTCACTTGCACCAGGTTTATTTAATATCAATGAACCAATTATCTTTGGTTTACCATTAGTTATGAATCCAATGTATATTGTTCCATTTATTTTATCACCGGTCGTATGTAACATTATTGGATGGTTCTGTGTATGTGTCATTAAAATCATTCCACCAGTTGCTTATAGTGTTGCATGGACAACACCAGGTTTCTTGATTCCTTTCTTAGGTTCAGGAGCAAATAATATCATGGCTTTAGTTATTGGCTTTGTCTGTGTTGGTGTAAGTACTTTAATTTATTTACCATTTGTTATCGCAAGTACAAAAGCAGCCCTAAAAGCAGAAGGAGCAGAAAATGCGTAAGGATTTTTTATGGGGTGGAGCTGTTGCTGCTCACCAAGTAGAAGGTGGCTATAATGAAAAAGGAAAAGGTCTCAATGTCTCAGATATGATGACAGTTGGGGGTGTTGGTAAAAAAAGACAAATTACAGATACGATTTTACCTAATGAATTTTATCCTAATCATGAAGCTATTGATTTTTATCATCATTATAAAGAAGATATTGCTTTGTTTAAAGAAATGGGATTCAAATGTTTTAGAACATCTATTTCTTGGGCAAGAATCTTCCCTCAAGGGGATGAATTAGAACCTAATGAAGATGGTTTAAAATTCTATGATGAGATGTTTGATGAATTATTAAAAAATGGTATTCAACCCGTTATTACTTTAAGCCATTTTGAAATGCCTTATGGTTTAGTAAAAAAATATGGTGGTTGGAGAAATAGAAAACTGATCGATTGTTTTGTAAGATTTGCGAAAGTATGTTTTGAAAGATATCAACATAAAGTTAAATATTGGATGACTTTCAATGAAATCAATAATCAAGCAAACTATAAAGCAGATGTGGCAGTTTTTACAAACTCAGGTATTTTATTTGAAGAAGGAGAAGATCGTGAAGCAATTGTTTATCAAGCAGCACTTTATGAATTAATTGCTAGTGCAAAAGCTGTAAAAATAGCACATGAAATCAATCCTGATTTAATGGTTGGATGTATGATGGCCATGACACCAATCTATCCTTATTCATGTAATCCAGACGATATGTTAAAAGCTGTAGGAGCGAATCATAAACGTTTCTGGTATTTAGACGTTCATGCTAGAGGAATTATTCCTGGTTATATGAAATCATTCTTTAAAAGACAAGGATATGATTTAGATTTAACTCAAGAAGATTTAGAAGCCTTAAAACATGGTTGTGTTGATTATATAGGTTTTAGTTATTACATGTCTTTTGCAACAAAAGGTGATGGTAATATCAATCTTGATTATGATGAAGAAAATGATTTATGCGATAATCCTTATATTCAAAAAACACAATGGGGATGGCCAATTGATGCTAAAGGTCTTAGATATACATTAAATTGGTTATATGACCGTTATCAACTTCCAATGTTTATTGTTGAAAATGGTTTTGGTGCAATCGATCAAAAAGAAGTTGATGGTTCAGTTCATGATCAATATCGTATTGATTATCTAAAAGAACATATTCAAGAAATGAAAAAAGCTGTAGATATAGACGGTGTTGATTTATTAGGATATACTGTTTGGGGTTGTATTGACTGTGTAAGTTTTTCAACTGGAGAAATGAAAAAACGTTACGGATTTATTTATGTTGATAAAAATAATGATGGTTCAGGATCATTAAAAAGAAGTAAAAAAGATTCTTTTGAATGGTATAAAAAAGTTATTGAAACCAACGGTGAAGTGTTATAAAAGGAGAATTATATGAACAATTACTTTCTACAACTAAAAAAAGATATTCCTAATGATATAGGATGGATTAGAAGAATTTTATCTTATGCCTTTGATTGGTATATTGGAGGAATGATTGCCTCTTTACCAGTGATTGTTATTTATATGATGTTACATCAAGATGCAACGTATATACCTCAAAATTTATCCATCTTTCATGCACCTTACAATATCATTGCTGGAAGTCTATCATTTATTGTTGCTAGTGGATATTATGTTTTAGTTCCAATGTTTGTTTTTAAAGGACAAACATTAGGGAAAAAAATTTTTCATTTAAAAATTATTGCAAATAATTATGATGAAGTAACAAATAAACAATTATTTATTCGACAATTTATAATGATTTTATTAGTTGAAGGAAGTGTATTTACTTCAAGTAATATGTTACATCAATTATTACAAGTTGTAACAGGTTTAAATATTCCAAAGTATTATGCTTATTTTGGAATATTTATGACACTTATTTCAGTGATTTTAATGATTGTTTTAAAATCAAGAAGACCGTTACATGATCTATTTGCTGATACACGAGAAGTATATCTTGAAAGCAATGATTATACATATTATCAAAAGAAAAGAAAGAAAGTAAAAAGAAAATCAGGTAAGTAGCCTGATTTTCTTTTAGAGGAAAGTTATGGAATATTTAGTATTAGATGTAGGTGGAAGTGCAATCAAATATGCTTTAATGAATGATGAATTAGAGTTTCTTGAAAAAGGGCAAGTACCAACACCTAAAACATCATTAGAAGATTTCAAAAAAGAAGTTCAAAATCTTTATCAAAAATATCAAGAACGTGTAGATGGAATTGCTATGTCACTTCCTGGTTTAATTAATAAAAAAACTAATAAAATGCAAATACCAGGAGCATTACTTTATAATCAAGATATTGACATTTTAAAAGAGTTGAAATCAGTTACAACAGATCGTTTAACAATTGAAAATGATGCTAAATGTGCAGCTTTATGCGAGGTTGTTTATGGCAGTTTAAAAGACAGCCAAGTAGGTGCTGTTTGTATTATTGGTACTGGCATCGGTGGAGGTGTAACTATTGGAGATAAAGTCTTTACCGGTGTTCATGGCTTTGCTGGAGAGTTTAGTTATTTATCAATAGATTGGAAAAACAATTTAGGCTTTGAAAATAAATGGGGAACTGATTTTGGAGCATTTACCTTAGTTAAGATGATTGCTAAAGCTAAAGGATTAGAAGAAGAAATTGATGGTGTACAAGCTTTTGAATATTGTAATCAAGGAGATAAAGATGCTTTAAAGGCTTTAGAAGAATTTTGTGATATAACAGCGACAGGGTTATATAATTTACAAGCGGTTATTGATCCTGATAAAATAGCTATTGGTGGAGGAATTAGTAAACAACCAATTTTATTAGAATATCTACAAAAATCATTAGATAAAATTTATAATTCAATTGAAATTCCTATCCCTCAAGTAAATATTGTTCGCTGTAAATATGATAATGATTCAAATTTAATAGGTGCACTTGCAAACTATAAAAAGATATATAACTACTAATCATACTTGATTAGTAGTTTTTTTTTAGTAAAATATATTTGGTGATATAAATGGAAGCAAATGAAGTAATAACAAACTTAAATCCTTTAGAATATGATATTTATTTTTATTTAATACAAAATAAAAACATGATTATTTCAATGAAATTAAAAGATCTAGCAAATCAATTACATGTATCAACAGCTATGATTACAAGAGTTTGCCAAAAATTAGGCTTTGAAGGATTTGGAGAATATAAAGCTTATTTAAAATTAGAAGAACATGAACAAGTAAATACCAATACGTTTCAATTAGAACATATTTTTAATTTTTTTTATAGTGTTGATAATGAGATGTTTTATCAAGAAATTCAAGAGGCAGTAGCTTTAATTAAAGAAGCAAAAGATGTTATTTTTTATGGAATTGGTTTATCAGGAATTCTTGCACAATATGGACATGGTTTGTTTAATCGAAAAGGAATACGATCATTATATATAGAAGATTTTAGTATGCGACTTGATTTTTATGAAAAAGCGATTGCAATTATTTTATCGGTTTCAGGAAATACAACAGAGGTATTAGGAAGAATACAGAATTTAAAAAGTTATGGGACGAAGGTCATTTTAATTTCTGAAAATAGTCATAATAAAGCGGCTCAAATGGCAGATTTATGTATTAATTATCATTTGCCTAATGTTAAAGATAAATATTATGCTAATTCTGTAACCCAAGTTCCTGTTTTGTATATTTTAGAGTGTCTAGCAAATAGTTTATAGTTGACAAAGATTTCTTTACCAATTTTTATTATACTAATGCAAATGGTACTAAAAAATGGTATGATAAATGTGTATTTTAAGGAGGAAATAGAATGGGATTTAGAGAAGACTTTTTATGGGGTGGAGCAGTTGCTGCCCATCAATGTGAAGGTGCCTGGCAAGAAGGCGGAAAAGGAATTAGCTGTAGTGATGTAGAAACAGCAGGAGATAACGTTACAGGTGCACCAAGACGTTTAACAGATGGTGTTATTGAAGGTGAAGATTATCCTAACCATGTAGGTGTTGATTTTTATCATCATTATAAAGAAGATGTTGCTTTATTTGCAGAAATGGGATTTAAAGCATTTAGAACTTCTATTGCATGGACTCGTATTTTCCCTAGAGGAGATGAAAAAGAACCAAATGAAGAAGGTTTAAAATTCTATGATGATTTATTTGATGAATGTCATAAATATGGTATTGAACCAGTTATTACATTATCACACTTTGAATTACCTTGGGCATTAGCTAAAGAATATGGTGGATTTAGAAATCGTCAAGCCATCGATATGTTCGTTAAATTTGCAAAAGTATGTTTTGAAAGATATCAACATAAAGTTAAATATTGGATGACTTTCAATGAAATCAATAACCAAGCTGATGTGACACAACATAACTTAATTCAAGAAGGTGCTGTTTTACTTCAAGAAGGTGACGATGCAGAATACTTAATGTATTTATCAGCACATCATGAATTAGTAGCTTCAGCGTTAGCTGTAAAAGCTGCACATGAAATCAATCCTGATTTACAAGTAGGATGTATGATTGGTATGAATGGTGTTTATCCAGCTTCACCAAAACCAGAAGATGTGATGAATGCTTTAGGTGCAATGCATCAAAAATATTGGTATGTAGAAGTACATGCTAGAGGTCATTATCCTCGTCATATCTTAAAGAAATTTGAAAGAAAAGGATATGATTTCATTACTGAAGAAGATAAGAAAATCTTAGCTGAAGGTAAAGTGGATTATATTGGATTCTCATATTACATGTCATTTGCGACAAAATATCAAGGACGTAATGAAAAAACATTTGATTATGTACCTGAAGATTTCGTAAGAAATACATACTTAAAAGCATCAGATTGGGGATGGCAAATTGACCCACTTGGATTACGTTGGTGTCTAAACTGGTTCAATGACCGTTTTGAACTTCCAATGATGATTGTTGAAAATGGATTTGGTGCTTACGATAAAAAAGAAGCAGATGGTACAGTTGATGATCAATACCGTATCGATTACTTAAAAGAACATATCCAAGCAATGAAAGATGCTGTTGAATATGATGGTGTTGATTTACTTGGATATACAATGTGGTCTCCAATTGATATCGTTTCAGCTTCAACTGGTGAATATGATAAACGTTATGGATTTATCTATGTTAACTATAATAATAATCATGAAGGTGATTTTTCTAGAAGTAAAAAGAAATCATTTGATTGGTATAAACATGTTATTGAAACAAACGGAGAAGAATTATAAGAATGAGGATGTCCTCATTCTTTTTTTATGATATAATTATCCTATGGAGGGATAAGAATAGTATGAAAAAGTTAATGAAGTTAATGTGCGTATTTGCACTTGTATTTGTTGCTGGATGCGGTGCTTCTTCATCAACAGATGAACAAAAAGAAGTTGTAACAAACTTTTTTGATTATGTCAAGGAATGCGACATTACAAAACTTAAAAAGGTAGCGAGTGAAGATGTTTTATCAGGAATGGATCTTGAAAAAATGGAAAAAGAATTAAGCCAATATACTGAAGAAGAATATGGTAAAGTTTTTGTTGATGAAACAAATAAATTCAAAAAAGCTATTTTCAAAGATTTATTTACAGATATCAAAATTAAAGATATCAAAGCAGATGGGGATAAAACAACAGTTAAAGTGACAGGAAAACAAAAAGATTACTCACAAGTATCTTTTGATCAAAGTGAATTAAACACAACTGCACAACAATATGTAGAAGAACATCAAGATGAACTTGCTAAAGTCTATCAAGAAGAAGGTTTATCAGCATATCAAATTAAAGTATATGATGGTATTGCTCCTATTCTTTATCAAAGCATGACAGATACATATAAAAGCGCACCTACTGAAAAATTAACAGCAACATTTACTTTAGAAAAGAAAAATGACAAATGGATCATTACAGGTATTGATGAATAAAAGATAAGCAATCATAAGATTGCTTATTTTGTTTTATGGTAATATTTGTTATAATGAATTTTGGAAAGTGAGGTCGTTATGAGTCGTTCTAATTCAATTGTTAAACAAGCATCAATTTTAGCACTTGCAGGAATTTTAGTTAGAATCATTGGGCTTTTATATCGTAGTCCTTTAACTGCGATGATTTTAGACGAAGGAAATGGGTATTATTCAACAGCTTATAATATTTATGCGTTAGTTTTACTTATTTCATCGTATAGTATTCCTACAGCTATTTCTAAATTAATATCAGAGAAGATTGCTTTAAAAGAATATAAAAATGTTAAAAGAATATTAAAATGTGTATTTATCTATGTTTGTGCCATTGCTGGAAGTGCAGCAATTTTATTATTTATCTTGGCACCATTCATTGTGGATGTTAATGCTGTTCCTGCATTAAGGGTCCTATGTCCAACAATTTTTTTATCGGGCTTATTAGGAGTATTTAGAGGATATTTTCAAGCACATAAGACAACGATTTATACATCTGTTTCACAAATCATTGAACAAATCTTTAATGCAGTTGTTGCATTGCTAGCTGCCTATATTTTTATTCAACCATATCTTGGTGTAGATGCAACAAAAGTAGGATCATATGGTGCTGCTGGTTCTGCACTTGGAACAGGGGCTGGTGTTTTAGTTGGTTTGATCTACATGATTTTTATGTATTTAAAAAAGAAAAATACTTTTGTAGAAGAAAAAGATGAAGAAGCGAGTGAACGAGTAGATTCGTATCAAGAAATTTTTAGAATGATCATGCATATTATTGCACCCATCATTCTAGCAACTTGTGTATATAATTTAGTCACTACGATCGATATGTATATTTTCTATTTTGCTCAATCATTTCATCATATTGATAAAATTACTTATATTTCAAATTATGGTGTTTATGCAGGAAAATATATTGTTTTACAAAATGTGCCAGTTGCTCTAGCTTCAGCGATGTCTACAGCTTCTATTCCTTCTATTTCATCTGCTTGGGCACTTGGAAATGTTAAAGAAGCAAAAACACATATTACATCTGGTTTGTCAGTAACAATGTTGATTTTAATTCCAGCGGCAGTAGGAATGGCAGTATTATCTTATCCAATCATGGGTGTTTTATTTCCTCAAAAAGCGACAATTATGACAGCTACATTATTGCTTGCTTTAGGATCTCCAGCGATTATCTTTTATGGTTTATCAACACTTACAAATGGGATCTTACAAGCTTTAGGAGAAGTGAATGTTCCATTAAGAAATGCAGCATTTTCACTTGTCTGTCACATCATCATTATTGCTTTATTATTGTTTATTACACCTTTAGGGGTTTATGTTTTAGTGTTTGGTAACTGTACATATGCGCTTCAAGTATGTTATTTAAATCAAAAAGCTTTACGTCAAAAAATAGGCTATAAACAAGAAATAAAAAGAACTTATGTGATTCCTTTATTAGCTTCATTGGTTATGGGAGCGATTGTTTTAGGTATTTATTATGGTTTATTTACACTTACTCATAGAGTCTTTTTACCTCTTATTTTATCTGTTGTTGTAGGCGTATTTGTTTATTTTGTAATGATTATGTATATTTATTGGGAACATCCAGCTTATTTGTTTGAAATTCCTTATATGAAAACACTTTATTATAAAATTAAGAGAATAACGAAGAAATAAACGATTTTTGAAATACAAAATCGTTTTTTAAATCCAATTTTTTGATGTGTTTTTTGAAATATGACAAACTTATTGTTTTAATTTATGTTAAAATAATAAGCAATGGGGGTTATAATATGCATTATAAAACAGTAAAAGGAATTTTATCTAATGATAATACAATGAATTTATATAGGGGATGTCAACATGGCTGTATTTATTGTGATTCAAGAAGCAAGTGTTATCATTTTGAACATGACTTTGAAGATATAGAAGTTAAAGAAAATGCGCTATCTTTATTAGAAAATGGTTTAAAACATAAAAGAAAGAAATGTATGATTCAAATGGGATCTATGTGTGATCCATATATGCCTTTAGAAAAAGAATTAAAGCATGTACAAAAGGCTTTAGAACTTATTGAACAATATCATTTTGGAGTAACACTTATTACGAAGTCAGACTTAATTTTAAGAGACCTGGAACTTTTAAAGAAAATTAACCAACAAACAAAATGTGTTGTTCAAATGACGCTTACAACATTTGATGAAAATTTATGTCAAAAGTTAGAACCAGGTGTCTGTACAACTCAAAGAAGAATAGAAGTATTAAAAGAACTCCATAAAAATGGGATTCCCACAATTGTTTGGTTAACACCAATCTTGCCTTTTATTAATGATAGTCAAGAAAATATTTTAAAGATTTTAGAAGAATGTCATGAAGCAGGAGTTAAAGGAATTATTTGTTTTGGTATGGGAGTTACTTTAAGAGAGGGAAGCAGAGAGTATTATTATAAGCAACTAGATCGTTTATTCCCAGGTATGAAAGAAAAGTATCAAATGACGTATAATGATCAATATACGCTTAATAGCCCACATAATAGGGATTTAATGAATTTATTCTTTAAAAAATGCCAAGAATATCAAATGATGTGTAATTACTTAGAAATATTTGAATATTTACAAGAATTTGAAGAAAAAACACCAATAAAAAAGAAAGATATTCATGACTTTGAACAACTTTCTTTATTCTAAAAAGATGGAAAACCATCTTTTTATTTTACGATTTTTTGATAAACTTCATCTAAATCAACATCTTGACTATGATCATTAAATTCAATAACAAGTTCTTTTTCATCATATCGAGGTAAAATATGAACGTGGAAATGATGAACGGTTTGACCTGCCACTTCATTTGTATTTGTTAAAATATTCAATCCCTTAGCGTTTAGTTTTTCAACAATTTGTTTAGCTAATTTTTGAGTGACTTGCATTACATGAGCCAATGTTTGTGCGTCAACTTCAAGAATATTTTCAAAATGTTTTTTAGGAATAACAAGGGTATGTCCATAAGTTGCTTGTGATAAATCTAAAAAAGCAATACATACATCATCTTCATAAATGATTTTTCCAGGAATTTCTTTATTAATAATTTTACAAAAAATACAGTTACTCATTTTCTTTTCCTCCATAGCTCTATTTTAAAACAAAAAAAGAATAAGGTCGAGACCTTATTCAAAATAATCTTTAGAAGATTTTTTTATTTTCTTTTTGATTGATGGTTCATAAACATCAAAGTTATACTTTCTTAAATAAGAAGTTTCACATTTTGTAGAAAAATTAGAAATAGAAGTTAAACTTTCTTTAATTTCATCTTTTAAATTTGATTTATCTGTATTATAAACCCAAACAATTGCATATTTAGATTCAGATGTTTTAATTGCTTTTGCATAAATACCATCTTTTGTAAATTTATCTAATTTTTTAATGATTTTAGAATCAACGCTACTTGATTCTTTTGTAACTAAACCAGCATCTGTTCCACTATTTTCATTAAAATAATTTGTGAAAGATTCTTCGCTTGTACAATCTTTAATAATTTTTAAAGCTTGTGATTCAGTATCAACTGTAAAATATTTAAGATATTTTACTTTATATTCTTTAACTAAACTTTTGAAATTATCTTCAACATATTTTTCTTGAAGAAGTTGAATTTTTGCATTAGGTTCTAAAATTTGTTTTACAAAATCGTCTTCACTTTCATAGCCAGCATCTTTAGCGTAAGTTTCTAGATCACTTGTACTAGCATATTGAAGGTATTGTTGTTTTAATTCTTCAACTTTAGAATTAATAGCGTCTTCATCAGTGATTTCTTGATCAGCTACATAATTGATAGCACTGTTTAAAGTCATATTTAACCCATCATTATCTAAGAAATATTCATAAAGATCATCTTTAGTAATTGTTACATCACCTGTTTTAACAACTGCTGAATCACCATCTTTTACATGGGTTACATAGGAATCATCTTTTTTGTTAAAGCTTTTATAAAGACCATAACCACAACCACCAATAAGACAAATACATACGATAATAACTAATAATCTATATTGGTAAAGCTTATCTTTTAATGAACTCATTAGGCTTCACCTCTTTCTGTTTTTCTTTCTTCTAAGGCTTTATTAACAACTTCTTGAACGATTTTCTTAATGTCTTTATCTTTATAATTGATTTTATAAGAATTATAGACAACATATTGTAAATAATCATCATAAGCTAATAAAGGAGAATCAATATCAGTTTTCTTTAATTCTTTCTTTAAAGTTTTTTTATCAGTACTTGTTACTTTTACAAAATAATATCCGTCATCACCAGTAATAACATCAGAAACTTGTCCTTCACTTAATGCTTCAATAGCATTAAAGACATCTTTACCGTAACTATTTGCAATACCAGAAGTATCTTTACTATCAACGATACCTAATGATCCTTTTTTACTTGAAGTAGAATCAGCAGAGTAATCTTGAGCAATATCTCCAAATGATTTATCCGTATTACTGATTAATTCTTTAACTTCGTTTAATTTAGAAGTTTCATCATCTGTAGGTGAACTTGTATCAGATACAGAAATTTTAATTAAACTTACATATTTTGGAGCACATTGTTGATAGTAATCATTAAAGACATCATCAAAATGATCATCAATATAATCTAATAAGAAATTAGCATATTGAATTTGTTTGATCATTCTTTGACGATACTCAGATAAATTCTTATATCCTGCAGATGTTAAAGCTTGATTTAATGAATCTTTATAATTATCACCATAATTAGATTTATATGCTGATTTAATTTGTTTAATAATTGTAGCAGCATCTTCTTTCATATCATCGTTGACAGGGAATTTTTGATCAACTAAATTTTGTAATACAGCATTAAAGACTGTTGAATTATTACTTGAATTATCAATAATATCTTTATATAAATTATCAGCAAAGATATTTTTTGTTTTATTTCCTTTTTCTAAAGATGCAACAACGTATTTTGAATCAACTTTTTTTGCTGATGAAGTTGTACATCCAGTCAAAAGGCAGCTACTTACAAGTAATAAGGCAGCACATTTTTTTAATTTCATAATTTTCCTCCTTCTTGTAGACTTAAAAAGTATACTATTTTTTCCCACTTATTTCAATATTATGGGCAAAAACACACGGTCAAACATATTTATTACATAATTTATACTAAAAGGATATAAGGGAGGGGTTTATATGAAGTGTGAAAATTCTTTTACGCTTGTTTTAGTACTTTTTATTTTATTAGTGATTATTTGTAATATGTTATAAAAAAATGCTTAGCAATTTGCTAAGCATTTTTAGGTTGAGGATTATGTTGACGATAAACACGATAACTGATTTTAATAGTAACAAGAATAGGCATTGCGATGATCATTCCCCATGCACCAAACAAAGTTGAACCAGTTAAAATGCCAAATAATACCCACATAATCGATAAATCGATTTTTGATGAATATATTTTTGGTTGAATGACATAAGGAACAACATTTGATTGAATAAAAATCAGTACAAATAAAATAATAAGTTTTGTTGCCCCCATCGTAATTGAAGTGACGATTCCAAGTAAATTAGCAACAATTGGACCTACATAAGGGATTACCGAACTGATAGCTGAAAAAATACCAAGTAAGATCCAGTTTGGATGACCAATAACCAAATAGACAAAAGCTGTTGTAAGACCTTGAATAAGAGCACTTAAAGCAAAAGCTTCAATATATTCAATTAAAGAAATATTGATTTCCTTTAAATAAACAGGTAAGTTTTCATCAAACTTTCCTGCAAAATGATTAATTGCAATTCTTATACTATCAAATTTTATAGACATATAGATTGCAAGGATTGAATAAATCAAGCCGTTTCCAATTTTTACAATAACAGAATTTAAAACATCAAACGTTGTATTAATAACTGTCATATCTTGTAAAAGCTTCGCTGCTTCTGTTTGAATATAAGTTGTTATTTCAGAAATATTGAAGCCTAAATGACTTTGTACAAAGCGCGAAATAAAAATCAAACCGTCTTCAAAAGCAGGATAGAGGTCTGTTACGCTATTAATTACAAGAGGAATTGCTAGTGATAAAATAAGTATTAAACAAGCAATGATTCCTACATAAACAATAATTAAAGATAATCCACGATTTTTTACATATTTTTGTACCCATTCAATAAGCGGATTTAAAACATAAGCGATTGCAAATGCTACAAAGAATGGTTTTATAATCTTCCAAAAAATACTAAAAGCGCCACCCCATACTTCTTTTGTAATATCTAATAAAAGAACGATCAAAAATAAAATAAGTAAGTTTAGCAGGGTTTGTGTAATTTTTTTAGATGATATGACTTGAAATAAAGATTTCAAAAATTTCACATTATCACTCCTTTTGTTTAAATAATATACCATATTTTGGATATAATATAAATTGTTAATACAAAAGATTATCACATTGATTGTTTTTTTTTTGACATTTTAGTAAAATGTTGTGGGTAGAAAGGGGCTTGATTTATGTCAACTTTAAAAATAGAAAATTTACATGTTTGTATTGATGATAAAGAAATACTAAAAGGAATTGATTTAACAATCAATACAGGAGAAATACATGCATTAATGGGACCTAATGGTAATGGTAAATCAACATTGCTATCAGCTATCATGGGAAATCCTAAATACCAAGTAACAGAGGGAAGTATTTACTTGGATGGACAAAATGTTTTAGAAATGTCAGTCGATGAAAGATCGAAAGCAGGAATCTTTTTAGGAATGCAATATCCTCAAGAAATTCCAGGAGTTGTCACTTCTGATTTTTTAAGAGCTGCGCTCAATGCTCATCAAGAAAAACCAGTATCTTTATTTAAATTTATTAAAGAATTAGATAAAAATATTGCTGATTTAAAAATGGACGAAAATTTAGCACACCGTTATTTAAATGAAGGTTTCTCTGGTGGAGAAAAGAAAAGAAATGAAATCTTGCAAATGAAATTATTAAAACCAAAATTTGCATTATTGGATGAAATTGATTCTGGTTTAGATGTTGATGCTTTAAAAATTGTTTCTGAAGCTATCAATGATATGAAATCAGATTCATTTGGTTGTGTGATGGTTTCACACTATGAAAGATTATTTGAACTTGTACCACCTAGTCATGTTCATATATTAGTAGATGGAAAAATTGTATTAAGTGGAGGACAAGAATTAATAGATCGTATTGATAAAGAAGGTTATCGTTGGGTTAAAGAACTAGGTTTTGATTTTGAAACTGAAGAAGATAAACAACCTATTGTTTTAGGTAGTTGCGGAAATAAGGTTAAAGCTAAATAATGAGTCGATTAGTAGATATTGATAATTATCTTGTTTTAGAAAATGGAACAATCAAAGAAACATCTTTTAAACAAGATATTCAAATTCAAAATCAAACTTTAATGATTAATGAAGATGCAAAAGTACAAATTATTTATAAGACAACAGAAGAAGGAACTTATCAATTTAATATTGAAATTAAAGATCGTTTACATGTAGATCTTGTAGAAATGTATGAAGCATCAAAGTCTTGTTCTTATACAAAAAATATAAAAATCAATGAATCAAGTGAAGTTTTAAGATATGTTGAAAAAAATAGCCATCAAAATATTCAACTTGATTTAGATGAAAATGTTGATGTTTATAAGTATGCAAGAGTGTCTTGCGCTTATGTAGAATTAACAGATTATACAACTTTATCAAAAATAAAATATCGTTTACTTGAAGAGGAAGCAAGTGCTAAACTTCGTTTAGCTTCTTTAAGCAAAGAAAAAGAAAATAAACATTATGAAATGACTTTAGAACATTTAGCACCACATACATATGGTGATATGGATAACTATGGTATTGTTAAATCAAAAGCAAGTTTAATTATTGATGGTGTGGGACATATTTATAAAGGTATGTCTGGATCAGATACACATCAAACAAATAAAATTATTGTTTTTGATGAAGGGTGCAAAGCACAAGCTAATCCGTATTTATATATTGATGAATATGATGTTAAAGCAAGCCATGGAGCAAGTGTTGGAAAGATTGATGAAGATCATCTTTATTATTTAATGTCTAGAGGTCTTTCTAAACAAGATGCTATGCATCTAGTCACTTATGGTTATTTCTTACCTGTTTTAGAATTTATCAGTGTAGAATCTTTAAAAGAAAGATTTTCAGATGTTTTGAAAGAAAAGGTGGGACTATAATGTTAGATGTTTTAAAAATTAGAGATGATTTTCCAATGCTTAAAAAGACGATGCATGGAAAACCTCTTATTTATTTAGATAATGGGGCAACAACTTTAAAACCTCAATGTGTGATTGATAGTGTTTGTGATTATTTAACAAATTATTCTGGAAATGCACATCGTGGAGATTATGACTTATCACATGAAGTAGATACAAAATTTGAACATGTAAGAAGTATTGTTGCTGATTTTATTCATTGTAAACCAGAGGAAGTTGTTTATACTTATGGTTCTTCAGATAGTTTGAATATGGTAGCTTTTGGTTATGGGATGACACATTTAAAAGAAGGAGATGAAGTATTGATTACTCTTGCTGAACATGCAAGCAATACGCTTCCTTGGTTTGAAGTAGCTAAACATACAGGAGCTATCATTAAATATATTGATCTAGACGAAGAAGGAAAAGTGACTTTAGAAAATGTCAAAAAAGCAGTGACTGAACATACAAAAATTATTTCACTTGCGCAAATTACAAATGTTTTAGGATATTTAGCACCAATTAAAGAAATTTGTAATTTTGCTCATGAACACGATATTATTGTTTGTGTTGATGGGGCTCAAAGTGCACCTCATCATGCTGTTGATGTTCAAGATTTAGATGTTGATTTCTTTGCTTTTTCAGGACATAAAATGTGTGGACCTACAGGAGTAGGTGTATTATATGGAAAATATCATTTATTGGAAGAAATGACACCAACACGTTTTGGTGGAGGAAGTAATGCAAGATACAATAGCTGTGGTTTAGTAAAGCTTAAAAATGCACCAACAAAATTTGAAACGGGAACACCTAATATTGAAGGGGTCATTGGTCTTGGTAGTGCTATTGAATATTTACAAAATATTGGTATGAAAAATATTGAAGAACATGAAGCAATGCTTAGAAAATATGCCGTTGAAAAGATGAAAGAATTAGATAACATTGAAATTTACAATGAAAATGGTGTTGGAGCAATTGCTTTCAATATTAAAAATGTTTTTTCTCAAGATGGAGCATCTTTATTTAATACGTATGGAATTGCCATTCGTGCTGGTCAACACTGTGCAAAAATATTAGATGAATATTTACATGTTTCACAAACATTAAGAGCTTCATTCTATTTCTACAATACAAAAGAAGAAATAGATCAGTTTATTGAAGTATGTAAGAAAGGGGATGACTTTTTAGATGCCTTCTTTGGATAATATGATGCTTCGTCAAATTATTATGGATCATTATGAAAATCCACGTAATCATGAATTAGTTGAAGACGATAGCTATAAAAAAGTCAATATGGATAGTGAAACTTGTATTGATAATATTGATATACAAGCAAAAATAGAAAATGGAGTGATTGAAGATATTCGCTTTGATGGAGAAGCGTGTGCGATTTGTACATCAAGTACTTCCATTATGACAGAATTATTAATTGGTAAAACAATTGATGAAGCAAGGGTTATTATTGAAAATTATATGAATATGATTTTTGAAAAAGATTATGATCCTGAAATATTAGAAGAAGCGATTGCTTTTTATAACACTCATAAACAGGCCAATAGAATTAAATGTGCAACTCTTGGATGGAAAGGAATTACACAATTAATTGATGAAAGTGAAAAGGAGGAAACTCATGGAAAATGATGAAACTATGATTCCTGATAAAGATGTGTCTGTTTTTAAAATACCTAAAGGAATTAATGAAGATATCGTTAGAGAAATCTCTGCTATTAAAGGTGAACCTGAATGGATGTTGGAATATCGTTTAAAAGCACTTGATTGTTTTTTGAAAAAGCCAATGCCTACATGGGGTGTCGATTTAAGCAGAGTAGATTTTGATGAGTATACGTATTATATTAGACCTTCTGATAAACAAACAAATAAATGGGAAGAAGTCCCTGAAACGATTAAAGATACTTTTGATAAGCTAGGAATTCCTGAAGCAGAACAAAAATATTTATCAGGGGTAACAACTCAATATGAATCAGAAGTGGTTTATCATAATATGTTGAAAGAAGTTCAAGAAAAAGGTGTTATTTTCTTAGATATTGACAGTGGTTTAAGAGAATACCCAGAATTATTTAAAAAGTATTTTGATACAGTTATTCCTTATAATGATAATAAGTTTTCAGCTTTAAATGGAGCTGTTTGGTCTGGGGGATCATTTATTTATGTACCACCAGGAGTAAAACTAGAAAAACCTTTACAATCTTATTTTAGAATCAATTCTGAACAAATGGGACAATTTGAAAGAACGTTGATTATTGTTGATAAAGGTTCTGATATTCATTATGTAGAAGGATGTACAGCACCAAATTATTCAAAAGATTCATTACATACAGGAGTTGTTGAAATTGTTGTTTTAGAAGGGGCTAAATGCCGTTATACAACAATTCAAAACTGGTCTAATAATATCTTAAACTTAGTGACACAAAGAGCGAAGGTTTATAAAAATGGACAAATGGAATGGGTCGATGGAAATATTGGTTCTGCTGTTACAATGAAATATCCAACTTGTGTTTTAATGGAAGAAGGAGCGAAAGGTTCTTGTATTACAATTGCTGTTGCTGGAGAAAATCAAATTATGGATTCTGGAGCTAAAATGATTCATTTAGCACCAAATACTTCAAGTAGTATTGTTTCTAAGTCAATTGCTAAAAACGGTGGTAAAACAAACTATCGTGGGTTAGTACAACATAATCCAAAGGCAATCAACGCTAAAAGTAAAGTTGAATGTGATACATTGATCTTAGATCAAATTTCAACAAGTGATACAGTGCCAACAAACTATGCTAGAAATAATGATTCTTTAATTGAACATGAAGCAACTGTTTCTAAAATTTCAGATGAACAACTTTTCTATTTAATGTCTAGAGGTCTTTCTAAAAAAGATGCGACAGAAATGATTGTTATGGGATTTATTGAACCATTTTCAAGAGAATTACCAATGGAATATGCTGTTGAGTTAAATCAATTGATTAAAATGGACTTTGGTGAAAATGGAATTGGATAAAAAACAATTACGTAAACAATTGATACAAATGAGATTGGCTTTTGATGATTATCAAAAACAATCTCATTTCATTATAGAAAAGTTAAAAAAAGATCCACGTTTCATTAAAAGCAAAAAAATAGGAATCTATTTATCTTATAAACATGAAGTGGATACTTGGAAATTAATTGAAGAATTTAAAACTCAAAAAGAATTTTATGTTCCCATAGTTTGCGGTAAAGAAATGTATTTTACTTTATATCAAGATAAAATGATAAAAAATAAATATGGTATTGATGAACCGATAGATAAACAAGAAATTAATAAAGAATTTCTTGATTTAATGATTGTTCCACTTGTAGGTTATGATGCAAATTGTTATCGTTTGGGCTATGGTGGAGGGTATTATGATCGATATCTTAAAGATTTTAATGCACCAACAATAGGACTGGCTTATTCATTTCAATATATTGAGCATTATCAATCTGAAGATTTTGATATTCCATTAGATGACATTATCACTGATAAAAAAATATGAAAAAAATGTAAAAAACTGTTGACGTAAAGGTATAGAGATGTTATTATAAGTGGGCACTAGTCAAGGAGGCTTAGCTCAGTTGGGAGAGCATCTGCCTTACAAGCAGAGGGTCAGCGGTTCGAGCCCGTTAGCCTCCACCATTAAAATAGTGTTTGAAATAAATTATAGAAGATGCCGGCTTAGCTCAATTGGTAGAGCAACTGACTTGTAATCAGTAGGTTGAGGGTTCAAGTCCTTTAGCCGGCACCATGATGGAGAGGTAGCGAAGTGGCTAAACGCGGCTGACTGTAACTCAGTTCCTTTTGGTTCGGTGGTTCGAATCCACTCCTCTCCACCATCTATCTAATGAATGGGGTATAGCCAAGCGGTAAGGCAACAGACTTTGACTCTGTCATTGCGCTGGTTCGAATCCAGCTACCCCAGCCATAAGGTATGACCCGCTAGCTCAGTTGGTAGAGCATCTGACTTTTAATCAGAGGGTCAGGCGTTCGAGTCGCCTGCGGGTCACCATTTCTATGCGGGCGTGGCGGAACTGGCAGACGCACTAGACTTAGGATCTAGCGCCTTCGGCGTGCAGGTTCGATTCCTGTCGCCCGCACCAAATGTAAGAGACATCGAGTAATCGATGTTTTTTGTTTTATATAGAATACCTATGTTATAATCAAATAAATTGACAGATGAAACTATGAAACAATATATAACATTTAAAATCAAAAAGCTTTACCTTTGTATCTTCTTATTTATATTAGAATTCATTCTTTGTGGTTTTGGTTACTATAAGTGGTGTGCTAGTTACCCTGAAATTAATGTTCAAGTAAGTGAAAGTACAGCAGGAAATAATTTAAAAATAGAAGTACCGCAAATAATTTATTATTTAGATCAATGTTAATTTGATCTATTTTATTTTTTAAATAAATAATTTTATCATCATTAGTAACTAAACTAGAATACTTGTCATATTTACTAATTTTTTTTTGTTCATTTTTCTTTTTCAAAACTTTAGATCTTGCATTTTCCAAAGGAGTCAGTAATGAATAATATTTATCGTCACTTATGTCTTGTTCAACGTATGATTTAATTATTTTTTTTATACGATCATTATAATTAGATAATTTATTATTTAATTGTTTTATTGTTTTATTACAATCATTTTCAGTTTTTACATGCTCAATGAAATAATTCTCTATTTTTTTCATTAATTCTATTTTTATATTTAGAACAGTAATGATGTAAGCACTAAATTATATAGTGTAACTAAAAAGGTGGAATTCCACCTTCAAAGTAAAAGAATATTAATAATCTTAATGTGTGGGCAATCGCCATCTATAATTATTTATTGCATATTCAGTATTTTCTTTAATTTTGAGTACACCATTTTATAGCGTTTTTTAATAATGTTAAATATGGCGGATATGTTATATTTTCTGTATAATGACCCGGTGTTATGCAACATATTTTCCCATTTCCAAGTTGATGAACCCAAAGACCAGGCTGTTTGCCATGTATTGATACAGTTGACGCTAAAATTGTTGTTGGTGAATTCTCATAAAACTTCATCATATAATGTTCATCATTTAGTGGAAATGTGAATTCTTCAACTCCTTCTAGTATCGGATGTTTAATTTCAGGAACAAAAGTAACAGGACATTTTTTAGGATGATTGATAAAATAACTTCTAATAATGTATTTAGCCATTTGATGATTTTCTGGAATATCAGTTACGCCACAATGAATAGCTAAAAATCCCATTCCGTTTTCAATATGGTTCTGTAAAACACGAGTCCATTCTTCATTACACCAAATAGGTGTAGGAATTTGGTCATTTTCTATAGGATCTTTAAATGAGATAAATAAATCTAATGGTTGTGAGTATGTTAGTAAATCATTAGGATATTTAGTATATGTTACATCCCATTCTTTTTTATCAAATAATAACGGAATAAGTGGATCAATTGTTTCTTTGTGATGCCAATAATCATCCACTATAATCATAACTCTTTTTTTCATTGCTTATCCTCTTTTCTATATGATTAACAATATGATATTAATAAAAAAAATAATAAAATTATATTAATATCATGCCAAAAAGTAGTAATATAAAGACAGGTGGTAATCATGATTAAAACAACATATCAAATTAAATTAGAAAAGAGTTTATATGAATATGAATCTCACAAAACAAATAATCTTCATTATGCAGTTTATTTTAATGATATTGATTTATATCAAGACCATCATTTTCCTATCCATTGGCATAAAGAAATAGAACTATGTTTTATTACAAATGGAAAAATTAAAATATTGGTTAATCAAAATGAAATTATTTTAAATGAAAATGAAGCTATTTTCATTAATTCTAATGTATTGCATGGATTTATTAGAGAAGACTCTTGTCAATTTATTTCGATTCTTTTTGATAGTTATTTTATAGCTGAAACTGGTGATATATACAATAAATATATTGAGCCAATTATAAATAGTCAGGATCTTTCTTTTGTTTCTTTTAAGCAAGATACTGAGTGGCATAAGGAATTGATTGATATGATTAATGAAATTTACATACTTTCAAAAGACGAGCCAATAGGTTATGAGGTATATATAAGGAATTCTTTATCAAAACTAATATTAAATTTATATATCAATAATCAAGAATATATGAAAGAACATACAACATTACATAATGAAGTTGTTATGAAAATGGTGCAGTATATTAAAGATAATTTTATGCTGAAAATAACAGTTAATGATATTGCACAAAGTGCAAATGTTTCAAAACGAGATTGTTATAGAAAATTTCATCAATTTATGAATATTTCGCCCAATAGATATTTAGAAACAATAAGAATAAATCATGCTTTAGAACTCCTTAATGATTCTCAAAAAAATATTACAGAAATATGTTATGAAAGCGGATTCTTTGATAGCAGTTATTTTTGTAATAAATTTAAAAAAATGACGGGAATGTCACCAAATCAATATCGTAAAATATATCGAAATAATAAATGACATTTTTCTATCTAAGCAATCAATATATATTTCGCAGTTTTAGAAAAATCAGTTGTAAGCAGGGACTATTATATGTATCTAGAAGTATAGAAGATGAGGCACAGTATATAAAGAATAAAGGCTTTTATAATAACTAGGGGTTTCCTAAATTTTAATTATTTATAATAAGACCTACGATACTGTTTATGTTCCAGACAGGTATTATTTTGACGATAGTTATGAATATCTTGTAACTATACTGCATGAATGTTGTCATTCTACTAGTCACTTTGAAATTAATGTTCAAGTAAGTGAAAGTACAGCAGGAAATAATTTAAAAATAGATGCACCGCAAATAATTTATACTATGCGACATGGTATTGAAATAGAGCCTAAAATAGAATTACAAATTGTAGAAATTCAGCTACAACACGAAGGAACGTGCTCACTTTTAAAAGATGCTTATCATAGCGGGATATTAAGCTTGATTTATCCGTGAAAAATGGGAAAACAATTATGCATTATTATGGAAAAACTACGACATTTGCGGGAAAAGAAGAAAATTAAAAAAGCTCTTTGTAATGCGTACATTTCAGAAAGCTTTTTTAATTTTCTAATTGACTTGTACAGTGTGGGCAACGAGTTGCTTGAATAGAAATTTCGCTTTGACAATAAGGACATATTTTTTTAGTTGGTTTTTCTTCAACTGGTTTTTCTGTTTTTTCTCTTAATTTATTCATAGCTTTCACAATCATAAAGATTACAAAAGCCATGATGATGAAATTTAATAAACCAGTCACGAATAAACCGTAATTAATTGTAGATGCACCTGCTTTTTGTGCTTGAGCAAGTGTTTTATATGTATTTCCGTCCAAAGCGATAAATAAGTTAGAAAAATCAATCTTACCTGTAACTAAACTTAAAATAGGCATGATGATATTTTCAACAAGTGATGTTACAAGTGAATTAAAAGCACCCCCAATGATAACCCCTACAGCTAAGTCAATCATGTTCCCTTTTAAGGCGAACTCTTTAAACTCTTTTAACATTTTTTCTATCTCCTTTAGGTATTATTATATGTAAAACAAAAAAAGACACCAAGATGCCTTTTCAATATTCTTATTTGGGAGGATAAGAATATGTAGAAAGTAAATAGAGGGAATATGAATAGTAAAATCTATTTCTTTCTACATTTATTAATATAAATATAAAAATTAGAGAAAAAAAGGCACAAATGTCAAAAAATATGTGATTTATAAAACAAAAAATATCTATCAACAAGAAGAAAAATTTAGTGTATAATATTGTAGAATAGGGAGGATGACATGAAAAATTTATTTTATAGATTATTAATATATTTAGATAGCGCCAATGAAACAGATACAAATTATAACATTGCCTGGTATATGGCACATCATATTTCAGAAGTAGCTCATATGGGAATTTCTAAACTTGCGAGCGAATGTTTTGTGTCTCCAGCAACCATTTCTCGTTTTTGTAGAACACTTGGTTATGAAAATTATGCTCATTTAAAACAAGAGTGTGCGTGGTTTAGTTCAACATCAAGAAAGTTTAATAATTTAATTAATGTTCCTTTAGATATGATGAAAGATCATCCAGAAGAAAGTACAGCTTATTATAGTCAACAAATTTGTACATCTTTAAGTCAACTTTCTTCTTATTTAGATTGGAATGTAATCGATGAGGTTTTAAAACTGATTCATGATAGTGATAACGTAGCTTTTTTTGGAACACAGTTTTCACATTCAGTTGCTTTACATTTTCAAACTGATTTATTGATGTTAGAGAAATTCACAATGGCTTATATGGAACAAACAAGTCAGCTTCAATGTGCTAAGGAGTTAGATGAAAATAGTGTAGCTATTATTTTAACAGTGAGTGGTCATATTTTTAATGGGAGTCAAAAGATGATTTCATATATTAAAAAATCAAATGCGAAAGTTGTTGTGATTACCAATGATAAGAGCTTTGATTTTGGTTTTGAACCAAATTATATTATTGAAATAGGTGATTCAAAATATAAAAAAACAGGTAAACATAATTTACTTACAACAATGGAATTAATGTCACTTAGATATTATTCTATTTATTATCCTGATGTAAAAGATAATATTATTGAATAGGAGATACATATGAGAGAGATAACATGTTCAACAATTACAGATGCAATTAAAAAAATGTGTATAGAAGCAGCAACTATTTTACCTCAAGATGTTGAAAAAGCATTATCACAAAAACATGATGAAGAAGATAGTGCACTTGCCAAAAAAACATTACAAGTATTAATGGATAATGCAAAGTTGGCACAAGAAAAACAAATGCCTATTTGTCAAGATACAGGAATGGCTTTTGTTTATGTGACAATGGGACAAGAAGTACATATTACAGGTGGCAGTTTAAATGAAGCAATTCAAGAAGGAGTAAGACAAGGATATACAGAAGGGTATTTAAGAAAATCAGTTGTTAAAGATCCTTTGTTTGAACGCACTAATACAAAAGACAATACTCCAGCAATTATTTATTATGATATTGTTGAGGGGGATACTTTTCATATTACTTTAGCGCCTAAAGGATTTGGTTCAGAAAATATGAGCCAAATTAAGATGTTAAAACCAAGTGATGGACTTCAAGGTATTAAGGATTTTGTGATGAAAGTTGTCAATGATGCAGGACCAAATGCCTGCCCACCAATGGTTATTGGTGTAGGTATTGGAGGTTCTTTTGATAAAGTGGCAATGCTTGCTAAAAAGGCCATGATTCGTGAAATTGGAAGTCATCATCCAGATCAAAGATATGCTTCTTTAGAAGATGAATTATTACAAATGATCAATGAAACAGGAATTGGCCCTGCTGGTTATGGAGGAAAGACAACAGCTCTTTCTTTAAATATTGAAACTTTCCCTACACATATTGCAGGGATGCCAGTCGCTGTTAGTATTTGTTGTCATGTTTCACGTCATAAGGAGGTTTCACTATGATTTATTTAGAAACACCATTAACAGTTGATAAAATTAAACAGCTAAAAGCTGGAGATGAAGTTTTTTTAAGTGGAACGATTTATACAGGAAGAGATGCTGCTCATAAAAGATTGATTCAATTATTGGATGAAGGAAAAGAACTTCCTTTCAATATCCAAGATCAAACGATTTTTTATGTTGGCCCAACACCTTCAAAACCAGGTCAAGTATTTGGCAGTGGTGGACCAACCACTTCAGGAAGAATGGATGCTTATTCACCTAGACTTATTAAACTTGGCTTACATGCGATGATTGGTAAAGGGTATCGAAGTGATGCAGTTAAAAAAGCCATTGTTGACTATCATGGCGTTTATTTTGGTGCTATTGGTGGTGCTGGAGCGATGATGTCTTCATGTATAGAAGAATGTGAAGTGATTGCTTTTGATGATTTAGGACCGGAAGCAATTCGTAAGTTAAAAGTTAAAAATATGCCATTAGTTGTAGTGATTGATCATTTAGGAAATGATTTATATGAAATTGGTAGAAAAAACTATTTAAAAAAGGATTGTAAGTAGTATCTATATTTTCTATAATAGCGATACATTAATAGAGGTGAAAAAAAGAAATGGGATTATTTAAGAAAAAAACAGATTATAGTTATTACAGTTCTTATAGTAGTTCAAGAAGACGTTTAAAAGTAGGACGTACTGTGATTGCTGTAATTGCAGCAGTGGTTGTTATTTTAGGAATTATTATTTATTTTAATTTTAATAGAATTCAATTTTTGATGAAAGGTTACTCTTGGTCAACAACAAGTGAGTTAGTGAGATCATTTGATAATGATGAAGAAAAAGAATTGTTATCACATGATGAGATGAAACATATTTTAAAATGGGTCGATAATTCAAATAAAGTAGCTCTTTATGATGAATATGAACAATTTTATTCTTTACATAAAGATATGAATTATGAAGATATCGTTGATGTTGTTAATTATATTTTTGAAAATCAAGCGCCTTCATTAAAATCAATGGGTTATAGTGAAAAAACAATTTGGTCAATGTTAAAAGATGGTGCTGGTAAAAGTGATCTTCAATTTTTAATAGACAATAAACTTACAAATAGTCAAACAGCTCCTTTTAGAAAAGTAAAAGGATATGATTTAAAGAAAATCAATGATTATATAGCACAATATAATACTGTTAAAGATTATAATTATGCCGTTAATATTGTTAATTATCCATTTATTGTTTCAAGTAATGGTCAAACAAAAGCTAAATATAATATTGCCAATCCAGATGATTATTTAACTCTTGTAAAAAAAGGATTCTATTTAAATGATTATGAACCAAAAGATTTAGTAGAATTAGATAGTGAATATGTAGCGCCAACATGCGATCATCCACAACTTAGAAAAGTTGCAGCCGAAGCTTTAGTTAAAATGATCAAAGATGCTAAAAAAGAAGGTATGTATTTATTATTAAATAGTGGTTATCGTTCATATGAAGAACAAGAAAAAATCTATCAAGAAACTGAACAAAAATATGGTGGTGCTTATGCTGCTGAATATGTAGCTACTCCAGGAGCAAGTGAACATCAAACAGGACTTGGTATTGATATGACTTCTCAAAGTGTCGTTGATAAACAAAGACTTGTCTTTGGGGATACAACAGAATATAAATGGGTTGTTGAAAACTGTGCAAAATATGGATTTATTGTTCGTTTTACAGAAGGAACGGATGGTATTACAGGAATTTCTCATGAACCATGGCATTTACGTTATGTAGGTAAAAAAGTGGCTAAGGAAATTAAAGATCAAAACTGGACGTTAGAAGAGTATTGTTTATATAAAAACGTTATTCCAAAATTTAAGAAAGATTAAAAATCTAGAGTTTTCTCTAGATTTTTATATAGAGTTATTATGAAAACATTAATCACAACATTAAATTCAAAATTTATCCATAAATCATTAGCGTTAAGACTTCTTTATGTAGCTTGTAAAGATGATCATGATATTGATTTTAAAGAATATACCATTAAAGATGATTTAAATCATATCGTAGATGATCTTTTATCAATGGATTTAGATATTCTTTGTTTAAGTGTCTATATTTGGAATGTAGATCATATTCAAAAATTATGTCATTTATTAAAAGAAAGAAAACCTGAGTTAAAGATTATTATTGGTGGACCTGAAGTAACTTATGAAATTGATCATTTTTTAGATGAGTTTGAAATTGACTATATTATGGCAGGTGAAGGGGAAGTTGCTTTAAATCAATTATTGACAGCTTTGGAAAATAATGAAGAAGTCAAGCTTCAAGGTATTAGTATGAAAGAACATCGAGATCCACGCTTGATTCCACCAGTTGATTTAAGTTATTTAGAAACGTTAGAGTCTCCTTATTTATTAGAAAGAGACATGAAAGATATGAAAAATAGGATCTTATATTTTGAAACAAGTAGAGGATGTCCTTATCAATGTCAATATTGTTTATCTTCATTAGAAAAAGGATTAAGATTCTTTTCAATGGATTATTTAAAACAACAATTAAAAACAATCTTAAATACAGATGTCAAAGTAATTAAGCTTTTAGATCGCTCGTTTAACGCTAAAACAGAACATGCTTTAGAAATATTAGACTTTGTTTTTAAAAACTGTCATCCAGGAGTACAATTACAATTTGAAATTAATGGGGATGTTTTAGATCAAAGAATTATTGATTTTATTAATGAAGAAGCACCTGATGGTTTACTTAGATTTGAAATCGGTATTCAATCAACTTATGAACCAACAAATAAAGTTGTTCAAAGATATCAAAACTTTGAACGTCTATGTGATGTTATTCGACAACTCCAACAAAATCATAAAATAGATTTTCATTTAGATTTAATTGCAGGATTGCCACTAGAGAACTTACAAAGATTCTCAAAATCATTTGATGATGTTTTTAGATTATATCCTAAGGAATTACAATTAGGGTTCTTAAAACTTTTAAGAGGAACAAGTTTAAGAAAAGAAGCTAATAAATATGGTTATATTTATGAAAAACATGCTCCTTATGAATTAATAGAGAGTCATGATTTATCTAAAGAAGATATTGAAAAAATACATTTAGCTGAAGATATGTTACAAAAATATTGGAATTCAGGAAAAATGCCAATAACAATGAATAAAGTCTTAAGACAATGTAAGTCACCATTTTATTTCTTTTTAGATTTGGGTGAATTTTACCAAGCTCAACAGTTTAAATTCTTTGGTTTTCAATTAGATGAATTATTCCAATATATCAATATTTATTTAAAAGAACAATATGAAGATGAATTAATAGAAGACTATTTAAGATTATCTAAAGTCAAACCTAAAAAATGGTGGAAGACAAGAATTGATAACGAAAAAGAAATCAAACATCGATTAATAGAAAAGTATCAATTAAATCAAGAAGATGTCTTTAGATATGGGATTGTTGAAAAATTAAAAGAAGATTATATTTTAGTAATTTATAAAAATTATCAAGTCCATGTAGAAAAATATCATATCTAATGAAATTAAATAAAAATTTCATTATACTATAGATAGATAGGAGGCTTTGTATGATTAAAAGTATTAGAAAAAGAGATGGGCGTTTAGTTGACTTTGAAGTAGACAAGATTGCTGGAGCGCTTTATAAAGCCTTTAGTGCATGTTTTGATAAAGTAGAATTAAAGAAAGTATATGCTATTGCTCATGATGTAGAAAAAAGATTAGAAGAAAAAGAAAGTACTTTACCAACAGTAGAACTTGTTCAAGATACAGTTGAAGAAATTTTAATTGAAGAAGGCTATGTAAGAGTAGCAAAGGCTTATATTTTATATCGTGATAAAAGAAGTCGTTCTCGTGATATGAAATCGATTTTGTTAGAAAGTATTGAAAATGAATCCAGTGATGATATTAATTTGTTTGATGTTTTTGAAAACTTAATGAATGATGCAATGGATAAAACAAGAAAAGAGGATTTAAAAAAGGTTTTTAAGCTTTTAAAAGAATTGAATATTGATGAAGAAATCATCTATCAAAAAGTATCAGAAACTTTTGCAATGACAGATGAAACATTAAAATCAGTTATAAAATAATAAAAGGAACGAAAAGTTCCTTTTATTATTGCCAAACTTCTTCAGCGATTTCTTTAACAAGTTTGACTTTATTCCATTGTTCTTCTTTAGTAAGTAAGTTTCCTTCTTCTGTTGAAGCAAAACCACATTGTGGAGACAGTGCTAATTGATTTAATGGAACATATTTTTCTGCTTCATGAATACGTTTAATAATTTCATCTTTGTTTTCAAGTTTAGCATCTTTAGAAGTCACAAGACCTAAGACAACTTTTTGATTTTGAATATAGCGAAGAGGTTCAAATCCACCAGCACGTTCACTATCATATTCTAAGAAGAAACCATCAACATGACAATTTCCAAATAAAGTTTTTGCAACTGGTTCATATCCCCCTGAAGTAAACCATGTTGATCTAAAGTTACCTCTACAAATATGCATTGTAATAACCATATCATCAGGTTTAGCTTCTAATGCGAGATTGATCATATCAACATATTTTTTAGCAAGTTCATCTACATCAATTCCTCTTGCTTTGTAAGCTTCTCTTTTTTCTTTTGAACAAAACTCTCCCCATGAAGTATCATCTAATTGAAGATAACGGCATCCAGCATTATAAAAAGCTTTGATTGCTTTTTGATAAGCATAGGCGATATCTTTTAATAAAACATCATTATCTTGATATTTTTCAATAGGTTGATAGTTTTCTTCTCTAATACAACAAATTAAATGAAGCATTGAAGGAGAAGGGATACATTGTTTAACTTCTGTTTCTCCAGATACTCTTTGCATGAATTTAAAATGTTTTAAAAATGGATGATCTTCGGGAAAATCGATTTTATCCACAATTTCTAAAGTTTGACTTTTTGGTTGATGTCCTTTAAAGGCAATTGAAAAATGTTCAACGGCTACTTTTTCTACGCCTTTTAAATCCCATAGAAAATCTAAATGCCAAAAAGCTCTTCGAAATTCACCATCAGTAACAGCTTTTAAACCAACAGCTTTTTCTTCATTAACAAGATTTTCAATTGATTTATTTTCAATTTCTTCTAATTGACTTTGATTGATTTTTCCTAAGGAAAAATCTTCTCTGGCCTGTTTAATTTCTTTATCTCTTAAAAAACTTCCAACAATATCATATTTATAAGGTGCGTTCATTTTTACTTCCTCCTTGTTGTTACTAAAAGTATAAAAAACATAAGTGATATTGTAAAATATATATTTTTCACTGTTTGATATAGTTTAAAACTATATCGGCTTTAAAAAAATAACAAGATTTCTCTTGTTATTTAATAAATAAGTTATTTAAGTACCAATCTTTTTCTTCTTGAGTTAAGGCATCTTTAATATGATCGAAGGCATATTGTTGATATTCATTAATGGAAGCAATTTCATGATTTGATAAATAATTTAAATCTAAACCTTCAATATCAAATGGAACATAAGTGATCGGTTCAAATTTTAAGAAAGTACCATATTCATTTTCAGTATGTTTTACACATAAGAGTTCGTTTTCATGTCTAATACCATGACTACCTTCTACATAAACACCTGGTTCATCTGTTGTAATCATGCCTGGAACGATACATGCTTCATGACCATATAAGCTTTTTGGACGAAGTCCATTAGGTCCTTCATGAACATTTAAGAAATGACCAACACCATGCCCTGTTCCACAACGATAATCTAAATCATAGTCATAAATCACACCACGAGCAAGGATGTCTAGGTTTGCTCCTGTTGTAACATCTTGGATAAAATGAGCATTTTGTAATCTGAACATTGCTTTTAAAGCAGTTGTGAAGTCTTTTCTTTCTTCTTGCGTCATTTCACCTAAAACAAAGGTTCTTGTGATATCTGTTGTTCCTGTTAAGTATTGTCCACCACTATCAATTAATAATAGATGTGAAGCTTCTACTTTAGAATATTGTTTTTCTGTTGGATGATAATGCATTAAAGCAGCATTTTCACGATAAGCACAAATTGTTGTAAAGGAAATATCTTTGAAATTTGGTTGTTGTTTGCGATATTCTAAAAGTTTATTCGAAATAGAAAGTTCATCCATTTCCATCTTTCCTATATTTGTTTTTAACCAATACATAAATTTAGTAACAGCAATACCATCATGTAAATGAGCATCTTTAGTTGCTTTGATTTCTGTTTCGTTTTTAATTGATTTAAGTAATTGACTTGGGTTTGTTTGATCAATGATATTTTCTTGACGAATATGACTTACTAAAGCATAGTTAACAGATTTAGTATCTAATAATACTTTTCCTTCAATATGTTTAATATCTTCATAAATATCAAAATAATCTTTAACTTCAATTTGGTCTTTTAATAATTCATCAATGACTTCTTGACTTACCGCTTCTTTTCTTAAATAAAGATTTGCTTTTTCTTTTTCAATTAAAGCATAAGCTAAAGCAACAGGGTTGCATAAAACATCATTACCGCGAATATTAAAGATCCAAGCAATATCATCTAAAGTTGTCACTAAATGATATTTCGCATCTTTCATTTTTTCTCTAATGATTTCTAATTTTTCTTTTCTAGAAACACCACAATATTTTGTATCATATAAATAAATTTCTTCATGGGAAAGTTCAGGACGCTCTTGCCAAATAAGATCTACAAGATCTTCATTGGCTTGAATGGTATTTGTGAAAAGACATTGATTATAAGGCATCACGCGTCCATCAAAACCAATGGTTGCTTCTGGATATTTTTCAATATATTCTTTAATAGTAGGAACACCCGGTGTACGCATTTTCATTAATTGGATACAACTACCGGCAAGTTCTTTTTCTGCTTGAATAAAATAACGACCGTCTGTCCATAAATAAGCTTCATCTTCTCTTACGATAAGAGTTCCAGCTGAACCGCTAAATCCAGACATATAATGACGAGCTTCAAAGTAACTTCCTACGTATTCACTTTGGTGAAAATCGCTGGTTGGAATGATATAAAGATCGATTCCTCTTTCTTTCATAAGTTGTCTTAATTTTGTAATTCTTTGATTTATCATAATGACCTCCTAAGTTCTTTCATTTTAACATTTACCTTCAAGAATGAAAAGACTTAGAGATGAATAAAAAATTAGGAAGGAATCTTGCTGAAAGTGGCATGACGCTAAGGCTTTGGCGGATTTATGCAAATGTGAAAATTTGTCTATTGACAAACATTGAAAAGTGGGAGTAGAATAACGTGCGAAATAAAGAATAAGGTATGTATTGCAAGCGCCACATCTCTAGGAAGTGACATGAACAACACAAAAATAGGGGAGGTGCTTTTGTTTTTACATATATTCTTTAAAGAGGATTTTTGATAAATTCTTATAAATTCGTCATAAATTTATCATAAAGAGTGCTTTTGAAAGCTATATCTATTGAATTTTAAAAGAATGAGAGTACAATAATCCTCGACAAGAAGAAGGGGGAAAATAAGATGGATGATATTATTCAAAAGTTGATAGAATTCGATCGCCAATGCGTAGAAAAAGTAGAACTTGCGAAAAAGAAAAAAGCAGAAGCTCAATCAAGTATGATGTCGCAAAAATCTACAATTTATAGTGAGTATATTGATAGTCAACAAGATCAAGTTGAAAAGCATAAACAAGATCTATTGAATAAGAATAAAGAAGAAGCACAATTACAAGAAAATGAATTTCATAAATCAATGAAAAATATGGAAGATTTATTTACTCAAAATAAAGATAAATGGGTAGATGAAATCTTTACGAGATGTACTAAATAGAAGGTGTAAAGATGTCTTTATCTTCAAATGCCTTATGTGCAAAAGCTAAAGCAATGTATGGTGGGCGTTTAAATAAGAATGTTTATCTTGATTTAACAAGAAAACAAACAATTGGAGAAGTTGTTTCTTATTTAAAATCTCAAACAAGTTATGCAGATGCTTTAAAAGATATTAATATTAGACATGTTCATCGTGGTCAAATAGAAGATTGTTTAAATCAAGAATATTATCATCGTTGTGCGAAGTTGATGAAATATTCACCTAAGTCTGATGAAGATTTTTATCTATTTGAAATTATTGGAGTAGAAATTAATTTAATTATGGATAAACTTGTTTCTTTACAAGCAAAGGAACAATATAGTTTTAATTTATCAATTCCTACTTATTTAGCGAAAAAGACAAGTTTTAATATTGATGGATTAGTAAACATTGAATCATTCAAAGATCTTTTACAATACCTTTCAAAAACAAGATATTATAAAGTTCTTAAAGAAATTGATTTCTCTGTCCCATTTGATGTTAAAGAAGTTCATATGTGCTTACAATCACTTTATTATGAAAACATTGTTGAAACAATTAAAAAACACTTCAAAGGAAGTGTTCAAAAAGATTTATTAAATATTCTCTATACTTCTATTGAATTAAAGAATATTTCAAAAATCTATCGTTATAAACAATATTTCCATGAATCAGAAGATTCAATCAGAAGTTCACTCTTTTTACAATATTCAAGATTGCCAAAAGATATGATGAATCGTTTAATTAGTGCAAGCGGTCCTAAAGAAGTATTATCTTTATTATCAACTTCTAAATATAACTTCTATATGGATGATAAAGAATTTGCCTATATCGAATATTATGCAGATAGTATTCAATATAATATCGCAAAAAGATACATGCGTTTTTCAAACAGTGCACCACTTGTTTATATGACTTATAGTATTTTACAAAGAATTGAAATAGATAACTTGAAGCATATTGTTGAAGGTATTCGTTATAATCAACCTGTTTCAAAAATTGAAAATACATTGATCTATGCATAGGAGGGAAAAAAATGATTAAGAATACACATTTATATAACATTGTTTTCTCTAGAGATGATTATATGGAGGTTTTGATGAAACTTGAAAATCATCAAGATTCTATTTATCCAGTTAAAGCGAAGAAAGTGATTTCTAATTTAGATCATGCAACTTCTATGGAAGATAGAAATCCATATAACGAAGTATTAGACGAACTTTATAATGTGATGGATGTCTTACATATTGAAAGAGTAGATAGACCCGTTCAAAGTGCATTTTTAAATGTTCGTGAAATTTTAGATTATATTTCAGAAATTCATCAAAAGTTAGATGATATTAATGAAATTAAAAGAGGAATTAAAAAAGATTATTATGAAAATCAAGAAGCAATTGAATTGATTTCATGTTTAAATCGTGATCGTATTTCTATCGATGATATTCATGAATTAAAATATGTTGCTTTAAGATTTGGTAAATTACCATTATCACAAATTGAAAAAATTAAATATTTTGACAGTTATCCATTTGTTTATCAAGAATTATCACATACAGATCAATTTGCTTGGATTGTTTATGGTGGCGTTGAACATAGTATTGGTGAAATTGATAACATTTTCTCTTCAATGAACTTTGAAGAAGTAAAACTTCCAAAATTTGCCCATGGTAAAATGGAAGAAGCAGTTGCTGAATTAAAAGCAGAAGATAAAACAATGGAAGCGTATCTTCAAGAACTTGATCAACGTATTGAAAAAGTGAAAGAAGAAAATGAAGAACAATTACTTGGTGACTTTTGGAAAACATATCGTTTGAAAGAGTTATACAAGAAAGGTAAATATGTAGTTGATTTAAAAACTAAAGCTGCAGTTTATGCATTTAGTTCATTTAATAAAAATGAATTAGAAGATATTGTAAATGTTCCTGGAATTACTATTCATGAACTTCCTATTGATACATATCAAGATCAAGGAATTGAAGGTCCTGTTTATGTTGAAAACAACACACTTTTCCAACCATTTGAATGCTTATTCACATTTAAACCTGGTGAAAAATTTGATCCAACAGTGATTGCTGGTGTGGTTATGATGCTTTCAGCACTTGTTTTACTTGGTGATTTAGGAGTAGGTGTTTTAGCTATTCTATTATCATTTATTATTAAAGGTAACATCAGTAAGTTACTACAACGTGTAGGAGCTGCTGTTACAATAGGAGGACTATTAAGTGGAACAGTCTTCTATAGTATGTCACTTTATAATTCAATCTTTGTTGTAGGTACAAACTATGCAATGCAAATTGGATTATTCTTTGTTATAAACATTGCGTTATTATTAGTTTGTAGCTTAGTGAAAAAAGTGACAAAAAGATCAACAAAGAGTAAAGGGGGACTGTCATGGCAATAGCGAAATTAAACTTGGTTAGCCTTGATTTTGATAAAGACAATTGTAATGATGTGTTACTTGAGCTTTATCAAAGAGATGATTTTCATCCCGAGCTAGCAAGCAAGTTTACGGATAGTGTTGCTGGTCTTTCAGCTTACAACAATGACAATCTTTATGAAGAATTGTTATCAAGAATTGAAGAAATGAAAACAAAATATCATTTTGAAGTTCCTGAAGTTGAAACAGATTCGCAACTTAATGTATTTAGAGCTAAAGAATTTTTAGATGATTTATTTTTAGATATTGACCGTATTGATGCTGTTAAAAAAGAATTGACAAAGATGATTGAAGAAAATGAGGAAGCCATCATTACTTTGAATCATGTTGAAGGTTCTAATATTGACTTTGATCAATTATTTGGAACACAATATTTAAAAATAAGATTCGGTAAACTTCCTCTCAATAATGAAGGAAAGTTAGAGTATTATGAAACATTACCATTTGTTTATAAAGCATTTCAAAGAGATGATAAATATGTATGGTGTATGTATATGACGACACCTACAGATGCTCCTGAAGTGGATAATGTTTTTACATCACTTTATTTTGAAAAAATCCATATTCCTGAATTCGTTCATGGTTCATGTGAATTAGCTGAAAAAGAAATTCAAAATGAATCTGATTCAGCTAAACAATACAGCCAAGATTTACAAAATAGAATTGATAAAACAATTTCAGAAAATATGGAAGAATTAACACGTATTTATAGTGTTGCTAAAAAATTAAATTCAGTTTATGCAATGCAAAAATATATTGTTAAATTAGGTGATAAATTAAATGTTCATGGATTTGTCCCTAAGAATGATTTAGATAATTTCAAAAACACTTTTGAAAGTATCGATGGTGTTAAACTTGAAGTTTTACCTGCTACATCAGATGTACGTCTAGAACCACCAACAAGACTTAAAAATTCATGGTTTGCAAGACCATTTAGAATGTTCGTCGAAATGTATGGTGTACCTCGTTACAATGATGTAGATCCAACGTTATTAGTTGCTATTTCATATACTTTATTATTTGGTATTATGTTTGGTGACTTAGGACAAGGTATTATTCTTTCTTTAGTAGGCCTTGTTGCTGAAAAGAAATTTAATTTAAAATTAGGTGGCGTGGGAGTTCGTTTAGGTATTTCCAGTGCAATCTTCGGTGTATTCTTTGGTTCATTCTTTGGAAATGAAGAAATCTTATCTGAATATTTCAAAGGTTTCTCATTCTTTAATGCAATGTCACCAGAAAATACAATGACATTATTAATGGCTGCCATTGGACTTGGTATTGTCTTAATTCTTATTTCAATGACATTCAGTATTGTTTTGAACTTTAAAAAGAAAAATATCGGTGAAGCGATTTTAAGTCAAAATGGTTTATGTGGGGTTACATTCTATGTTGCTGTTATTGTTGCAGCACTTGGAATGCTTACAGGACAACATTTTGTAAATATTTTCTATATTTTAATTTTAATTGTATTACCACTTATCTTAATGTTCTTAAAAGAACCGTTAATTAGAAAATTAGAAGAACATGGTGAAATGTTCCCAAATGGTTTTGGAGCATTCTTTGTTGAAGGATTCTTCGAATTATTTGAAGTAGTCTTATCATTTATTACAAACACAATGTCATTCTTGCGTGTCGGGGGATTCGTTTTATCGCATGCTGGTATGATGCTTGTTGTTTATACTCTTGCTGAAATGGTAGGAGGATTTGGTGAAATCATCGTCTTGATTTTAGGAAACGTTTTTGTAATGTGTCTTGAAGGATTGATTGTTGGTATTCAAGTATTACGTCTTGAATTCTATGAAATGTTTTCACGTTATTATGAAGGAAATGGAATTCCATTTAAAACTATTAAGGAAGATTAAATTCAAGGAGGAAATTTATTATGACAGTATTAGAAATTTTATTACCATTAGTTGCAGTAGTTTTATTAACATTACCATTAATTAAAGTATTTACAGGAAAAGTATCAGCTCAAAGCGCTAAAAGAAGATTAGGTGTTCATATCAGTGGTTTCGCTGGTGCCGTTGTTTTATGCTTATTAGTTGCTATGTCAAATTCAAGTGTATTTGCAGCAGGTGAAGTTGCTACAATCACTGGTACAATTGCTCAAGGTTTAGGATTCTTAGCAGCATCTTTATCAACTGGTTTCTCTGCTTTAGGTGCAGGTATTGCCGTTGCAGCAGCAGCTCCAGCAGCTATCGGAGCTTTCTCTGAAAATGAAAAGAACTTTGGTAAATCATTAATCTTCGTTGCCTTAGGTGAAGGGGTTGCAATCTATGGTTTATTAATCTCTATCTTAATTATCAACAAAATCTAATTTAGAGAGTGATTTTTTATGAAATTTTATTTAATAAGTGACAATGTCGATACTGAGATGGGTTTAAGACTTGTTGGTATTGAAGGAGAAGTTGTTCATAAAAGACGTGATTTTCTTGAAGTTTTGGAAACAAAAATGAAAGATAGATCCATAGGTGTGATTTTAATTACAACGAAATTAATTGAATTAGCTCCTGATGTTATTTCTGAAATAAAATTAAAACAACAAAAACCATTGCTTGTAGAAATTCCAGATAGACATGGAAATTCTAAAATTGGTGAAACGATTGATAGATATGTTTCAGAAGCAATTGGAGTTAAGTTATAGGAGAAAGTGCTATGCAAAAAAAAGATCAAGTCTTTCTTTATATCAAAGATGAAATTGAAAAAATTTCATCTGCTGAAGAAAAAGAAATTTTAGATGAAGCAAAAGCAATTGAACAAGAAGCTTATAACCAATTAAGAGGTGAAGCTGAAATTGATGCTAAGCATCAATTAGATAAAGAATTAGCAGAAATTTCTTCTAAAGCAAGTATTGAAGCTTCAGCTCAATTAGAAGAAAGACTAAAAAAATTAGTTGAAAAAAGAGAAGAATATGTTAATACAATTTTTACAGAAGTAAAAAATAAACTTGTTGAATTTGTAAATAGTTCTAATTATCTTGAATATCTTACAAGTCATGTAAAAGCAGTAAGTGATGAATATCAAATGACTGATTGTGTTTTATGTGTAAGAAAAGAAGATTTAAAATATGCTGATGATTTAAAGAAAGCATATGCTTTACCAATTGAAGTTGAAGAAGGTCAACAAATTCAATTAGGTGGATTCATTATTGAAAATAAAACAACAAATGTTGTCGTAGATGAATCATTAGACTCAAATTTAGAAGCTCAAAAAGATTGGTTCTATAAGACTTCTGGATTGATGATTAAATAGGGGGATTAAAGATGAGTGAAAATGTAATTTATTCTATTAATGGTCCCGTTGTTAAAGTAAAAAATGCCAAAGACTTTTCAATGTTAGAAATGGTTTATGTTGGTCATGCTAAATTAATGGGTGAAGTTATCTCAATTTCTAAAGATTTAACAACTATCCAAGTATATGAAACAACAACTGGTTTAAAACCAGGAGAACCTGTTATTTCTACAGGATCACCAATTTGTGTTACATTAGGTCCTGGTATTTTAAGAAATATCTTTGATGGGATTGAACGTCCATTAAAAGCCATCGCTGAACAATCAGGTGCTTTTATTGAAGCCGGAAGCGATGTTGATTCACTTGATGTTGAAAAATTATGGGACGTTACAATGAAAGTAAAAGTAGGAGATGTTTTAAAAGGTGGAGACATCTATGCAACATGTCCTGAAACAGATTTAATTGAACACAGATGTATGCTTTCACCACTTTTAAGTGGTAAAGTTGTTGAAGTAAAAGAAAATGGTCAATATAAAATCAATGATGTCGTAATGAAAATTGAAGATGAACATGGTCAAATTCATGAATGTACATTATGTCAAAAATGGCCAATTAAACAAGCACGTCCAACTCTAGAACGTTTACCAATTTCTATTCCTTTAGTAACAGGACAACGTGTTATCGATACATTATTCCCAATCGCTAAAGGTGGAACTGCTGCTATTCCAGGTGGTTTCGGTACTGGTAAAACAATGACACAACACCAAATTGCTAAATGGTGTGATGCCGACATTATCATTTATGTTGGTTGTGGAGAACGTGGAAACGAAATGACTCAAGTTCTTGAAGAATTTAGTGAGTTAATTGACCCTAAGAGTGGTAAACCATTAACTGATAGAACTGTCTTAATTGCTAATACTTCAAACATGCCAGTTGCCGCACGTGAAGCAAGTATTTATACAGGAATTACTTTAGCTGAATATTATCGTGATATGGGATATCACTGTGCAATCATGGCCGATTCAACTTCACGTTGGGCAGAAGCGTTACGTGAAATTTCTGGTCGTCTAGAAGAAATGCCAGCTGAAGAAGGATTCCCAGCTTACTTACCATCACGTTTATCACAATTCTATGAACGTGCTGGATACATGAAAACTTTAAATGGACAAGAAGGTTCTGTTTCAATCATCGGTGCCGTATCACCACAAGGAGCAGACTTCTCAGAACCAGTTACACAAAATACAAAACGTTTCGTAAGATGTTTCTGGGCCTTAGATAAAGCCTTGGCTTATGCTCGTCATTATTTCGCAATTAACTGGACACAATCTTATAGTGATTATGTTTATGATCTTGAAAAATGGTATGACAAAAATGTTGGTTCTGATTTCGTCAGTGATCGTCAACAACTTTCATTCATTCTTGCTGAAGAATCAAGATTAAATGAAATTGTTAACTTAATGGGACCTGATGTTTTACCAGAAGATCAAAAATTAGTGATGGAAATCGCAAAAGTGGTTCGTGTTGGTTATTTACAACAAAATGCCTTCCATAAGGATGATACATACGTACCACTTGCTAAACAATTAAAGATGATGGATGTTATCTTATATTTAAATAAAAAATGTCAAGAAGCTGTTGCTCAAGGTAAAGTTGTTCGAGCAATTAGTGAAACTGGTATTTTTGAACAATTAATTAAAATGAAATATGATATTCCAAATGATCATATTGAAAAATTAGATACTTATTATCAAGATATTGATAATGCATTAAAATCTGTAGCGTAGGAGGAAATAAAAATGGCACTACAATATGTAGGATTAAATGAAATCAATGGATCATTAGTCGTTTTAGATCACGTAAAAGGTGCCTCTTACGACGAAATGGTTGAAATTCAATTAAAAAATGGTACAACACGTTCTGGACGTGTTGTACAAATTGAAGGTGAAAAAATCGTTGTTCAAGTATTTGAAGGAACAAATGACTTATCACTAGAAAATACAAAAACTAAATTATTAGGTAGACCAATGGAATTACCTGTTTCTAAAGAAATTTTAGGACGTGTCTTCAATGGTGCTGGTAGACCAATCGATGGTTTAGGTGAAATTTATGCAGAAGAAATGATGGATATCAATGGTTTACCATTAAATCCAGTAAGCCGTGTTTATCCACGTAACTACATCAATACAGGTATTTCATCAATTGACTGTCTTGCTACATTAATTCGTGGACAAAAATTACCAATCTTCTCTGGTTCAGGTTTACCACATGACCGTTTAGCTGTACAAATCGTTAAACAAGCAAAAGTTGCTGATGAATCAGGAAAAGGTTTCGCCATTGTCTTTGCGGCAATGGGTGTTACAAATGACGTTGCAAACTACTTTAAACGTAGCTTTAAAGAAGCAGGAGTTATGGAAAGAGTTGTTATGTTCTTAAACTTATCAAATGATCCAATCATTGAACGTACATTAACTCCACGTTGTGCTTTAACTGCTGCTGAATATTTAGCTTATAAACAAAATATGCACGTATTAGTTATCTATACAGATATTACTTCCTATTGTGAAGCGTTACGTGAATTCTCTTCAAGTAAAGGAGAAATTCCTGGACGTAAAGGTTATCCAGGTTACTTATATTCTGACTTAGCTTCTTTATATGAAAGAGCTGGTATTATTAAAGGGGCAGAAGGTTCTGTAACACAAATCCCTATTTTAACAATGCCTAACAATGATATTACTCACCCAGTTCCTGACTTAACTGGATATATCACTGAAGGACAAATTACTTTGTCACCTGAATTAAACTCAGCAGGTATTTATCCACCAGTTGATGTTTTACCATCACTTTCACGTTTAATGAAAGATGGTATCGGTGAAGGATATACACGTGGCGATCACCAAGACATTGCTAACCAATTATTTGCATGTTACGCTCACGTACAAGATGTTAAATCATTAACATCAGTTATCGGTGAAGATGAATTATCTCCATTAGATAAACAATATTTATCATTTGGTAAACTATTTGAACAACATTTCTTAAATCAAGGTTTCGATGCCAATAGATCAATTGAAGAAACATTAGATTTAGGATGGGATTTAGTTTCTGTTTTACCAAGAGAAGCACTTGATCGTCTAGATAACAAATTATTAGATGAACATTATGATCATGATCGTGCTGTAAAACGTTTCCATATTAAAGAAAAATCAATCATCAAAGAATTACAAGAAGCAGGTGATTAATTATGGCTTTAAAAGTTGTTCCAACAAAAGGAAATTTAATTTCTACAAAGAAACAATTACAATTAGCTGTTCTTGGATATGATTTATTAGATAAGAAAAGAAATGTTCTTATTAAAGAAATGATGTCATTATTAGATGATGTTAAAATGGTCAGAGATGAAATTACGGAAGCTTATCAAAATGCTTACGATGCTTTACAAGAAGCAAATATCTCTTTAGGGTTGATTAGTGACTTAGTTACAGCAACACCTATTGATTATGGAATCAGTATTGCTTATCGAAGTGTTATGGGTGTAGAAATTCCTAAAATTACTTATCATAAACAACCAATGGTATGTAGTTATAACATGGATCGTTCTAATTCAAAAGTAGACTATGCTTATGAATGTTTCTATCGTGTTAAAGAATTGACTGTTGTTTTAGCAGAAGTTGAAAACTCAGTTTATCGTCTAGCAAATACTATTAGAAAAACACAAAAACGTGCGAATGCCTTAAAAAATATTTCAATTCCACGTTTTGAAAAAACAATTAAATTTATTAGTGAATCTCTTGAAGAAAAAGAACGTGAAGAATTTTCAAGACAAAAAGTTATAAAAAATCAAAAGCATTAATTAATTTTAATGCTTTTTTTGCAAATTATAAAAAAATTAACACTCTAATAAAAAAATATGATATTATTATGCTGTTGAATTATTAAATAATCAAAGAAGGTGTAAATATGAGTATTGAAATTAAAGGAGTCATCATTGGAGAGGGAAAACCTAAAGTATGTGTTCCTATCGTAGAAAGCCATGATGAAGCAATTCTAAATAAATTAAAAGAATTTAATGAATTAGAAGTAGATATGATCGAATTAAGAATAGATTTTTATGAAAATATTCATCAAGAAGATGCATTAAGAAATTTATTTTTAAACATTGCTGCCTTACAAATACAAAAACCAGTTATTCTAACAATTCGTACAGCTGCAGAAGGTGGAGAAGTTGAAATTGATCCTAAAGATTATTTCAATGTTTATAAATTAGCAGTTGAAGCAAATGCATTTGATATTTACGATGTTGAATTAGCGTTAGGAACAAATATGGCAATTGAATTAAGAACACTTATTCATGATGCTGGTAAATATATGTTGATGTCAAGTCATAACTTTGATAGAACACCAGAAGTTGATTCATTGATGCAAAAATTTAGATCAATGGATTCTTTAGAAGCAGATATTATGAAGGTAGCAGTTATGCCAGAAGATTATCAAGATTTATTAAATCTACTTTCATTTACAGTTCAAGCTAAACATGAATATGCTCAAAAACCAATTGTGACAATGTCAATGTCATCTATTGGACTTACTTCACGTTTAGTAGGTGAACAATTCGGTAGTGCAATTACTTTTGCTTCTGTAGGAAAAGCAAGTGCTCCAGGACAAATTGATTATCAAGAATTGAATCAAATGTTAGATATTATTCATAAAAATATTCAAGAAGCTTAAGCTTCTTGATTTTTTATACATATAATAAAGTGGTGAGATTATGAAAATTGATGTAAAAACTTTAGAAAAACTTGTTTGGATCATTTATAAACGATTCTTTATAGAAAAAGGAAAGCTAAAAGACATCCAAATAAAAATAGATCAGTATATTCAAATAAGAATGGTTTTAGTCTATAAAGGAATTGAAACTAAAATACACATAGATGCAAGACCTTATGTTAATGAAGATATTATTATTGATAGTCAAGGAAGTATACGTTATGGTTTTTTAAAGCTTAACTATGCTAAAATGTTACAAGAATGGGTTAAAGACATTCCTCAAGTATCTGTGAATAATACACAAATAAGAGTAAAAAACGAATATCTACAAGACATTCGTTTAAATAGTCAAGAAATAGAATTAGAGCTTTATTAAAGCTCTAATTCTATATGATATATTTTACCCCACATGTAGATTTGATAAAAATAGGCAAGGAGTTGTGGTCCCATCATGAGTTGACCAAACCAAGGAACTTCAATGCTTTCGCTGTTTTCAATAAAGTGTTTAAGTTTTTTAATATCAAAAAGTTGATAAAGAATGTTATTTTTATCGTTAAGTGTTTCTAAGAGAAGATTTTTAATGTAAGTAAGGAAAAATGGAGAATGAGTTTTAGGGTAAGGATTTTTCTTACGATTATAGATTTCTTGAGGAAGGAAGTCTTTGAAAGCATCACGTAAAACAGCTTTTTCTTGTTGATCTTTAAACATATAGGTCCAAGGGACATTGTACATATATTCAACGATTTCTTTTGAAGCGAAGGGTACACGAAGCTCTACAGCGTTATACATAGATTGGCTATCACTCCGTGTTAAGAGTGTTTGCATAAACCATTCAATGTTTAAATAAATCATCTTTCTTTTATTGGTATCGTAAAAGCTTTGATCGAGGTAGTCTATTTCATTAAGTGATTGATAATATTTACTTTGAACATATTCTTTAATGTTCAATTTTTTTATATTTTCATTAAGAAGTTCTAATCTTTGATCAATATCTCTAATCCATGGAAATGAATCTAGACTATAAAGTTCTTTTTTATAAAACCAAGGATAACCTCCAAAAATTTCATCTGCACATTCACCAGATAAAACGACTTTATGATTTCTTTTAATTTCTTTACAAAATAATAGAAAACTAGAATCAATATCAGCCATTCCTGGAGCGTCTCTAGCCATTAAACTTTGTTTTAAAAAAATAATTAAATTCTTTTGTGATAAAACGACATTATTGTGGTGACTATGATAACGATTGACCATTAAATCGATATAATCACTATCTTTTGTAAGTTGATAATCATAGGGTTGGAAATATTTATCTTGGTCTAAGTAATCAATACTATAGGTTGAAATATGATTGACGTATTGACTGCTTATAGCTGTAATAATACTCGAATCTAAACCACCAGATAACATACAAGAAATAGGTACATCACTTAATAATTGTCTTTGAATACTTTTATTTACAAGGAAGCGTACATCTTGAACAGTTTCTTCATAACTTTTTAGATGTGCTTTTTTTTGTAAAGACCAATATCTTTCAATCATTAAATGCTCACCATCAAACCATAAATAATGAGCAGGTCTTAAACTATAAATATCTTTATAAAGTGTACTTCCTGGTGATAAACTAGGACCTAAACCTAGTAATTCTTTAATTCCTGTTTTATCAACAACACATTTTCCAATGTACATTAAAATAGCTTTAATTTCACTTGAAATGACTAAATCATCATCTTTTAAATAATAAAAGAGAGGCTTTACACCTAAATGATCACGACAAGCAAAGATTTTATTTTCATAAGATATAACAAATGAAAAGATACCATCTAACATATTTAAACATTTTTCTTTATAAGCAATAAAACTGACAAGTAAAACCTCACTATCACTTTGACTATAAAAATGGAAACCTAAATCAATAAGATGTTTCTTTAACTCATTCATATTATAAATTTCACCATTAAAAATAATGCGATAAGTAATATCTTGATAAGTATATTCTAAAGGTTGCATACCTCCTTTTAAATCAATAATTGAAAGACGGCAATGACCTAATAAAACATGTTGATCAAAATAAGTTCGCATATCATCAGGACCGCGATGGTCTAATAAATGGAGCATTTTATTAAATTTTCCACAATCATCTAAGACATTTCTTTGTTGATTATATAAACATAAAATTCCACACATCATTATTCACCCTATACACTATATGACATAAAAAAAAGAATATGAAAAAACAGTCCGAAGACTGTTTTTAACTATTCCTTATCTTTCTTTTCAGTTACAACTTCTTTTAAAGTAGTTGCTAATCCTGCAATTCCTTGTAATTCACTTGGAATAATAATCTTAGTAGCATCACCTTTAGATAAGTTTTCTAAGGCTTTAAAACCTTGTAAAGTGACATAAGCTTGATCTGGATGTGCATCGTTGATATAAGTAATACCTTTTGCTTGTGCTTCGTAAACTAAACGTAATGCTTCTGCTTGACCTTCAGCTTTAGCGATGGCTGCTTCTTTTTCAGCTTCCGCTCTTAAGATTGTTGATTGTTTATCCCCTTCAGCATTTAAGATAGCAGCTGTTTTCTTACCTTCAGCTTGTAAAATAGCTTCACGTCTTTCACGTTCAGCACGCATTTGTTTTTCCATAGCTTCTTGGATATCACGAGGTGGAATGATATTTTTAACTTCAACACGGTGAACTTTAATTCCCCAAGGATCAGTTGCTTCATCAAGGATACTTCTCATACGTGAGTTAATAATATCACGAGATGTTAAAGTTTCATCTAATTCCAAATCCCCAATAATATTACGAAGAGTTGTTGCTGTTAAGTTTTCAATGGCATTAATAGGACGATCGACACCATATGTGAATAAACGAGGATCTGTAATTTGATAATAAACAACTGTATCAATTTGCATTGTAACATTATCTTTAGTAATAACAGGTTGAGGCGCAAAGTCTACAACTTGTTCCTTTAAAGAAACCTTATTAGCAACACGATCTAAAAATGGAACTAAAATATGAAGTCCAACACTACAAGTACGATTATAAGCACCGATTCTTTCTACAACATAAGCTTTTGATTGAGGAACAATACGAATTGCAAATGCAATAACACTGACAATAATAATTAAAACAATGATAATTAAAATTAAACCAATAATACTCATTTTCTTTCTCCTTTATTTATTAATTTTTTTAACCACAAGATGAGCACCTTCTACAGCAAGAATTTCACAATAATCTCCTTCTTCTAAAGTAGAATTATCTACACTAGAAGCGGACCATTCCATAGAAAGCACCTTAACTTCTCCTCTTGTATCAGCATCAATTCTTTTTAAAACAAGTCCATGTTGACCAATAACACGATCATAGTTTGTACTGACTGTTTGTGTTCTTAAGTATTTCTTAGCAAGAGGTCTGCTGATGCCAATACAAATAACACTTAAAATGATAAAGATAATAATTTGAATGGTTTGATTTAAACCTAAAGCATAGGCAATTAAGGCACCGATTCCACCAAGTGTAAACCAGATGCTTACTAAATCGATTGTAACTAATTCAATAATAGCAGTTACAATGATAACGCCTAGCCATATCCATAACATCATGATCTATCCCTCCCTTATAGATTAACTGTTAATATTTGGTGAACAACATCAAAATTTGCAGGATACTTTAGACCTTGTTTATCACTTAAATCTAAATGATATTCTCTAGCAAGGTTTTCAATAAAATTTTTATTAGAAACACGTCCATAACTTTTACCAATTGAAATACGATGCAATTGATCACTTGGATAAATTCCTTCATCTATTGCTGTTTTATCAACTGGCTTGATTCCTAATAAATTGTTCTCTTTATCAACTCCTAATAATACATATTGAACATTTTCAAAATGTTTACAAGCAGCTGTGTTTAAAGTGAGATTTGTACTATAAATAGTAACTGTTTTCTTTGAAATTTCATTTGTTGACCATACAAATGCCATAGCTATCATCCTTTCTACTTGTATTATATTATATATATTATTTTTATTCAATATATATTATTATTAATATTATTTATCCCTCATCACATTACTTTCCATTCAAAAATAATTGCTGTATAATTAAAAAATAAAAAGAAAATATTATAAATAGAAAAGGTGAAACAATGAAAAAATTAAAAAAGATTCTATTAATTATTTTATTATTAGTACCATTAGTTGGTTGTCAAAATCAAAAAAATGAATGGAAAGAGACATATCAATTAACTTATTTTTATTTAAAAGATTGTTCAAATTGTCAACATTTTAAAAAGAATGTTCTTCCAGCAATAAAAAAAGAGTTTGGTAAACATATGAAAATCAAAGCCTATGATATGGATGATGAACAAACGCTTGATGAAATGAAAGAAAGTTATCAAAATCATATTGATCAAATCATTGATTTTAATGAAGATGATTACGGTTATGGACCAATGGTCTTTTTAGAAGGGTATATGGCTATTTTAGGTGCAGGTAATGAAGATGATTATGTTGAACATCTTGTTAGAGCTATACAAGGAAAAGAATTGAATGAGGCTTCTGAAATTGAAACATATTATTATTTAAAGGATGGAAAAGTACAAAATTCTTAAAAGTTATTATCAATTGAAAAAGAATATGTTAAACTTTAAGGAGAAAATAAAGGAGGAAGTGTTTATGTCAACACCACATAATCAAGCAAATAAAGGAGATATCGCAAAAACTGTCTTAATGCCAGGAGATCCTTTACGTGCAAAATATTTAGCAGAAACGTATTTAGAAAATGTTAAACAATTTAATGCGACAAGAAGCATGTTTGGCTATACAGGAACGTATAAAGGAAAAGAAGTTTCTATTATGGGTTCGGGTATGGGAATGCCTAGTATTGGGATTTATAGTTATGAATTGTTTCATTTTTATGATGTAGAAAATATTATTCGTATTGGTTCTTGTGGATCATTTAAAGAAGATGTTCATTTAAGAGATATCATTATTGTACAAGGTGCTTGTACAGATTCAAATTATGCACATCAATATGAATTACCAGGAACTTATTCAGCTATTTCTGATTATAGTTTATTAGAAAAAGCTGTAGAAAAAGCAAAAGAAAAGAATTTAACTTATCATGTAGGAAATGTCCTATCTTCTGATTTGTTCTATCATGCAGACAATAAAGCAGATAAATGGATCAAAATGGGATGCCTTGCTACAGAAATGGAATCTTATGCTTTATTTGCAAATGCAGCTTACGCTGGTAAAAAAGCATTAACTTTATTAACTGTTTCAGATTCATTAGTAACAAATGAAGAAACAACTGCAGAAGAAAGAGAAAAAACTTTCACAGCAATGATGGAAGTTGCTTTGGAGATTGCATAGGTGTTAACTAAATTTGCATTTTTTGATTTTGATGATACTTTGATTCATGGAGATTCTGGTGGAAAACTTTTAAAGTATTATTTAAAAAAACATCCACTATCTGTTTTTAAATTATTAAAAGTGGTTTATCATTATGCTTTATATCTATTAAAGATAGAACCCCTTAATAAAGCAAAATCAGCATGGTTATATCCATTAGATAAGATGTCTGATCAAGAGATTGAAAAGTTTTATCAAGAAGTATTAGAACCTTGTTATTATTTAAATGTCATTGAAGAATTAAAAAAGAAAAAGGCAGAAGGGTATACGATTTATATATGTAGTGCCTCTGTAGAAGCTTATCTTCGTTTTTGTAAGTTACCAGTAGATGAAATTTTAGGAACTAAAACAGACATTAAAGATGGTAAATATACAAGTCAAATGATTGGAAAAAACTGTAAAAATGAAGAAAAGGTAAAAAGAATCCAAGAAGTGATAAAAAATCATAATCTAGAAATAGATTATGACTTATCTTATGCCTATTCGGATTCTTTACATGATATTCCAATGTTAAAAATGGTAAAAAATCGTATTAAAATTGATACTAAAGATGGACATATGTCCACATTTGAAATAGAGTAGCTTAGCTACTCTTTTATATTTAAGTCCGTAAAGAAAAGCATAATATTAATGAGTCCAGCTATTCCTACAACAATATAAATGAGCATTGATAAAAAACTATTTTGACCAAATAAACTATCTACCAAATTAAAATTAAATAAGCCAATAAGACCCCAATTAATAGCACCGATCACAGTAAAAACAAGTGCTGTTTTTTGTAATGCATTCATTTTCTTAACCTCCTTAAATAGAGTCTATCCCGTAAATTTGTATTTTATACATATAAAAATAAATAAAGAATATTTTTATAATGGAGGGATAGATTTGAAAAAATTATATATTGTCATTATAGGTTTAGTCATTTGTGCAATAGGTATTGTTATTTTTTTTAAATTTAAAAATAATTCATTGGATGAAACGTTAAAAGAAGCTAAAAGTATGAGTTCTTATCAACTTGTATGTGATATGGAAATGACACAAAATGATGAACTTAAAAGTTATGAAGTAAAAGTAGATTATTTAAAAAAAGATAAACAAAAATATTATCGAGTAGAACTTTATGATAAAAGTTTAAATCAATCACAAATCATTATAAAAAATAAAAAAGGAGTCTATGTTTTAACACCAACACTTAATCAAATGTTTAAATTTCAAAGTGATTGGCCTGAAAATAGTCCTAAACCATATATTTATCATTATTTAATTCAATTATTAGAAAATAATAAAGTTAAAAAGATTGAAAAAGGATATCAAGTAGAAGCAAAGGTGAAATACCCTAATGATACAAGAATTGTTAAACAAGAAGTTATTTTTGATAAAAAATTAAAACCATTGATTGTTTTATGTCTAGATCAAGATGAGACAGAAATTGTTACTTGTAAAGTAAATGAATTTCATAAAAATAAAAATTTTAAAGAGAAACATTTTAATCAAAATCAAGCATTGAAAGAATCAAAAAAGGATGTCAAAACATCCGCAAATAATGATGTTTTATATCCAGTTTCTCTATTAGGCGCTAAATTAGAAAGTGAAACAGTGTCTTCAATAGAAGGGGATAAAAATCATATTTTAAAATTTAGTGGTGATAAAAGTTTTACAATGGTAGAAACACAAGTAAATGATCAACAAGTAATGCAGTTTTCTAATGATGAAGTGATCGATTTAATAGATGGGTTTGCATATTATCAACCTGGAAAATTATCGATGATGTATCATGGAATGATGTGTTCTTTATATTCACAAGATTTAACGAAAGAAGAAATGCTTTCAGTCATGACAAGTATGCAAACTTCATCGACAAAATAAAGAGATTTCAAATTGAATTATGAAATGGGTTGGATTATACTATTGTTTGGAGGTGTCTTTATGAATTTAAAGCGTGACACGTATGCAATTGTAGATTTAGACCATTTAAAATATAATGTTGAATTAGCACATAGTGAATTTAAAAGACCGTTGATGGCTGTGATTAAAGCGGATGCTTATGGTCATGGGTATAAAGAAGTTGCTAGTTTTTTAAAGGATATTGATTATATTGAAATGTTTGCTGTTGCAACACTTCAAGAAGCAATTGAGTTAAGAGAATTAGGAATTAATAAAGGGATATTGATTTTAGGAGCTATTCCAACAAGTAAAGAAGATATTGATTTAGCTATTAAATATGATATTTCTTTAACAATGGTTTCAGTTGCTTATTTAAAATTATTGGATCATTTAATTGATAAAGGGCAAACATTAAAAGTGCATATTAAATTAGATACAGGAATGCATCGTATTGGTTTAATGTCTAAAGAAGAATTATCAACTTTATTAAAACTAGTTGATCCTGATAAATTTAATGTAGAAGGAATCTTTACACACTTTGCGACAGCTGATGGAGATGATGTTGCTTTTGAAAAACAAAGAAGTTTATTTTATGAAATGATAGGTAATTGTAAATTCAAATATATTCATTGTTGTAATTCAGCAGCAATGACCTATCATCATGATGAAAAATCAAATATGGGAAGATTAGGAATTACTATGTATGGATGTTCACCAAATGGTGAAGAAGAAACAAAATTCAAACAAGTAATGTCACTTTATACAAAAGTAGCAATGATTAAAAAAATACCAGCAGGAGATCAAGTGGGATATGGTTTAACATATACGGCTAAAGAAGATGAATACATTGCAACATTACCAATTGGTTATGCAGATGGTTTTATTAGAAAAAATCAAGGACGCAAGGTTTATATTAATGGTAAATATTATGAAATCGTAGGACGTGTATGTATGGATCAAATGATGGTTAGAGTAGATGAAAATGTAAAAATAGGAGATCGAGTGGAAATTTTTGGTGAACATATTTCTCTTGAAAGTATGGCGAAAGATCTAGATACGATTTCTTATGAAGTTTTATGTTTGATTTCTAAACGTGTACCAAGGGTCTATGTTCAAGATGGACAAGTAAAAGAATTGTTATAAAAAACGAACTCAAATATGAGTTCGCTTTTTATTTAAATAATTCAGCAATTCTATAATATGATAAAGAACCAGATTTTTGAACTTTTACTTTTCCGTTTTTCATAACGAATGTTGAAGGAATTGTTCCGTCATCTGTTTTAAAAGTTTTTTGAATGTATGTTGTTGCATTATTTTCTTTAGCTAAATTTACATAATAAATTTTATCACTATGATTTTTTTCTAAATATTTTAAGCAAACATTTTTGTAGTTCAATGTCGTATTATCCTTATCACTACCTACAACGACTACAAAACTATCTTTATCTTTGATTTTTTCTTCTAATTTATCTTGGGAAATTGTTGAAAGTTCAACATGTGTTGCTTGTCTATAAGCAAATAATGCAATAAAAACTACAAATACAAGCCCAAAGACGCTCACTTCTTTCCCGATTTTTTTAAAAAAATCCATAGAAGTTCCTCCTTTTATACTTTTCTATAATATCAAATTTCACCTATATAAACAATAAAAAAAATAGCCAGAGGCTATTTCATTCTTGTTTTAGCAAAGTTCCATGTATCTCTACACATTTCATCAATGCCTCTAGTAGCAACCCAACCAAGTTCTTCTTTAGCTCTTGTAGGATCTGCATAACATGTAGCAATGTCTCCGGCACGACGAGGTTTGATTTCGTATTTTACTTTAACACCATTTACTCTTTCAAAAGCATGAACAAGTTCTAAAACACTATATCCTTGACCAGTTCCTAAGTTACAAATATGTAATCCAGGTTTGTTGTATTTTTCAATTGCTAGAACATGTCCTTTAGCAAGGTCAACAACATGGATATAATCACGTACACCTGTACCATCAGGTGTATCATAATCATCACCAAAGACACCTAAACAAGGAAGTTCTCCAGCAGCTACTTTCATAATATAAGGCATTAAGTTATTTGGAATACCTTTTGGATCTTCTCCAAGTAATCCAGATTCATGGGCACCAATTGGATTGAAGTAGCGTAATAAAGTAACTGACATTTTAGGACAAGCATGTTGTACATCTGTTAAAATTCTTTCCATCATTGCTTTACTTGCTCCATATGGATTTGTTGTTTCACCTAATTTACAATCTTCAGTAAGAGGAACCACTTCAGGATCTCCATAAACTGTAGCACTTGATGAAAAAACAATATTGTTGACATGATATTTTTTCATCATTTTAGCAACAATTAAAGTTGTTGTTAAATTGTTTGTATAATATTCAATAGGTTTTTCAACAGATTCTCCAACTGCTTTAAAAGCAGCACAGTGAATAACAGCATCTAAATCATTTTCTTTAAAAACTTCTTCTGTTTTCTTTTCATCTAAAATATTGAATTCATAAAACTTTACTTCTTTTCCAGTAATATCTTTAATATATCCTAAGACTTCTGGTTTTGAGTTAGAGAAATCATCAATCACTACAACTTCGTGATTTGCTTGTAATAACTCTACACAAATGTGGCTACCAATATAACCAGCACCACCAGCAACGAGTACTTTCATTTTTATATCCTCCATAGCATCTTGCTTATTTTACGATTCTATTATAACAAATAATAACATAATAAAAAGGTGAAAAAAGAAAATAGAATAGGTAAAAAAATAAATTTAACAAAAAAATAAAAAAATTACAAAAAACTGTTGACGTAAAGGTATAGAGATGTTATTATAAATGGGCACTAGTCAAGGAGGCTTAGCTCAGTTGGGAGAGCATCTGCCTTACAAGCAGAGGGTCAGCGGTTCGAGCCCGTTAGCCTCCACCATTAAAATAGTGTTTGAAATAAATTATAGAAGATGCCGGCTTAGCTCAATTGGTAGAGCAACTGACTTGTAATCAGTAGGTTGAGGGTTCAAGTCCTTTAGCCGGCACCATGATGGAGAGGTAGCGAAGTGGCTAAACGCGGCTGACTGTAACTCAGTTCCTTTTGGTTCGGTGGTTCGAATCCACTCCTCTCCACCATCTATCTAATGAATGGGGTATAGCCAAGCGGTAAGGCAACAGACTTTGACTCTGTCATTGCGCTGGTTCGAATCCAGCTACCCCAGCCATAAGGTATGACCCGCTAGCTCAGTTGGTAGAGCATCTGACTTTTAATCAGAGGGTCAGGCGTTCGAGTCGCCTGCGGGTCACCATTTAACTGAATAAGCCCAGGTGGCGAAATTGGTAGACGCACAGGACTTAAAATCCTGCGGACCTTAAAATCCGTGCCGGTTCGACTCCGGCCCTGGGCACCATTCAATGCGGGTGTAGTTCAATGGTAGAACTTCAGCCTTCCAAGCTGACTACGTGGGTTCGATTCCCATCACCCGCTCCAAGTGATGATAACATCTCTAATGAGATGTTTTTATTATATGTTTTATGTGTTTTTTTATCAACTTGCTTATTTTCCATATAAATATAAGATTTATTTCTAATATTTTTATTAATCAAATATAATTTATTATCATATATTATACAATAAATAGAAGGGAGAACTTCTTGTAATTTATTTTTATCATCCTTTTTTAATAATGAATTATAATAATTAACAATAATCGGTAATGGAAAAGCATATTTTTCAAAAGTGATAGTAAAGTTTTGAATTTCAGTAAGATCTAATACTTTATCTCTACTATCTTTAAATTTATTAGAAATTAAATGTTTTATTTTAGTTTTTTTAAAAACTCATGTGCAAAATAAATAATTGCAATTATAAATATTACAATGTAAAAAAATATTATCATGTTTTATTACCTTTTTTTGTTATTAACATTACATATAAATTATACTAATAGTGTAATATTTTGAGAAGTCTTGGACGTATTTTTATACTAATAAATAAAAAATATTAAATAACTCTATTAGATTTAAAATACGTAAACGTGTGAAGAAAAATAAAAAAATATGAGCCAACTTGGCTCATAATAATTTTATATCAAGAAGCTTTTATTATTTATGTATAGCAAAATAGATAATATGATTGAATAAGAAGTAAAAAGTTAAGTTGATGAAAATTATGTTGTATCCTAAAATAATGTTTTTAAGATAAAGAACCGTTTGAACTACAAGTTAATGTAACAGTACAATTTTGTGTTTCTACTGCTGTTCCATCTACATATCTTTTTGCTGTTGCTTTTGCAGTAGCTTTATTTCCTGATTTGGAAGCACTTTTTGAAGAAATTTTCCAATTTGCATTTTTAGATGTAGCACTGGCAATAGACTTTGTACATGTTGATGAAGAACCTGTGTATGTGAAAGTGCCAGTTACAGTTACACTAAACATTGTTGTTCCTTGAGCATTTTTGTAATTTCCTGTTTTTTTAGCTGTTTTTTGATTAGATGCTCTTGTTGTAGGAGTTTCTTCTATAATTGTTTATAGATAGTATCCGTTATCTAGCTGGATTATTTCTCTTTTTTTGCTCTAATGCAGACACAGGAAATGATAAGCATAAAATACTGCTTAAGATTGTTAGTATTGTAATAATTTTTTTCATAATTAATTCTCCTCTTCGATTGTATACTCTATATTTTTGATTTTTGAATTTTCAGAATCACGATAGCTTTTATAAATAAGTATTCCACGCCATAAACAACATATTAGAACAGCTATAGTGCAAAAAATGATTGCTTTTTTCAAAATATTTTTTATATGAGATTGTTTAATTAAATAATTAGCATCTTGATCTTCAAAATAGGAAATAATAATATCAGAATGATAACCAAATTCGTTGCATAGTTCATCATAAGTCATATTGTCTGAATCCATATTTTCAAGAATATTTGTTTTTAATCTTTTTAAAAACTTTTTTTCATTTTTGGATAAAAAAGGAAAAAAATGTTTGCAATCTTTAATATATCTATTTACATCTCTATTCGTTTTCATATTCATTCTCCATAATCTTTTTAATACTGTTAATCATTGTTAAATATTCTTTATATAACTCATTCATATGGACAATACCTTTATCTTCGATATGATAATAAATTCTTGTCTGTCTTTTACCAACAAGCCTTTTTTCATCACTGATTAAACCTTCATCTAATAATCTATATAAAATAGGGTACATTGTTCCCTCAGCAATATGTATTGTTCCATTAGAGATTTTATCTAAAGTTTGTACTATTTGATATCCATAACAATCACCTTCGCTTATTATTTTTAATAATAACATTTCCATTTTGAAAAAGCCCTTTGTATTTTTTGCCATATCATTATCACCTATTTAGATTATATATCTATAACATATTTAATTCAATACCTATATAAGATAAGTATTTGTTGACATATGATTTATTTATGCTAGACTGTAATTAAAGAAAGCGCTTACCTAAAAATAAATAAAGGAGGAAATAATTATGTTGAAAAAAAGTATTGCTTCACTAGTATTAAGTATGGTTATGTTAGCTTCAGGTTCTGTTTTTTCATTTAGTGATACAGGTGTAAAAAATCATGCAGATGGTAAGGACTGTCCAGGTTTTTATCAATCTGATTCTTTTTCAACTTATTCAGGAGGATGGACTCAAACTAATTCGACTGATAAATCAGGAAATCATTGGACAAAAAGAACTGTACGAAATGGAAATCAATATTTTTGTGCTTATGTAAGCGTTGTAAATGGTGGGGAATTTGTTGGTCCACAAAGTCTTACGAGTTCTTATGTCAAATCAAAAGTAACTGTTAGATCAAAAAAAGCACATACTCATAAAATAAGAGTAGAATCATAGATTTTTATGAAAAAAATATTTACAGGGATTATTATTATCGTTTCATCTTTCTTGTTTTATGATATTTATAATAAGTATCAAACAACGCATGAGGATAATTTATATGGAATCGATTCGATAAATAATAAATTTAATAATATAGTTACTTTTGAACAGACTAATTATGAAAATAATAAAAACTTTATAAATGACTTATCTACATTGGCTGATAAATATAAAGTTACTGTCGTAAAATCTGATTTTGATGAAAAAAGAGAAATATATAACTATTATATTTATTCCCATGAAAATATTCATGATCTATGTGATATTATCGTAGATAAAGATATTGATTTCGGTGATTTAAAGCAAAAAAAATATTATTCTAATTTAGACAAAAATAAAAATGCAATTTCATTGTTTTCAATGGGTAAAAATATATTTTTAAATATAAAACCAATATCATATTTGTATAATAATCATGATGTAGTAGGGGATTATTATTTTAGTGGAAATAATAAAATGATTTCATCATTTTTAAAAGAATTAGATATAAAATATCCAATAAAAAGAAATGAAAAGATGGAAATAGATGAACATGAAAGTGATAATAATCATGTAAGTATTAATATGACTATGTTTGTTATTTGCGTTATTGTATTTTTATTGATTATCATAGGATGGATAACAAAAAATAAAAAAACACATATGATTTATTTTTTAAATGGTGTAAGCGTAATAGAGATTGTTAAAGATTTATATTTGAAGACATTTTTATTAGGAATGGTATTCTCAGTTTTAGTTCCTGTTGTTTTATTTGTTTGCTTTGTAGGAAAAATCAATGTTTTTACAAATAAAATGATTTTCAGTTTATTTGTAATCAGTTTACTAGAAATCGTAAGCCTTATTGTAATATTGATTATTATGACAATTTATTTGTCAATACATTTTAAGCTGGATGGTTTATATGGAAATAAAAGCCTAAAAATTTTCTTAAATTTAAATTATATAGCAAAACTTATATTTATGTTGCTTCTAATGCCTTTGATAGTTCAATATAATCAAATACTTATCAATGATTTTCAAAATTTACAGTATGTTAAGTCTCATTATCAAGGAATAGAAGATTATATAAATATCTATACGATGGATTATCATTATCAGGATTTTAATTATAGTTTAAATGATGTTTTTGATGGAAAAATAAATTCAAGTATTCAAGAATATCAGTATTATTATGACTTGCTAGAAAAAAATGGTGCTATTTCTTTTATGTGGCAACCATTTAGGGAAAATGTTGATGAATATATTGTAAATTATCAATATTTAAAACAATTTCCAATGATTGATACAGGTGGAAAAAAACTCAATATTAATTTAGATACAGACCAATGTTTTGTTCTTGTTCCTGAATCGTTAAAAGATATTGATATCCAACAATTTTTACAAGAAAGAAATATGAAACTAGAAAAAGTTGTTATAAATAATGAACAACCTCATTTAAGAAATTTAGATGCAAGTAGTTGTGAAGAAACAAATGACAAGGCAATTCTATTTGTTTATGGAAAATACTATCAAAGAAAAGAAAGAAATCCTTATACTAATATCTATATAAAAAAGACAATTCATCAAGTTGATAAAATTGTTAAAGGGAGTCGTTTTGAAGGAACGTTGAAATGGTATTCTTTAGATGACTATATAAAACAAACTGAATTACGCTCACCATATTATATTTTTAAAAATACAATCGTTGCTTTATTGACAGTTTTGTTGATAATCATGATTCTTTATGAAAATTATTGTTTTTATATAAAATTAAATATGAAAAAGGTAATGGTCAAAAAGATCATGGGGTTAAACAGATGGGATATCTTTAAAAATTTATATTTAGAATTGCTAGTATGTTATCTACCAGTTTTAGTTTTATGTAGAGAATATTTACTGGTTCCAGTATTATTCTTATTGTTTGATGGATTATTACATATATATGTGACATATTACATTTATAATGTAAAAACGGTCTATTATCTAAAGGGAGGCTCGTAAAATGAATGCTTTAAAACTAGAAGATATCAAAATGCAGTTTAATCAAAAAGTATTATTTGAAAATCTTGATCTAGCTATTGAAAAAGGAACGATCAACACGATTATGGGAGAAAGTGGTTCAGGCAAATCAACCCTTTTAAATATTATTGGCTTACTTTTAAAACCAACAGCAGGAGCAATCAATATTCTTGATTATCAAAATGTAAATCCAAATACTAGACAAGCTATGTTGATTTTAAGAAATGAGATCAGTTATATTTTTCAAAATTATGCCTTAATTGATGATGAAACAGTTTATCAAAATATAGAACTGGGATTAAAATATACAAAAGGAAATCATCATAAAAAGATTGAATCTATTTTAAAACAACTTCATTTAGAAGAACTAAAAAATGAAAAAGTAAGCTCACTATCTGGAGGAGAGCAACAAAGGGTAGCCTTTGCAAGAGCATTTGTAAAACCTAGTGAAATCATCTTATGTGATGAACCGACAGGTAATCTTGATTCTAAAAATAAAATGATTATTTTAGATTTATTGAAACAATTAAATGAAGATGGAAAAACAATTATTATTGTTACTCATGATCAAGATGTTGAGTCGATTGCTCATCATAAATATCGATTAGCTGATAAAAATATTAACCAAATAAGTACATAAATATAAATAGTAGTATAAAAAATAAATAAATGATTTTACAGTAAAAGGACTGTTACGGTATTGAATGTGATTTTGTACAGTCCTTTTTTGACATTATAAAATAGATTATTTACATGTTTATAATGAAATTATTAGTGATAAAGCATTAAGTAACATATGTATAGCAATTGGTTTCATAATATTGTAATTGCTACGTATGTAGATCGTATTTGTTATTGAATAAAATAATATATAATTTATCATTGAAATAATAACTTTATAATTTAGTGTTACTATTTAAGTTATACAATGAAAACATGCAAAGAGTAGGGCAATAATAATTGTTTTAATTACTTTATGATTATCTAAAAACTTTGTATTTTTAAATATTTGAGCTTTAAATAGAATTTCTTCTACAAAAGGAAGAAGCAATATAACAATCAATCCTATAATATAAGGATGCTTTGAATAGAGCATACTTATAATATTGTTATTAACAGTAGTTTGTTTAAATAAGGTATAAGATAAAAATGTTAAAGCAATATTTATTGCAAAGATCATAAATGTTACTACCGCTGTAATAAATGCTCCAGTACCCAATACCTCATTGATCTGTTCAATAATATTGTCAAACTCTTTTCTAGATATTCTAATCATTGAAAAGAAAAGAATCAAAGATACAACTAATCGAGTATATATTTGATATTTTGTAGGTGTTAAAGATATAATAAAACTTCCTATAAGCAAATAACCAACAAAATATAGCTATTATATTTAAAACAAATGGTTGACAGATGATAACAATTTGTATACAATGTAATCACATTTGATATAAATACTGTGAAAAGAAAGAGTAGACGTTGATCTTTAGCGTAGAGATTTCCTGGTAGGTGAAAAGGAAAGTAGAGATTTTTGTTGAATTCATCTTGGAGTAGAGTGTTGAACAGTTTTAAGTAGGCATCTCCGGTTACACCCGTTAAAGTGGAAGAGTATGATTGTACTCGATGAGGTTAGTATAGTAATATGCTAATAAACAAAGGTGGTATCACGAAGCGATAGCTCTCGTCCTTAGAGGATGAGAGTTTTTTTATTTATATCAAGGGAAATGAAGAAAAGGGGACAAGTAATATGATTATTGTAATGAAATCAACAGCATCTAAAGAAGATGTAGAAAAAGTATCAGGATCAGTAGAAAAATTAGGGTTAAGAGTAAATGTTGTAAATGGGGCAACACAATCAGTTATTGGAATTATTGGAGATACAACAAAAGTAGATCCAGAATCGATTGAAGTTGATCCAGCTGTAG
>ERZ857969.73-NODE-73-length-152057-cov-10.133735_pt1 | contig 152057 bp, 120 predicted proteins | sample MGYA00519864_ERZ857969 | MGnify/ENA primary metagenome ERZ857969 (study PRJEB31778, sample SAMEA3449382) | human gut metagenome | biome: human gut; feature: human-associated habitat; material: faeces | place: United Kingdom | collected 2010/2012 ...
CTAAAACTGTTGCTGTTGTTGTTCCATCTCCTGCAACATCATTTGTTTTTGTAGATACTTCTTTTACAAGACGTGCGCCCATATTTTCAAATTTGTCTTCTAATTCAATTTCTTTAGCTATTGTTACACCATCATTTGTAATTAATGGTGCTCCAAAACTTTTATCTAACACAACATTTCTTCCTTTTGGTCCTAATGTTACTTTTACTGTATCTGCTAATTTATTAACTCCTTCTAATAATGATTTTCTTGCATCTTCTCCAAATTTAATTTGTTTTGCCATAATTAATCAACCTCCTAAAATTATTTGTTAATATAATTTTTTTATTTTACTATTGCTAATATGTCTTCTTCTCTTAATATGATGTATTCTTCTCCTTCATATTTCACTTTTGTTCCACCATATTGGCTTACTACTACATTATCACCTTTTTTTACTTCTAATTCTTCTCTTTTTCCGTCAACCATTCTTCCTGGTCCAACTTCTATAACTTCTGCAATTTGTGGTTTTTCTTGTGCTTGACTTGACAATATTATTCCACTCTTTGTTGTTTCTTCCTTTTCTTTCATTTTTATTAATACTCTATCTGATAATGGTTTTATCATAATATTACCTCCTCTATTAGTGCTATGTTTTAATAGCTTTTTTACATTAGCACTCTTTTTGTTTGACTGCTAATAATATATACCCTATTTTTTCCTTTGTCAATAGTTTTATTTATTTTTCACAAAATCTTCACATTCATAATAATTATATGTTCATTATATAAAAAATAGACCCATAATTTGAGTATTTTCAAACTATAAGTCTATTTTTATTAAATTGTTATTTCTTTACATTCAATCTGTTTATATTTAACTTTACATGTGTCAAATAATCTTTTTGATGCAATATTTTCATCTGTTCCATTATACTTATCTGACAAATATATTACTTCTTTTATTCCTGATTGAATTATTAATTTTGCACATTCATTACATGGAAATAAGTCTACATATATTTTTGCATTTTCAAATTCTTTTTTTGTTCCTCTATAATTTAAAATTGCATTCATTTCTGCATGACATACATATGGATATTTTGTATAAATTTTTTCTCCATCTCTTGCCCATGGAAAATTTTCATCTTCAAATCCATTTGGTGCTCCATTATATCCTATTGATAATATTCTATTATCATTACTTACAATACATGCTCCAACTTGTGTATTAGGATCTTTACTTCTTTTTGATGATAGTTTTGCAATTGCCATAAAGTATTCGTCCCAAGTCAAATAATCATTTCTTTTATTTCCTGATTCTTTACACTTTTCTTGCCATTTTTCAAATTCATTATTCATAAAAATTTATTCCTTTCTTATATTAGAATAATTTATTTTACATTTTTTGCTGCTCTAACTAATCCTATAAATAATGGTGCTGGTCTATTAGGTCTTGATTTTAATTCTGGATGGAATTGTCCTGCAATAAAATATGGATGTTCTTTATATTCTACTATTTCAACTAATTTTCCATCTGGTGATGTTCCAGAACATATTAAACCTGCTTTTTCTAATCTTTCTTTATATTCATTATTATATTCATATCTATGTCTGTGTCTTTCTGAAATTTGCTCTTTTCCATATAATTCTTTTGCTAATGTTCCTTCTTTTAATATACATGGATATGCTCCTAGACGCATTGTTCCACCTTTTTTATCTATTCCTATTTGATCATCCATTATATGTATAACTGGATTTGTTGTTTTTTCATTAAATTCTGCCGAATTAGCATCTTTTAGTCCTAATACATTTCTTGCAAATTCTACAACTGCCATTTGCATACCTAAACATATTCCTAAGAATGGAATTTTATTTTCTCTAGCATATCTAATTGTTTCTATTTTTCCTTCTATTCCTCTATTTCCAAATCCACCTGGAACTATTATTCCTTGTAATCCTTTTAATTTTTCTTGTGCTGTTTCTCTATTTATTGTTTCACAATCTATTAATTTGATATTAACTTTTACTTTATTAGCAAATCCTGCATGATGTAAACTTTCTATTACTGACAAATATGAATCTTCTAGTTGAATATATTTTCCTACTATTCCTATATTTACAGATTCATCTCCTATGCTTCTTATATTGTCTATCATTTTTTGCCATTCTGTATTATCTGGAACATATCTATCTAATCTCATATGATTACATACTTCTCTTGCTAACCCTTCTTCTTCAAGCATTAGTGGTACTGCATATAAATTGTCTGCTGTTTTATTTTGTATTACACTACTTTTTCTTACATTACAAAATAGTGCTAATTTTTCTCTTATTGTGTCTGGAATATCTTGTTCTGTTCTACATACTAAAATATTGGGTTGTATTCCTAAACTTTGTAATTCTTTTACAGAGTGTTGTGTTGGCTTTGATTTTATTTCATTTGAACCAAATATGTATGGTAATAATGTTACATGTATATATACTACATCTTCAGGATTTTTCTCTAATCCTACTTGACGGATTGCTTCTATTATTGATAATCCTTCTATATCTCCAACTGTTCCACCAACTTCTGTTATAACTATGTCTGTATCTGTATTTTCAAAACTATATATTCTTTCTTTTATTTCATTTGTTACATGTGGTATTACTTGTACTGTTTTTCCTAAATAGTCTCCTCTTCTTTCTTTTTCAATTACTGTTGAATATACTTTTCCCATTGTTACACTTGAATGTTGTGTTAAGTTTTCATCAATAAATCTTTCATAATGTCCTAAGTCTAAATCTGTTTCTGCTCCATCATCTGTTACGAATACTTCTCCATGTTCATATGGACTCATTGTTCCTGGATCAACATTTAAATATGGATCAAATTTTTGAATTGTTACTTTATATCCTCTATTTTTTAATAATCTTCCTAGTGATGCAGCTGTTATTCCCTTTCCTAATCCTGATACTACTCCTCCTGTTACAAATACATATTTTGTGTTCATTTATTCTTCCTCCTATATTCCCATTTTTGCCATATAAAATCAAATAAAAAAAATAGATTAAAACAAAAACTGCAAAAGTGGTTTTTTTTTAATCTATTAAAACTATATTTTTATATTATCATACTTTTATAATTTTTTCAAGACAAATTTGCTTAATTGCCTCAACTTTCTATAAAAAATCATACAATATATTCTATACTATTATCTGGAAAATATTTTTTCATTTGTTTTCTTAAGTAAACTTCCGCTTCTTTTCTAACATCTTGTTTATATGAATATTTACCTTTTCCTCTACCTGTCATAATTTCAGTATTATATAAATTTATAGCATTTGGAAATGCTTCTTCATTTATTTGGGTGTGTACAAAACTATATGTCATAAATATTATTTCAAAAAATGCTTGTTTTTTTACTTTTTCAGATAATTCACTATTTAATCTTTGAATTAAATTTGTATATAATTCTTTCCAATTTTCAACTAAAATTACTGGTGCAATTAGTATTCCAACTTTATATTCAGCTTCTGCTAATTTGTTTATAGCCACTATTCTTTCTTTTAGTCTTGATGTACCAAATTCCACTTTATTTATGATTTCTTCTGGATTCATACTTACTCTTATTGTGATTTTACCATTATGTTTTAATGGCAAAATTGGATCTACCATGTCAAATTTGGTAGGAAGTGTTAATTGTCCTTTTGATGTATCTGCAAAGTTTTCTATTGTCCATACTAAATTATTTGTTATTGTATTTTCTAATATTAAATCACTATTACTTCCTATCTCAAATGTTAGATTTTTTTCACTTTTTTGTGCTGTTTTTATTATTTTTTCAAGCATCTGCTCTCTATTTACAAATAATCTTAAATATGCACATTTATTGTAATTACATACCAAATAGCAATATAAACACATCGCAGTACATCCTGATGAGGTATATGGTACTAAATAATCTGATGTTTTATGGTTTTCTACAAATTTATGTGTTTTTCTTGTTCCTATTATTAGATTTTTTTTTATTTTTGGAAATTCACTATTATTCTTTTTTCTCATTTCTTCTATATTATTATGATTTTCTATAAGGATTTTGGGTACTTCTTTATATTTTTCTAATAGTTCTTTTCCTAATTGATAATTTTCTATTTCTTTTTCATAATATATCGCTTGTGGTTTAAACATAACTTTTTCTCCTTTTTGTTAGTTTAACCTTTATTAAAACATTAATACAAAAAGAGCTTCAAATTGAAGTTCTTTTTAAGTTATTTTATTAAATTATTTTTCTTACAATATGGAACAACTTCATTTTTTAATGTATTTGACAATATATTATTATCCATATCAGTGTCATACCATAAAAATTTTTCTATTTCTTCTGATGTTTTCAAAATTCCTTGAAGTTTTCCGTTATATTTATATACATAGAAATGTATTGGAGTAATTCCATCACTTGTTGCAATTTCATCAAATTCCATTATTAATTCAAATTTTTCTTCATCAAAAATAGCTTCATCACCAAGCTCTTCATGACATTCTCTTATTGCTGCTTGTAATGTTGTTTCGCCATCTTCAACTTTTCCTCCTATCATTTGATAAGTTGGTCTTTTACGAGGCTTATCTATTAATAATTTTTCATTTTCAAAAAACATTGTTCCAACTACTTTCATTTTTCTTACTCCCTTTACTCTGTTCTTAATGCTTCAACTGGATCTCTTTTAGCTGCAAATCTTGCTGGAATTAATCCTGCAATCATTGTTAGTCCTACACTTATTACAACTAATATAATTGCTCCTGCTGTAGGCAATTTAGAAATATTTGATATTCCAACTATTGATTTTATTATCATATTTATTGGAATATTTAACAATAATGTAACAACAATTCCTATTAATCCTGCTACTAATCCTATTATAAGTGTTTCTGCATTAAATACTCTTGAAACATCTTTCTTTGATGCTCCTATACTTCTTAATATTCCAATTTCTTTTGTTCTCTCTAAAACTGATATATATGTTATAATTCCAATCATTATTGATGATACAACTAATGAAATACCAACAAATGCAATTAATACATAACTTATTACATTAATTATTGTTGATACAGAACTCATCATAACACCTACAATATCTGTATATGTTATAACATTTTCTTCTTTTCCATCATTTGTTTGCTTATCATTGTATTCACTAATTCTTGTTGTAATCATATCTTTTGATTCAAAATCTTTTGGATATATATTTATTGTTGATGGCTTATTTAAGTCTACTACTCCAAGTGTTGATAAATTTGAATCATAAGTTGCTGTTGAATTTTCTGCATAATTTTTCATAAGCTCTGCTAATTCTGCTTCTGACAATGTTGCCATATACATTCTTTGTTCATCTGTTAATTGTGAATAATCAAATGAACTATTTTGATTTTCTGGGAATTCTATTCCTGTAAATACATTTATGTTTGGATTTTCTTTTTGTTCTTTTACTATTTCTGTTTCATTAATTTTATTTATAACATATTCTTTTAATTCTTTTGTATATCCAATCATTCCTGCACCTGATGATGAAACATTTTCTTCATTTGGTTTTATTATTCCTACTATTGTTATTTCTTCTGCATTATCTACAACATTCTTCATATATTCGTCATCATTTGACATATCTTGCCATGCATTTCCAGATTCCTTATAATAATCTGTATTTAATAATATTTTAAATTTATAATTTAATAAATCATCATATGAATAACTTTCTGATTCACCAGCTTCAACTTTTTCTTTATTTTTTATTTTTTCCATTGATTCATTTAGTTCTTTGATATCTTTTATTCCTAAAGAATATAATGTATAATCACTGACTTCATTATTTTCATCAACTATTAAAACAACTTCATTATATTTTGTTGTCCATTTTCCTGCAAGTACGTCATATTGTGATTGTAATAAATTTTGGTTATCTAACATTTCATTCCATACATCAGTTTGAGTCATTGTCATTGAACCTGACATCATTGATGATGTGCTTTGTCTTGATTCCATCATTTCTCCAAATCCTAGTTCGTCAAATACTTTGCTTGGATTTACTTGTTGATATGTTTTATCTTCATTTTGTTTATATATATTTAAGTTTAAATTATACTCATATTGAATAGCATTTATATAATCTTTTATATTTGTATCTCCACTCTCCAAATATTTTTTAAATTCTTCTAAATTATTCGTTTGAAGTTTTGTTGATACTGTTTCTAATATATTATTTACTATTGGTCTTGAATATATTTTATTATCATTATGTTCTTCTTTTTCTCCATTTCCCATCATTGCTTCTAACATACTTGTTACATCTATACTAGCTTCTTGAATTGTTAATGGATATGATGAAAGTGTATCTTCTTCTACTCTATTTATATAACTTTGCATTCCATGTGATAATGATAATATTAATGCAATTCCTATTATTCCTATGCTTCCTGCAAATGATGTTAAAAATGTTCTTCCTTTTTTAGTCATTAAATTATTTAGACTTAATCTTACTGCTGTTGTGAATTTCATTGATGCTTTTCCAGATTTGTCTTTTTTATTTCTAGCTTTCTTCACATCTTCTTCACTAGATTTATAAGGATTTGAGTCATCTATGATTTTTCCATCTAATAATTTTACTATTCTTGATGAGTATTTTTCAGCAAGTTCTGGATTATGTGTTACCATTATTATTAATTTATCTTTTGATATTTCTTTTAATATTTCCATTACTTGTACTGATGTTTTTGAATCTAATGCTCCTGTTGGTTCATCTGCAAGTAGTATATCTGGATCATTTACTAATGCTCTTGCTATTGCAACTCTTTGCATTTGTCCTCCAGACATTTGATTTGGCTTTTTATTTAGTTGATCTCCTAATCCTACTTTTTGTAATGCTTCTATTGCCCTTTTTTTTCTTTCTGCTTTTCCTACACCTGATATTGTAAGTGCTAATTCAACATTTGCAAGTACTGTTTGATGTGGTATTAAATTATAGCTTTGAAATACAAATCCTACAGAATGATTTCTGTATGTATCCCAGTCTTTATCTTTAAATTCCTTTGTTGATTTTCCATTAATAATCAAGTCTCCTGATGTATATCTATCTAATCCACCAATTATATTTAATAATGTTGTTTTTCCACATCCGCTTTGTCCTAAAATTGAGACAAATTCATTTTCTCTAAACTCTATATCTATTCCTTTTAATGCTTGAACTTCGTTATCTCCTGATAAATAGTTTTTTGTTATATTTTTTAATTGTAACATATCTATATCCTTTCATTTTTTGTATATTTTATATTATTATTGTGAATATCTTGTGAAATTCTTTATGTTATTAAGATTTCATATAATATCTTGATTTTTTTTATAAAAAATGTTATACTTAATAAGTTCGAATTTTGCACATTGAAATTGGAGGTAGGCAAAATGAAACTCTGTATTGTACGTCATCATTTTTTCCTTTGGTTTTTAATTGATAAGCCTGAGCTTTTACCATTTGAAGGTGACTGGAATACGCTTATTGTTTTGGCAAATGAATCTGGTAGAATTTTATCTGATATTACTAAACATGGAAATATCATCCATGTTGAAAAATACGGATTAGAAATTGATTTTAAAACATTTATGAATATCTTAAATGTTCCAAACAGTTCAATTGCCGATTTGGTTAACCATAGTCAAAATTTGATTTTACACTCTGACGACGAATATTCTGTAGCCAAATTTGCAAAAACACACAATTTAGTTTATGGATATGTTTTCAATCCAACTACAAATAATCTTTTTTATTATGTTGTAAACAGAACGTATCCGTTCCAATTTGACCGTGGAGTCTTCATCGACCCAAACAATCCGTTCTAATTTCAAAAGAGGATCCCTTTTTGGGGTCCTCTTATTTTATTTGTTTCTGTCTTTTATATAAATTGCTAATTGTTTCAAAAATTCTGCCTTATCTCCATAATATTCTAATATCGCAACTGCTTCATTTGTTATTTTCTCTAATTCTTTTTTAGCTCCTTCAATTCCAAATACAGATACATATGTACATTTATTGTGTTCTTTATCATTTCCAACTGGTTTTCCAGTTACATCTGGATTACCTTCTTCAGATAAAATATCATCTTTTATTTGAAATGCTAAACCAATTTTATCTGCAAATTTTGATAATCTTTCTATATCATTTTCACTTGCATCTGCTAATATTGCTCCCATTCTTATACTTAGTTTTAATAATTCTCCTGTTTTATTTTCATGTATATATTGAAGCATTTGATGGCTAATTTGTTGTCCTTCAAGTTCTGTATCTAAATATTCTCCTGCAATCATTCTATCTACCGCATTTGAAAATTCTCCAAATATTCTTATTTTATTTTGTGTCGCTGATTTTGCTAAGTCTTTACTCATAACTATATATGCTTGATTAAATAATGAATCTCCTGCAAGTAGTGCTGTTGGGTGATTAAATTGTTTATGATTTGTTGGCTTTCCATGTCTAAAATCATCATTATCTACTTCTGGCAAATCATCATGTATTAATGAAAAATTATGTATCATTTCAATTGCAACTGCATATGGCATTGCTTCTTGATAATTTTCTTTAAACATTTTATATACATCTAATACTAATATTGGTCTTAGTCTTTTTCCACCTGCAATCAAACTATAACTTACTGATTCATTTAATATTTTTTCAGGACATTCTTCTTTTCTTAAATATTTTTCTAATTCTGTATTTATAATTGTTTGATATTTTTTTAGTTGTTCTTTAAATTCCATTTTGGACTTCCTTTAAAATTAATTTTTATTGCTAAAGTATTTACTCTTCACATTGAGTTCATTTTAACACATTATTAGACATTATTCAACATTTATTAGATATATTTTGAACATTAACAAATATGCCAAGCTATCTAAAATAACTTGGCATATTATATTATCTTCCACAATTATTATTTAATTGCATTATATTATTCATATCATTCATACAAAATTTCTTATCTGAAAGCTTATCTTGAACAATTCTTAAAGCTTCACCAAATCTTTGGAAGTGAACAATTTCTCTTTCTCTTAAAAATCTTAATGGATCTATTACATCTGGATTATCTCTACATAAATCTATTAATTTTTCATATGTTGCTCTTGCCTTTTGCTCAGCAGCTAAGTCTTCTTGTAAGTTTGCAATTACATCACCTTTACATGCTAAACATGTTGCATCAAATGGTACACCTGCTGCAGATTGTGGATATATATCTACACCATGATCTGTATAATATGCTCCTAATCCTGCTGCTTCTATTTCTTCAATTGATGCATTTTTTGTTAATTGATGAACTATAGTTCCTACCATTTCTAAATGGGCTAATTCTTCTGTTCCAATATCATTTAAAATAGCTTTTGCATTTTGGTCTGGCATACCAAATCTTTGTGATAAATATCTTAAAGATGCTGCAAGTTCTCCATCTGGTCCACCATATTGGCTAATAATTACTTTTGCAAGACGAGGGTCTGCACATTTTATATTTATTGGATATTGTAATACTTTATTATAAGTCCACATAGTTTAGAAATTCCCCCTTTCCCAAGGCCATGGTTCTTCAATCCATCTCCATTTATTACATGGAAATTGAATTGTTAATGGTCCATAAACTTTTTGATATTTATCTGTTAATTCTCTATATTCTTTGCAATATTTTCTGTGTAAACAAAGTGCTTTTTGATCATCAACATGTGTGTCTAAATATAATCCAAGCTCTGTTATTGCAAAATTTAAGCTTTTTATTCTTTCCATCATTTCTTCTCTTGTTACTTGTGATTGGTTACATATATCTTCCATTATTACAGCCCTCCCCAATTTGATTTGTTGTTTCTAAAAATTCATTTGTTCTCATTGATTGACATGGTGTATATGGGCTTACTAATTCTGGAAATATTGTTCCCATTTTTAGTCCAATTTCTGGTCTAAATGTTTTATCCATATATTGCCAAGGAACATAACTTTGAGCTAACATTGGATTATCTGGAAATACACTCATTTCATATTCTTCATCAAATCCACATTCACAACAGTCTACAGGCTCTTGTTGTTCATAACTACAATTTGTAGAACTGTCATTATTACATTTATCTTCAATCATATTTGTAGATGTATTCCATGCTTGATTATTCATGCATGAACATCTTTGATATCTACGCGTAAACATATTTTTCCTCCTCTTAATATAATTAAATCAATTTTTGATTTGTCATATTACATAATATGCAAAAAAAGTAGCCTTGCTACAATAATTTGTCTTATTTAGTTGTTTTGACAAATTTGCTTTGGCTACTTTAAATATTTTATTATAAATGTTGTTCCTTTATTTAATTTTGAATCCACTTGTATATATCCATTATTACTTTCTATTATTGATTTTGATAAAGCTAAACCTATTCCTACACTATCACTTGATGAATTTTTTCCTTTATAAAATCTTTCAAATATGTGTGGTAAATCTTTTGCATCTATTCCTGTTCCATTATCTTCAATTTTTAATTCTGTATACATATTATTTTGATTATAATTTATATAAATTTTTCTATTTTCATATGAATGTTCTATGCAATTTTTTAATATATTTGTTATTGCTTCAACTTGCCATTTTAAATCACATATTGTTTTTATTGAATCATCTCCTAAAACTATTATTTCTATATTTTTCAATTCACTTAACATTGATACATTTTTTACCGCTTCATTTATTATATCTTTTATAAAAACTTCTTTTTTTATAAATTTTATCGAATTACTGTCTATTTTTGATAATTTCAAAATTGATTCCACTAAAAATTTTATATTCACTATTTCTCTTTTTATATCTTTAATAAAATCTTTTTTTATATCTTCTGGCATATTTTCATCACTTAAAATATTGTCTAACATTATTAAAATTGATGTAATTGGTGTCTTTATTTGATGTGATATATCTGATAATGAATCTTTTAATGTTGTTTTATCTTTTTGAGAATTTTCAGCAACTTCTTTTAACTTTATAGTTATTTTATATAATTCATTTTTTAATATTGACAATTCATCTTCTGTGTTTTCTTCTATATTTAGTTTGTAATTTCCTCTATTGATTTCTTCTATGTATTTTGTTATTTCATTAATTTTTTTACTTTCACTATGATTATATTTGAAGACTATTATTGATAATATTAAAATAAATACTATCAATGTACTTACATCTATAATAATAAATTTTTGAAAATCTGTGTTATTTTCTAATATTACTGAATCTTTATCTAGTTCTATGCCATATTCCCTTAATATCTCATTATTAGTTTTATCACTACTATTTAATATTTCTACAATTTCTCTTTTTTCTATATCTGGATATTTTTCTAAAACATTATCTATAATTCCTGCTATTTTTTGATTAAAATTATATGTATATGTTTTGTATTGTTTATATATTAAAATCGAAAATGTGATTAGAAATATAATAATTACAATACAACTTGTGATGCACATTTTCTTTAATTCTATTTTGTTTTTCATTTTTATTTCATTCCTTTTCAAAACTTAGATGTTATTGATAATTTATTAATCTACTTCACTATCAATTCTATATCCAATTCCTTTAATTGTAATTATAATATCTGTTTTAATTTTTTCTCTTATCCTTTTTAAATATACTGTTACAGTATTATCATTTACATCATTTCCTGTCCATTCCCATATTTTGTCTATTATTTCACTTCTTTTTACTACTTTATTTAAATTTAAGAATAGTAAATTCAATATTTTCAACTCTAAGTTTGTAAGTTCTACATTTTCATTATCTCTATATACAACCATTTTGTCCATATCAAATTTTATATTTTGGACTTGTATTATTGTGTTTTTCTTGTTTCTTAATATTATTCTATTTATTCTCGCCATCAGTTCTTTTATTGAAAATGGTTTTGTAATATAATCTTCTGCTCCTAATTCTAACCCTTTTACAATATTATCTTCTTCATCTTTTGCTGTTAAAAAAATTGAAGATATATTCTTTTCTTTTATATTATCTCTATATAAATCAAATCCATTTCCATCTGGTAATGATACATCTAATATTGCTAAATCTATTTTTTCTGTTTTTAATATTTTAAGTGTATTTTCTACATTTAATGTGTGTATTACTTGATATTTCTTTTGTTCTAAAGAGTATATTAATCCTTTAGCTAATATCTCATTATCCTCTACTAATAATATTTTCATATATTCTCACTCCATATATATTTTATCATAAAAAGAGGACTTTGTAAGCCCCCTTTTTATACAATATTTTACTATCTTAAAAATTGTTGATTATCCTTTGTTTTATGTATTTGCATTTGTTTTATTATTTGTACCATATCATTTATTTCTTGAAGCTCAACATCTTTAGTATCTCTTGATATTGTTTCTGGTGTAATATCATATGTTGGAGAAGTCATTATAGGTCTTTCCTTTTGTTCTTCTTGAGTATCCATTCTGCAACGCCAACATTTTTTTTCTTCATCATAAAATGGCTCGCTTGGAGTTTTTCCTTCTTGTCTTGCAAGAACTCTAGTTAGTGAAATCTGTTGATTTCTTACCAATGGGATATCCTCTTTTTTCTTTTCATTAGATACTTTAATTAAACTTTTTGAGGCCTGTATTCTTCTATAATTTATTTCTTGTTCAACAGAACCTTGACTTAAATTTCCACTTCTTAGATAATCTTGTGCATATTGCTTATCAATTTCTGCTATAGTTCTATGATGTCTAGGAATATTGCCAGTTTTTCTATTATTTTCTGCCTTTTTATGCATTTGTTTTGATTGCTCATTATCTCGAATTTGAATCAACATTTTATTTACTTCCGGAATTGATACAAACTTTTCTAAATAGTCTACTCCTCCATCTATAGTTAAGTTATCAGCTTCTTTTAGTAGTCTAGCCATAGCTGGTATTAAATTTTGCATAAACCATTCTGAATCATTTTTATACTTAATAGCATTATTATCAAAATCTTCAACAAACTTTCCACTTTTTATACTATCTATAACCCTTTTAATATTTTCATTTTCACAATTTGCTCTTAATGCATATGCCGTTTCTTCTTCTGTTACCTCATAGTCTTTAATAAAATCTTTTACCCATTGCATCTTTCTTTGATGTTTTTGTTGTTGCTCATCTACTTTTGTAGGATCATAACTTAATACTTTTTGTTCTATATCTGCTAAAACCTGTTTTTTTCCTTCATAGTATTGTTCTAATCTTTCGCGACTTTCTTTATGGATAGCCCATGGGGTTTCTGACTGCATTGTGTTCATAATAAAATTTTTGGGTGCATAATTTTCTTTTAATTCTCCCATTTCCAAAACATATTGTTCTACATATTGTTTTGCTGATATTTCTGTTCCATCTTTTAATTTTACTTTTCCACTTTGTGGCAAATATTTAAAGAAATATTGTCCTACAAATTGTTCAGCTGACATTTCTCCTTTATTTTTTCCAGATGGAATCATAAACTTTTTTTGTAATAATTGTGGATCAATTGTTTTTATAAAATCTTCAAATAATACTTGTTGTCTTTTTCCATTTTGCTCTATTTCTATTGTTCCATTATTAAAAGGCATTATAAATCCATAATTTCCTATTCTTTCTTGTGCAGAAGTCATCTGTGCTGATTTTCCTAATCTCCCCTCTAATTCACGTTGAAAATAATGAGACATTTCTTCAAATATTCTTTGTGCTTCATCTTTTCCTATTTGTTTTACGATTTCAGCAATTTGCTCTGGTGTACTTTTTTCAACCTGCCTATAAACCAATTCATAATACATTTCTTGTCCATCTCGTATTAATTTTGCTTTATCATCATCTGATAAGTCTTGATTTTGTAATATATATTGTTCTTCTTTTTGCATATTTTTAATTAAATCAATTGCACTCTTTTTGGTTCCATCTAAATTATATTCCTTTTGTAATATCGGATACCTATTTAATATTTCAGTTCTACCTCTAACACATATTAAATCATCCAAAATAGGAATTGTAACATCATCTCTTTCTTGTAATCCATCACTTTCATAATGTGATTGTCCATCCCAAGAATTTACATTTGCTTTATATCGTGCTATATTAAATTTTCCTTGTTCAATATTCATTAAATCTGTTATTTCTTTATCTGAATATCCCATTATTTCTAAATATTGTCTATATCCAACTTCATCTGCATTATTTTCTATTGAATATGCATCATAATTTCCTGTTTTTCTATCTCTAGAATACCAACTCTTTTCAAGATACCCATTTAATATATAATCCCTTGCATATTCCAATCCATCTTTACTACTAACATTTGTTTTTGTCATCAATTCTTGTCTATGATGTTGTATTTCATGAAATACCGTTTGATATAATGTCTTACAAGTAAATAATCTTTTATCAACATCTGGACTTTGTAAACCTCTATACAAGTGTGCAATATTATATGTTATACTAGGCGGCCTAGTATTCTTTCGATATACCCCCAAAAATGTTTCACTTCTATCATTTATAAATTTTAATCCAAATGTATTTTGACTATCATCTCTATTAGGTTGGTAACTATACCCCAGTTCTTCAATTTCTAATTGAAATATTCTTGTTATAGAATCTTGCATTTTCTGTAGTAATTCAGTGTCATTAAAATCTAATTGATTATCCCTAAAATAATTCATAAAACTAGTCATTTCTTTTTTTTGTATTGCTATTTTTTCCTCTTTAGTCATACTATTTCTCTTCCTTTCTCACTTCATTCAAAAACATAGCTAGGTATGAAAGATTTAAAATTTCTTTCAAACTATTTTTCTTCCATTTCATCTCTTTCTGCATCTTCCTTTGTAATAACATTATTATATACTTCTTCTATTATTTCATCACTTTCATCATTTTCTTGAATTTGTTTTAATTTTAAATATTCTCTCATTTGCGCTGTTTTATTGTCTTGCATTCTTTCCACCCTCCTTAATTATTTTTTTTAAATAATTTCATAATCTTACTTAGAATTTTCTTAAATATATTTTGTTCTTTATATTCAATAAGTTGTGTATACTCTTGATTAATTTTATTATCTTCAACTATTTGTCCTTTTTTCTTAAATAAATTATCTGGATTATATCTTTCCCTCAATTCTTCTTCTTTTCTTTTATCATTTTCAGAATAAAGTTTAATTAACTCTTTCTTTTCATTTTCATCTTCACACCAATAATTAATATTTAACATTGCTAAAATTATTAAAGTTTTTTTCTGCAATTTTTGCTCATCTAGTGGTATAGTTGGCTCTATATTAGGCTTATAGTCTTTCAATTTTTCTTCTCTAAATAATTCCATTAATTTTAATGGTATTTTATCTATATATTTTGGTTCCATAAAAGATAAAATCTCATATACTTCTGCATAAGCAATTGATAATTCATTATTTTCCATATAATTTCTCCCATTTCAATTATTTTTACTCAATCTATCTATAATCTTAAATTTAAGATTATAATTTTTATAATTATTTATTTTTTTCTTCTCAAATATTTGTATATATCAATTATAAGCTATATTGTTAAATAAATCAATGTTATTTTTATTCATTAAGTTATATACTTAATGAATTTTTTGATATATTTTTTATACATAGCAATAAAAAAATTTCAATAATTTACTATATTCAAAAAAATAATCATAAATTATTAAAAATCTTTAATAATTTATGACTATTTTTTTATACATTTTCATTTCTAATAGTTTCAATTGTATTCTGTTTATTAATTTTATAAATTGAATATCTCATAATAATAAATATAAATATAAATACAAAAACTGCAGAAATTAAAATTGCATTTGTAGGTATATACATACCTTTTTGAAATTTTACTGAAAATGCTTTATATATTGCAAATGTTCCAAGTAATCCCATAATTGTTCCTATAATCCATGCTTTAGTTCCATAAAATATAGTTTCTAAATTTATCATCCTATCAAATTCTTTTGATGTCATTCCTATTGATTTTAACATTGCAAATTCTTTTTGTCTTAATTCCATATTTGATGTAATTGTGTTAAAAATATTTGTAATTCCTATTAATGTTATTACTGTGATAAATCCATATAAAAATATTTTTATTACTAATACCATTGCATTTTCTTCTTTTACTGATGCAGAAATATTATAAACATTAATATCTAAATGTAAAGCATCTATATCTTTTTCTAATTGATCTGGATTATTTGATTGTATTGTTACTGTATTATATACTGGCTTTTCCTCATTTTCTAATTGTGATATATCTAAAATTAAATATCCACCTTCATAATAACTTCTATCAATTCCATCTGGTTTAATTGTTGAAATTGCACCAACTTCTACTGAACGTTGTTTATCATTGTAATCTTTTCCTTCTATTATATCTCCAACATTGTATTTATATTTTCTTCCATTTTTTACTTGACCATCTTCTATCCAACTTACTTCGTCACACAATATTCCTTTATCTTTTACTTTATCATATTTAGCACCAATTTTATTTACATATCTTTTAAATGAATCACTATCTAATGCCATAATTTGTAATGCTGAATATTTCTCCCCTGTCTCTATGAATTCTTCATTTTCTTCATCATAATATCCTTCTTCTGACAATGTACCAGAAGCTAAATTAATTTTATCAATATCTTTTATTTTTATATCTCCATTATTTAAACTATACAATATTGAATATTTTTCTATATTATCTAATGAAATTATTCTATCTATTTCTTCATTTGATACTTTTCCAACATTTAATTGTATATTATAATCATAGTCTTTATAATAATTTTGTGATTCTTGGAACATATTCACTATAAATGAATTCATTGTGATAAATACAAATATGCTTACTGCAATTGATATAATTGTTGTTCTATATTTTTTCTTACTTCTCTTTAAGTTTTTGTATGCTAATTCTCCACCAGTTTTAAATAATTTTGATATAATCTTTGGTACTTTTAATTTTTTTGAATTTAGTTTTATATCTTTAGAACCTCTTAATCCTTCTATTGGACTTACTCTACTTGCTTTTATAGCAGATGTTATTGATGATAAATATATTGTTACAAATCCTAATACTGCTGATAAAATAATTGGTAATATTGATATTTTAAATACTAATCCATCAACATGTTGTAATAAATAATCACCTAAAAGTGAATTTACTATTTGTATTAATACAAATACTGCAAAAAATCCTGATAGTATTCCTAAAGGTATTCCTATTAATCCTAATATTAATCCTTCTTGTATTACATTTTTTCTTATTTGTCTTTTGGTTGCTCCAACACTTGCAAGCATTGAATACATTTTTATTTTTTCTGTTATTGATATTGCAAATGAATTTCTTATACAAAATATACTTGTAAATAATATTATTACTATTACTACTCCAATTACTGAATATAACATAGTAACTGTTGAATCTGAAAATGCAAATGCTTCCCATCTTAATAATTCTTTATTTAAAGTATAATCATATTTGGTCTCAGTATCATTTTTTGACAAACTTTCATAACTTTGAATTCCTAGTATTTGAGGTATTGTCTCTTTATAATTTTTTGGTGATTTTAAACTTATATATAAATCAGATCTTCCTGTACTTATTCCTGTTGTAATTACAGTATATCCTGGCTCTGAATATTTTTCAAAACTTGTATCTGGTCTTTCTATGATTCCTACTATTTTAAATGAATAATTTGTTGCATTTATTATCTCTTCTGCATCATATATATTATCATATTCTTTTTCATTAACTCCTGGTTTTATACTTCTTGTTCCAACATTTAAATTGATTGTTTCTCCTATTTTGTATTCTACTTTTCCATTTGCCATTATCGTTTTACTAATTACTACTTCATTATTATTAACTGGAAATCTGCCTTCTATTAATTCAAAATGCAAATCCTTAAATGAACTTTCATTCATAGAAATTAATCTTGCATAAGGTTTATAGTCATTTTGACTTCCTTGTAAAATTGAATATCCACATATTTTTATTGCAAATGTATCTTTTACATCTCTATTATTTTGTATATCTTTTATTTCTTCATCACTAACATTTTCTAACTTCAAATGCCAATATCCTGATTGATTTTTTGCATTTTCTACTAATGTTGCTTGAAAACTCATTCCCATACTTGCAACAGCACATATTAATGCTACTGATAATATTATTCCTATTATTGTACTTATTGTTCTTTTTTTATTTAATTTTAAATTTCTGATAGATAAAGTTGTAAGAATGTTCATTTATTACACCTCCTCAACAATTTTTCCATCTTCAATTTTTATAATTCTATCTGCAACTTTTGCTATTTCTAGATTGTGTGTTATCATTATTATTGTTTGTTTATAATCTTTATTTGATTTTTTTAATAATGTTACAATTTCATCACTTGCTTTAGAATCCAAATTTCCTGTTGGCTCATCTGCTAATATAATTGCTGGATTTGTTATCATTGCTCTTCCTATTGATGTTCTTTGTTGTTGACCTCCTGATAATTCATTTGGTAAATGTGTTCTTCTTTCTTCTAATCCTAATACTTTTATTAATTCATCAAGTCTTTGTTTATCTATATTTTTGTTATCTAATTTTAATGGTAATGTGATATTTTCTTCTACATTTAATATTGGTATTAAATTATAAAATTGATATATTAATCCAACTTGTCTTCTTCTAAATATTGCTAGTTCATCATCATTAAATTTATAAATATCTTTTCCGTCTATAAATACTTTTCCACTTGTTGGTCTATCAACTCCTCCTATTAAATGTAATAGTGTTGATTTTCCACTTCCTGATGCTCCTACTATTGCTACAAATTCACCTTTATTTACTGTAAATGAAACATTATCTAATGCTGTTACTTTATTTTCTCCTTTTCCATATTGCTTACATAAGTTTTCAACTTTTAATATTTCCATTTAATTTCCTCGTACAATGAAATGCTACATTATACGAACTCCTTTCTTTTTATTTTTCTAGTTTTATTATACAATGTTATAAGTGACTATTAAATGACATTAAAAAAGATTTAAGAAATTCTTCTTAAATCTATCTATTCTCCTTAAATCTTTTTGCTCATCTTTGTTCCAATATTTTCAATAAAAAATTCCATGGTCCTGTTTTATCTGTTAGACCATCATAATTATTATTAATTCTCTCTAATACTTCATCCTTAGTAAAAAATTTTATTTCTGCAACTTCCTCTTCTTGTAATTTAATCTTTGATATATCTATATCTTTTGTAATCAAATAACATTCATTAAATTGATTATTAGTAATCTTTCCTTTTGTTGTTTTTGAACATGATCCAACTAAATATTTTATATCCTTATCACATATATCTATTCCAAGCTCTTCCTTACATTCTCTTATTAATGCTTGTCTACCAAATTCTCCTGAATCAACATGTCCTCCAACTGTTACATCCCATAAATTAGGCCATAATTTTTTGTTTGCACTTCTTTTTTGAAGTAATATATTTGAATCTTTATCTATAACAAATGCATATACACATCTATGCCACAAACCTTTTTTATGACACTCTTCTCTTGTTTCTATTATTCCTGTAAATTCTCCTCTTTCATTTAAAACATCTAATTTTTCTTTTTTCATATATTCTGTAACTTCTTTTTCTAATCTTGTCCCGATTTCATCTAAATGTTCATATAAATATCCACATAAATTAGTTCTAAAAATTGCAAAATTTAATAATTCTATTTGTTCATAATTTTCATTATATTGCTTATATCCATATAAGCTTCCCACAATTTGTATTAAATAAATATATGCACAATATTTTAAATCAAATTCATTTAATTCTACATATTTTGAAATTTCATTAACATATTCTACAAATGTATTTATATTCATCTCTCCATTTTTTACATCTTTATCAATATATGTATATGATCTTATTATTTCCCACATTATTGGTAATCTCTTAGCAGATTCAAAATCAATTACTGATGTTTCTTTTTCATTATTATATATCAATTGTTGAACACTATAATCTCCATGACTATTCATTATTGACATTTTTGAAATAATTGAAAAATCAAATTGTTCTTTTAGTTTTTTTGAAATTTTAATTTTATTTTCTAAATCTTTTAAGAAAACTTCTTTATATTTATTATCTTTTTTTATTGATTTCTTAAAGTCTTCCATTTGAATTATTTTATTTTCTAAACTTTCTTTTGAAAACCATTTTTCAATTATGTTTTCATCATCAAGTTTTTTATATTTTTGAAGCTCTTTTATTATTCTTCCAAGTATTGTTGCACTTTCTATCACTTTATCATGATCACCTGTATTATTCTCAATTGTATATCCATCGATAAATTTTTGGAGTATTATTATTTCATTTTCATATTTTATATAAAATTCATTTGATTTTGTTTTTATGTATTGAGGAACACTTATTTTTCTACATCTCAAAAAGTTAATTATTTGTATCTCTTTTTCTATAGATTCTTCTTTTCTGCTTTCATCAAATTCTTTTAATATATATTTTTGTTCATCTTCAGCAAAAATTATATATATATTTGCTGTTCCTTCTTCTATTTTTTCAATTTTCTTTGCAATTATCTGATATTCTTCTTGTAATATATTTTTTATTTTCTCTTCATTTAATTTTGATTTATATATTGACATTTCTTTTCTCCTATCACAACTCTACTTTTCAATTTTCGTAAACTTTTTCCTTATACATTTTTCTCTTTCTTTTCAATTTTATTATTAATTTCTTTTATAGTATTTAAATACTCTTCCTCAACAGGACTTATAGTTTTTACTTGATATTTTCTATATTCTGCTTTGGCTTTTTGAATAGCTTTTTTATGACTAATACTTCCTGAACCATTTAACATTTTTTCACCTGTAGATGAAAGTATCATATCTAATTGTTTTATATAATCTTTCATATACATTGGATTATGCCTTATTGCTTGTATTTCTGCAAAATCAAAATATCCTGATACTAAATTATTTAAAATTTTTAGTTCTTCTTCATTTAAATAGTTTTTAGCAATTACAACATCTTGTAATACTGGAATATCTCCTTTAAATGTTGTTAATCCCATAAATGGCTTTTCTGAATCTGCTCTTTCATATATTACTTCAGAAGCAGTATGTCCATGAGTTGCATAATGTAATTTATTTTGAACAATTTTAAAAAATTCAATTGTTTTTTCATCTTTTGGATCATAATCTATTGCAGTTGAATATAAATCTAACACTTGTCTATACATTACTTTTTCTGATGATCTAATATCTTTAATTCTTGCAAGTAATTCTTTCCAATAATTACCTCCTCCATTTCCTTTTAGTCTTTCATCATCCATGGTAAAGCCTTTAATCATATATTCTTTAATTATTTTATTAGCCCAAGTTCTAAACTTAATTGCTTTTTTTGAATTAACTCTAAATCCTATAGAAATAATCATATCAAGATTATAATACTTAGTATTATAGATTTGTTTATCATCATTACCCACATGTGCAATTTTTGCACATGTGCTGTTCTCATCTAATTCTTCATCTTTATATATATTATTAATATGTCTAACAATCCCACTTCTATCAATATTAAAAAGTGATGCTAATGCTTCCGTATTTAGCCACACATCTTCGTTTTCTAATAATACTTCTACTTTTGTATTTCCATTTTCATCATTATAAAATAAAATATTTTTTTCATTTCCGATTATTAATTTATCTTTCAAAACTGTACCTCCTTAAAGGCTATATAAATTTTCATCTCATCCTTCATTTTTACGAACATTTGTATTGTATCATATATATACTAAAAATTCAATATTTTTATAAAAATTATTACGATATACAAAAAAACTAGCATTATAAAATGCTAGCTTTTTTGTGTCAACTTATTAAAAAAATTTCGTTGACAAATCGTTGACAAATTGACAATTTATATAAATTATGTCAAGCAACAGTTTTTTGTAACCATTGTCATTACTGATTTTTACCACAGCAATTTTTATATTTTTTCCCACTTCCACATGGACATGGATCATTACGTCCAACTTTAGGTCCATCATTAACAACTGGTTTGTGTTCTTCAACTTTCATTTTTTCACCATTATCCAAGCTATTTAATGCTTGTAAAGCTGCACCAGTTATTTTAGCTGTTTCCTCACGTTTTACTTCATCTTGTTTACGAAGATTCATCATCATTTGAACAACATCATGTTTGATATCTAATACCATTTCATCAAACATATCCATACCCTCTATTCTATATTTTACAACAGGATCTTGTTGTCCATAAGCTCTTAAACCAATACCATCTTTTAACTCATCCATTGCATCAATATGATCCATCCATTTTTGATCAACTACTTTAAGCATTACAACTCTTTCTAGTTCTCTCAATTCTTCTGAACCAATTTCTGCTTCTTTCTTGTCATATTCTGATAATGCAACTTCTTGTAATTTTTCTATTATTTTGTTTGAATCTTTTGCATTTTCCTTTACGAAATCACTAATATCTACACCAAATATATTTTTTATATTTGTGTTTAATGCTTCTTGATTTACATCATTATCACCAGTAAATTGTGAAATTACAACTTCTTCTGCTAAAGATTTTATCATATTTAAAATGTTATCTTTTAAGTTTTCACCATCAAGAACTTGTCTTCTTTGTTCATATATGATTTCTCTTTGTGCATTCATTACATCATCATATTTTAATACATTCTTTCTGATACTGAAGTTTCTTCCTTCAACTTTCTTTTGAGCTGATTCTACTGCATTACTGATGATTTTGTTTTCGATTGGAATACTTTCATCCATTCCTACTGCATTATATACTTTTGTAATCATGTCTCCACCAAAGATTTTCATTAAGTCATCATCTAATCCTATATAGAATTTTGACTCTCCTGGATCTCCTTGACGTCCACTACGTCCTCTTAACTGATTATCAATTCTTCTTGATTCATGTCTTTCTGTTCCTATTATTTTTAGACCACCTACTGCTAGAACTTTTTCTTTTTCTTCTTTGATTTCTTCATCATATTTCTTTTCTAATTCATTGAATTTTTCTCTAGCTCTTAATATTTCTTGGTCATCTGTTTCATAATATGTATTTGATTCTTCAATTAAGTTTTCTGGAATTTTATTTTTTCTCATTTCTTGTTTTGCAAGATATTCACTATTTCCTCCAAGCATAATATCAGTACCACGTCCTGCCATGTTTGTTGCAATTGTTACTGCTCCAAATTTTCCTGCTTGTGCTATTATTTCGGCTTCTTTTTCATGATATTTTGCGTTTAATACTTCATGCTTAATTCCTTCTTTTTTCAATATGTTGCTTAATTTTTCAGATTTTTCTATTGAAACTGTACCAATTAATACTGGTTGTCCTTTTTCATGACTTTCTTTTACACTTTGTACTATTGCATTAAATTTTGCTTTTTCATTTTTATAAATTGCATCATTTAAATCTTTTCTTATCATTGGCTTATTTGTTGGAATTGAAATTACATCCAAATTATAGATTTCTTCAAACTCTGCCTCTTCTGTCATTGCAGTACCTGTCATACCTGACAATTTATCATACATTCTAAAATAGTTTTGAAATGTGATTGTTGCAAGTGTTTTTGACTCATCTGCAATTTTTACACCTTCTTTTGCTTCAATTGCTTGATGTAATCCATTATTATATCTTCTTCCATACATAATACGTCCTGTAAATTCATCAACAATTAAAACTTCTCCATCTTTTACGATATAATCAATATCTTTTTTCATTACTCCATGTGCTCTTAATGCTTGATTTACATGGTGAACAAGTGTTGAATTTTCTATATCATTAAAGTTCTCTAAATGGAATGTTTCTTCTGCTTTCTTAATTCCCTTTTGTGTTAATGATGCAGATTTTGCTTTTAAATCAACTATATAATCATATTTTTCATTATCTTCTGCTTGTGCTTCATCTTTTACATCTTCTTCTACAATTATTTTTGGTGTTAATCTTTTTACAAAATCATTTGCTTTTTTATATAAATCTGATGATTGATTTGCTCTTCCTGAAATGATAAGTGGTGTTCTTGCTTCATCTATTAATATACTATCAATCTCATCTACGATAGCATATGCTAAATCTCTTTGAACTAATTGTTCTTTATATATAACCATGTTATCTCTTAGATAATCAAATCCGAATTCATTGTTTGTACCATATGTAATATCACAAGCATAAGCTTTTTGCTTTGCTTTTGGATCCATTCCTGCAATAACTAATCCAACAGATAGTCCCATGAATTTATATAGTTTTCCCATCCATTCACTATCTCTTTTAGCTAAATAATCATTTACTGTTATTACATGAACTCCTCTTCCTGTTAGTGCATTTAAATATACTGGTAATGTTGCAACAAGTGTTTTTCCTTCACCTGTTTTCATTTCAGCAATTCTACCTTGATGTAAAATAATACCACCTATTAATTGTACATCAAAATGTCTCATTCCTAATACTCTTTTTGATGCTTCTCTTACTACTGCAAAGGCTTCTGGTAATATATCATCTAATGTTTTTCCATTATCTAATTGTTCTTTAAATTCATTTGTTTTATTTTTTAGTTCTTCGTCTGTTAATTTTGATATTTCCTCTTCTAATGAATTTATTTTGTCAACTATTGGCATAATTCTCTTTACTTCTTTTTCACTATAGCTCTTAAATATTTTATTAAAAATGCTCATTCTTTTATCAATTCCTTTCAGTTTTTAACTTTTATAATATTACCACGAATTATTTTATTTTTCAACCCTTTTGATGTTCTAAGTTTTTTTTTTTTTCATATTCTTTATTGGAGGTTTTTAAATTGAAAACTAACAAACTATTTATTTTATTTTTAATTTTGGTATTTCTTCTTTCTGGAATTGTTTATGCTGATGATATAGATTTGGAAATAGATTCTTCTATTGAAACTATTTCTCCTCAAGATACAATTCCTTCTATAAATTCAAGAGCTGCTATTGTTTATGATAGAAATTCTGGAATGATTTTATATGGAAAAAATGAAAATGAGAAAAGAAAGATGGCTTCTACAACAAAAATTCTAACAGCAATCATTACTATCGAAAATTCGACTTTAAGTGATATTGTAACAATTTCTTCTAAGTCTGCTGGAACAGGTGGTTCTCGTCTAGGTCTTCATAAAGATGATAAAATTTCAGTTGCTGATTTACTTTATGGTTTAATGCTATGTTCTGGTAATGATGCAGCAGTTGCACTTGCTGAACACATTAGTGGAAGTGTTGAAAATTTTGCTATATTAATGAATCAAAAAGCTTGCGAAATTGGTTTAAATTCAAGTCATTTTGTTACTCCTCATGGTCTTGATAATGAAGAACATTATACTACTGCTTATGAATTAGCTCTTTTAACTAATTATGCTTTAAAAAATGATATTTTTAGAAAATATGTTGGCACAAAGTCTCAAACTATTACAATAAATACTTATTCTAAAACATTAAATAATACAAATGAATTGCTTGGATACTTAGATGGGGTTTATGGTGTAAAAACAGGATTTACGAATGGCGCTAATCGTTGCCTAGTTACTGCTGTAAAAAGAAATAATATGGATTTAATATGTATTGTACTTGGTGCTGATACAAAAAAGGATAGAACTCGTGATAGTATTGAACTTATTGAATATGCTTTTAAAACTTTTTTTCCTTATAATATTAAAGAGAAAATCGAAAATGAATTCCAGAACTGGATTTTGTGTAATTCAAACAGTTTTTATGTTTCGAAAGGCTCTTCAAATGATATTTCTCCATATTTAGAAAATTTAAATTATGAATATTTACCTTTATCTAGTAATCAAATTCAAAATTTAAGCATATATATATATTGTAATTATACTTTAACAGCACCTTTAGAAAAAGATTCTTCTATTGGAACTTTAGCTGTTAATATAGATGACAAGAATATTATTACATTAAATATAAAGAATGGAAACTCTATTTCTAAAATGACTTATAAAGATTTTTTTAAAAATCTTATTAAAAATTATCCTTATTGCCTAGAATCTATTATTTTTAATAAATAAAATTTTATAGCTTTCAAAAGTTTATATTTTGCAATATTCGATTACAAGTTTTATAGATTTATAAAAACTTCAAATAATTCTATTGACAAAACAGAAATCTTTTGTTATTATTAAATAGCTTGATTAAGAAATCATCTCCTATATATGATAATACTTAATCTTAAAATATTTAATAATTGCAGGTATAGTTTAGTGGTAAAACGAGACCTTGCCAAGGTTTAGTCACGAGTCCGATTCTCGTTACCTGCTCCATTTTATTATTAAATATTATTTTTTTATAATTTTATTATGGCGAGTTAGCCAAGTGGTAAGGCAATGGTCTGCAAAACCGTGATCATCGGTCCGAATCCGATACTCGCCTCCAAAAAAACTAAAATTACTACTTGACAAATTATAAAAAAATAAGTATAATATTTTTGTTCATGGCGAAGTAGCTCAGTTGGCTAGAGCATTCGGTTCATACCCGACAGGTCGGCGGTTCGAATCCACCCTTCGCTACCAATATAAATTCCTCAGTTAAACTGAGGAATTTTTTTATTCAAAGTCTTCAATTATTTTATTCAATTCTTCTTTTCCATAAACATCTAATCCACCATTTTCTATACTTATCAAATCTGTCTGAGTTAAGTATTCACTTGAAATATTTGTTTTTTCATATATTGATTGATTTCCTTCTTTATTTATTTGGTATATAACTATTTTTCCTTCTTCTACTTTTAATTTAAAATGCTCTCCACACATATCATCAAATTCTTTATATAAAGTTACTTTATTGGGCTCAAATCCAATTACTTTCCAATCATTATACTTATTCTGTACTTCTTCTTTTGTTAAATTTACAAGTTCTTGTGGCATTTCTACATATTCATTTATTGTATGGTCACATTGTTTGAAATATTTTTTTATTATTAATTGTGAATTTGCTGATACTTTTTCCTTTGTTGCAACTACTTCTTCTATTTTGGTTTCTTTAGTACATTCTTCTGTACATTCATCTTCTACTTTTTCTGAAATTTTTGCTTCTTTTTTTGTATTTTGTAATTTATTTTCTTTTACAATATTCATCGTTATAATTAAGCTGGTGAAAAATGCAATTATACATATTGCAATAATATATTGTTTTTTCATGGCAATCCCTTCTCATTCTAGCTTGTATTAAGCTTTGTATTTATTTTTATTATTGCCTTTTTGGTAATTTTTATGCAAATTTCTCCCATTTTATCTGTTCTATAAATTTTAATTTTTCTTTTTTCTAAATTTTCAATAGTAATATTTGATGGGTGTCCAAATGTATTGTTTTCTCCCACACCTATAAATGCATATTGTGGTTTTACTACATCTAGTATTTTTTCTATTGATGATGTTTTTGAACCATGATGTGCTGTTTTTAATATTGTTGATTTTAATATTGATGTATTATTTTCATATTTTGAAACAATCTCTTTTTCTGCTATTTCTTCTATATCTCCTGTAAATAGCATTGAAAATTTATTATAATTTAATTTACATACTAATGAATTGTTATTAATTGCATTGTCAGATATCATTTTTTGAGAATCTGGCCATAACACATCAAAATACAAATTTTTTTCTATATTTATTCTCATTCCTGCTTCTACTATTTTTACATTTAGATTTTGTTTTTTTACTATTTCTTTAAATTTATTATAATTAGTTGAATCTTCATATTGTTTCCCTATTATTACATTTTTTACTTTTATCTGTTCTAAAATATATAAAATTCCTCCACAATGATCTTGATCAAAATGGCTTATTATACAATAATCTATTTCAAGAATCTTTCTATTAAATAAATATGGTAATAATGTATTTTTTCCAATGTCAAAGTTTTTTTGACCTCCTCCATCTATTAATATTTTCTGATGTTTTGGTGTTTCTATAAGACAACAATCTCCCTGCCCAACATCCACAAAGTAGATCTTTAAATCTCCCGGAATTTTTTTTATTATAATTGAACTAATTAATATAATAATGAATACTCTTATTATTATTTTTCTCTTTGAATAAACATATTTTGAAATCTTTAAAATTATTTTTTGATTAAAACTATATTTTTGAATCTTTTTTATTTTATGTCTGTAATAAATAATATATATGATAAAATAGTAAATTATAATTTGCCATGTATCTGGAGTTATTACATTAAAATTTGTTATTGGAAATTTTGTTCCTATCTTTGAAATTAATGATAATGCTGTTATTGGAATTTGTACTACTTTAGCAATTTCTGTTCCTATTTTTAATGATAAAAATGTAACTAATATTTGTATTATTCCTCCTATAACTAATGGTCCTATAATAATTCCTACAAGTATATTGGTTACTATAAATGATAAACTTATAAAATTGTATTTGGTAATTATTATTGGCATAGTCATAAATTGTGCTGATATTGCTACAGCAATTTCTTCTACAAATGAATTATGTTTTAGACAAAAATTAGTATATTTTTCTTTTAAGCATGGTGATTTTATTTTTATATTCATTATAAAATCTTCTACTATTGGTCTAAAAAATACAACCCCTATTGTTCCTGCATATGTAAATTGAAAGCTTGTACTAAATAAATTATATGGATTCATAAATAATATTACAATAGCTGATATTGAAATGTTATTTAATGTATCACTTTTTCTATATACTAGAAATGCTGTACACATTAATGTTGCCATTATTACAGATCTTATAACTGAAATGCTAAATCCCGTTATCGCCATATATATAAATAAAATTAGTATTTCTATAATTCTGCTTTTTCTTTGCCCAAATATGCCTTGAGTACTTTTTTCTGATAGATAAATAATATATGACACATGTAATCCAGATACAGCCAGTATATGTGATATACTGCTTTGTGAAAAATCTTCTCTTGTCTCTTCATCTATTTCACTTGTATCACCTAATAATACTCCTAAAACTATTGGCATTGAATTTGAATTATATGTTTTTTCTAAATTATCTTTTATTTTCAAATGTAGTTTATTGGTATAATATAATATTCCTTTATGAATATCTATTTTCTTTACCAGCTCAACTCTTATAGTTCCATATATTTTTAATGTTTTTAAATATTCTTTGTAATTAAAACCTTTATAATTTCTTGCCTCTGATGGTTCAGAAAAATTTCCTTGTATTTCTAAGATTTCTCCATATTCTAAATTTTTCTTTGTTGTCATATATAAATATGTATTTTTGTACTTTGATGATAAAACTTTGATTTTATATCTATTATAATATTGTTTTTCTTTTTTATTGTCTATTATTTGTACTTGTATTTTTAACTCTTCTCCATCATGATATAAATTTTGATATTTTTTGGTTTGAAATTTGATTATAATATTAGAAGTTAATGATGAAATAATTATTAATAATAAAACATTAAATTTTATTAATATCTTGATATAATGAAAAAATTTTTTCTTTTTAAATTTTGAAATATTGGATATATAATATAAAATTAATAAAAATATATAAAAAAAGACTATACTTATTTTTAAGTATAGTCCCCATAATATACCTATTATATAACCAATTAATATAATAAAAATTGGTCTATTCAATTAAATTACTCTCCTTGCCCCAACATATCTTTGTGAATAATAGCTTGATGATAATGCTGTTATTACAACCCCTTCTTTTTTATTTGCCGCATGTATAAAGTTACCACTTCCTATGTAAATTCCAACATGCCCTATTGCTGTCTTTCCTTGATTCTTGAAAATTACTATATCTCCAGGTTGTAAATTTGATTTACTTACTGCTGTACCATTTTTTATTTGATCTTTTGATGATCTATTTAATGATACTCCAAAATTTCTAAATACATATGTTGTAAATCCTGAACAGTCAAATCCTGTTGATGGTGATGAACCTCCTGCTACATATTTATATCCTAAATATTTTTTTGCAAATTCTACAACATCATTTCCTTCTGAACTTGTTGCACTTGCTGTGCTTTCTTCTTCCTGTTCTTCTTCCGTTTCAACTTGATTTTCTTCTACTGCTTCTTGATTAGCAACTGTATTTTCTTCTGAAAAAGCAGTTGTTCTGTCATATCCACCTCTGGCTGTTGTTTCTGGTAATTTTGTATCTGATACATATTTTTGTGATACATATCCAATTTGATCATTATAATCAATTCTATACCATCCATCTATTTCTCCAGTTATTTTTACTTTTGAATTAAAACTTAAACTATGTATTGCTTCACTTGATGTTGTTGGTTCTTTTCTTATATTTAAGCCATCTGCTTTTACATATCCTGTTTTACTTATTTCCGTTACTTCTTCTGTTTTATTTTCTTGTTGATTTTGATTGCTTTCTTCTTCGTTAGAAGAATTTGTTTGTTCTTGATTGTTGTTTCCTTCAGTATTTAAATTTTCTTCTTTTTTGGCTTCTTCTTGATTATTATCTTGTTTAACTGATGTTTTTATTGTATTAATTCTTATCCAACCACTTTTTCCTTCATTTTCTATTTTGCACCAATCATTTAGAATATCTGTTACTCTAATATTTCCACTTGGTATTGTTTCTTTTTCTATTGCAAAAATCAATGGTAATGTTTTTACTTTAACTTCCTTTGTTAAATTATATTGTTTGTCTTTTTCTATGTTTTCTATATTTTGTGTTTGTTCTACTTGTTCATCATTTTCTGTTGCTTCTACTTTTGTTGTTATCATTGTTACAAATGTTATCATTAGTATTGTTATTATTAATTGTTTGGTTTTCATTTTTTACCTCGTTTTTATAAATTTAACAGGTTTTATTATAACATATTTATTTACTGTTGTCAAATTTTAGAACTCTTTACGGATTAGCTACTTTCCAGATTATATAAAAAATTAAAAGACTCACATTTTATTTGTGAGTCTATTTTTTTATTCTCCTATTGGAATATATTTCTTTTCTTCGACTTTTTTCTCTACTTCTTTAGGGAATTCTATTGTTAAGATTCCGTTCTTGAAGTTTGCTTTTATATCTTCTTCTTTTAAGTTGTCTCCAACATAATAGCTTCTTGAACACATTCCAGTAAATCTTTCTCTCTTTAAATATTTAGCATGTTTATCTTCTTTTTCTTCATTTTTTTCCGCAGATACTGTTAAATATCCATCTTGTAATTCTATCTTGATGTCTTCTTTGTCATATCCTGGAACATCAATTTCTAACATATATTTTCCATCTTTTTCTTTTAAGTCTGTTTTCATTATTTTATTTTCTTTTTCTCCAAAGAATGGGTCAGTGAAAACCTCATCAAAAATATCTAATCCATTTCCATTTCTTCTAGCTGGTATCATCATCATAATTCATTACCTCCTTATAATTTTATGTGTTGACACCTTTTTCGGTACACATATAAATATTATTAACTGTTTGGTTAATTTCTATTTACATTATCTATTATACCTCTTATTTTAGCAAAGTCAATAGTAGAGTGCTAATTTTCACAAAATTTTCACATTTCTTCTGTATCTATTCATTTTAGTTGACTACAAGTTTCTATTCAAATAATTTCATAATATCTTCTTTCGAAAGTTTGCTAATAAATGATGTTTTAGTATCAAGCATATTGTCAATTAGTTGTGATTTCTTTTGTTGTAATTCATAAATTTTTTCTTCTATAGAGTTTTTGGTAATTAATTTATATACTTGAACATTATTTTTTTGTCCTATTCTATATGCTCTGTCTGTTGCCTGATTTTCTGCAGATGCATTCCACCATGGATCATAATGTATAACCATATCTGCTCCTGTTAAGTTTAGTCCAGTTCCACCTGCTTTTAATGAAATTAAAAATACTTTTATATCTTTATTTTCATTAAATTCATCTACCATCTTAATTCTTTCATCAACTTTTGTTGCACCTGTTAATTTAAAATATTTTATATTATTTTTTTCAAACTCTTTTTCAATTAAATCGAACATTGATGTATAACCAGAGAATAGTAAAATTTTATGTCCAGATTCTACTGCATCATTTATTATTTCCATACACTGATCTAATTTACTACTTCCATCTTTATAATCTTTTATAAATAAGCTTGGATGACAACATATTTGTCTTAATCTTGTAAGCGCTGCTAATACTTGGATATGACTTCTTTCAATTCCATTCATTTGAATTGTTTCTGCAACTTCTTGCTTTGCTTGCGCTAAATATGTTAAATATATTTTTTCTTGTTCATCTTTCATTTGATTATTTAACACTGTTATTGTTTTCTCTGGAAGCTCTGTTAATACTTGTTTTTTGGTTCTTCTTAATACAAATGGCTCTATTAACATTTTTAATTTTTTCATTGCTCTTGCATCATTTTCTCTTACTATTGGAGTTTCATATTCTGTCTTAAACTTTTTATATGAAAATAAATAGCCTGGCATTATAAAATCAAATATTGACCATAATTCTGCTAACGAGTTTTCAATTGGAGTTCCTGTTAGAGCATATTTAGTATCTGCCATAATCTCTTTTACTGCTTTAGCATTTTGAGTATTACTATTTTTTAAATATTGTGCTTCATCTGTTATTGCAAATCTAAATTGATATTTTCTTTCTTTATATACATCTATATCTCTTTTTAATAAATCATATGATGTTATTATAATATCGTAATTATCAATTTTTTGAATCAATTCTCTTCTTTCTTCTGCATTTCCTCTAATTACTAAGGTTTGTAATCCATTTGTGAATTTTTGAGCTTCATTTTGCCAGTTTAGTGTTAATGAACTTGGACATATAACAATTGATGTTCTTCTTTGGCTTTCTTGTTCTACATATCCTGCCACAATAGAAAGCATTTGTACTGTTTTTCCTAATCCCATATCATCTGCAAGTATTCCCCCAAATTTATAATTATCTAACGTTTTTAACCACTTATATCCTGTCTTTTGATAATATCTTAATGTATTTTCTACGACTGCTGGAATTTGAATATCTGCATCTCCATTTTCTTTATCTAGTTCATTTACTATTTTCTTATATTCACCATTTCTTACTATTTGTGTATCTGTTACTGTTTTTAATAATTGGTTTAAATATAATGTTCTGTTTACAGGAATTTTTATTTCACCATTTTCAAGTTGTTTATAATTTATATCCATTCCAGACATCATTTTGTCTATAAATTCCAAGTCTTGATTTTCTTCAAGATTTATAAAACTTCCATCTTTTAGTTTATAATATTTTTTCTTTAATTTATATCTTTGCATTATTTCTTCAAGTTCTTTTGGATCTATATTTAATTTTTCTAAATCTATTATTAATAAATTGTTTTCAACTTTTATTCCTATACTTCCAATTTTAGGTTGTTTTATTTGTTTTGTCTTAAAATTATCTGTTACCATTACTTCAAACACTTGCATATATGTATCTATCTCATTTGATAAAAAATTATAAATTTTCTCTTCTTCTGGTAATATGAAGCATCCTTTAGCTTCATAAAACATAAATCCTGTTTTTCTTAACATGTTTACAGCCTTGTTTTCAGCAATCATATCTCTTGGATATTTTGAATCAATTTTGGGTTGTAATGGATTGAATTCTGTTTCTCCATAACAGAATTTTATTTCAGCCAAAATTCTATCATTTTCATCAAAGTCCAGAAACATTTTTACACCTAATTTTTTAGGTCTATATTTTTCAATGTCTTGTTCTTCAATTTCTTGGTATTCTATGTTATTTTTTAGTCTTGGAATAATTACCGAAAATAGTTCTGGTAATTGTTCTTTTCCAAATGATATTTCTGTTAAATAATTTTCTTTAAATATACATAATAGCTTCATCACTGAGTTCTCATAATTTTTACTACATTTATATAATGTTCGTTTTAATAATACATATTTATTGTTTTTTCCTTCAAATACACTAAAATCTCTTGTTAAATTTATATTATTATTTAATATTATTTTATATTCTTCATCACTTATTTTCTTTACTTGAAAATACAATTTTGGATCTTCTTCAATAATTTTTATTGTACTTTCTCCTGCATCTGATTTAAAGTCAATTTCTTTATTTTTAAATAATTCAAATATTTCATCAAGTGTTGTTTGACTTACAGATATACATGTTTCGTCTAATGCTTTTCCATAATATCTATAATTTGAATTTGAGTTTGAATTTACAAAATTTATTGTTTCTGCATGTTTTAAAATAAAATCCAGAATTGTCTGATCTTCTTCTGCAAATGCTTCTTTTGTATGTATAAATTCTAAATTATTTCCATATTTGAATTTTTCTGCTTTTTGCATTCTCTCAAAAAATTCAACTAAATTTTTTATTTTATACATTCTTTTATCACCAATTTTAAAATCCATTTTTAACAATGAATAATATTTGTCATATATTAATCTTGGTTCTATTTTGATTTTTCCATTTGATTCTTCTGCCTTTTTTTCTTCTGCTTCATGCATTTCTTCTTCATATAATTCATTTACAATTTGTGTAAAGCTTCTATATTTTGCATTTGCTCTGATCTTTTTATTTATGTCTAATGTTGATTTATCTTTTAATAACATATTTTCATATTTTTGATTTTCATCAAATTCCATTATTGTTGCTATTATATGTTTACATGCGGCATATCTTTGTCTATAATCTTGACATTCACATGTTATGTCACTTATTTCTCCACTTTCTACTGTTACATTTGTTCTATATATTTCTTGACCTGTTACTTTTCCTGTTATCTCAAAATTATCTTTGTTTGTATAATTTATTTTTGCTATTTCTACTTTTCCTGTTTTTGCATATAGTCTTGCTTTTTGTACTCTTATATCTCCTGCATTTTCATATAACTCTTCTTTTATTTTCTCATTTACTAGCATGATTATAGTATTTCCTTTCAAATGGTATCTTTTCTTTTTCCATGATGTTATATTATATCTCTTTTTTCCTTATTTGACAAGGGAGTTATTGCTTTTTATTTTATATATATTAATTTTTTCTAAAATAAAAAGGATATTTTATAAAGTTTGTTTTTTCTTTATAAAATTATCCTTTTACTTTTTATTTTATATCCTTATATTTTTTATTTAATATAATAAATGTTGCAACTGCAATCCCTACAATTGCCATTGTTATATAAATTATTGTATTAATTCCTGCTTTTGGTAATTCTGTTTTAGCTGTTGTACTGTCCGAATTATTTTTTACTGTTTCAGTTTTTGATGTTATTTCTGTTGTTGGAATTTTTGTGTCTTCTATTTTTGAATCATCTGAATCTATTTTTATTGTAATATCTTCTAATTGTTCATTATTTGTATTTTCTTCAACTGTAATATAAAATGATTTCGTTATATTTCCAAATGTAATATTTCCTTTTGCTGTTCCAACTTCTGTTGCAATAAGTTCGTTTTTATCTTCTGAAAGTTCTATTCCTGTTCCAACACAACTATATCCAGAATATTTTTGACTTGTTTCAAATTTTATTTTTTGACCTACTTTTAATGTATATACATAATCTGCATTTTCTTCTGTTACACCATTGTCCAAAACTGAATCCATATCTACCTTTAATTTCGAAAAATCTGCATTTGTATTAATTATTATTTTTTCTATTAATTTACAAGATGTATCTGTTTTCTCTTTCTTTTCTGTTATACTTTTATACGTATTACAATGATTTGAATCCTCATATGTATATGTATCATCTTTATAAATAGAATTAAAATATTCCATTGTTCTATTTGCAAAATCTTTAGTGTTAAGAACTTTTTCTTCCGAACTATCAGTCTTTATTTCTGTAACCCCTTCTGCATCTTTCATTATTATCCATTTATCACTTTTGGCATATTTCCCTTTATACCCTTCAATTCTTGTAAGTGTATAATACCAAGCTGCAGATTTATATTCAGCCCCTAAAATATTGGCTACTGCATAATATCCCATGGCAAGACCATCTTCAATATTTCCATCACTAGCATCACCTGTACTATCTCCAAAAAGTTTAGTATATTCTTCCCAACTCATTCCTTGTTTTACTTCTGCTTCAATAGAAAATGTTACTTTATCTTCTTCTATTTCATATTTAATTTCATATTTATCATTACTTTTAATTACCTCTATTACATTATCTCCGGTAACAATCTTTTCTATCTCTGAATCATTATCTTTTAATTCTTGAAACTTTTCATTTAATTGCTCTTTTGTAATTTTACTATTATTGGTAGCCTCTGTTGCTTCTGTTACTGCAAAACACCTAGTTGCAAAACTACTAATTAATACAATTATTAATGCCATTATACATATCTTTTTTATCTTCATTTTTCTTTCCCCTTTCATTTGTATAAATGAATTATAACAATAATATATTTTTTTGTAAACCTTTTACTCAAAAAAAGATGAATATTTTCATATCCATCTTTCTTTTATTATTCTACACTTTTCAAGCTTTCAATCATGTCTATCTTTTTCAAGATAAAATGTATAATTTTATTTACTATAAATGAGAAACTTGCAGTTATTAGAGCTGACCATATATAACTTGATGTTAAAATATTTCTTGTAAATCTCAACCTATCTATTTCTATACTTGAAATAATTGCAGATGTTAAAAATGTTCCCAAAACTAATCCAAGCGCAATTCCTATGATTGTAAATATAACATTTTCTTTATTTATATAATTATCCACTTCTTTATCATAAAATCCTAAAACTTTAAGTGTAGCAATTTCTCTTTGTCTTTCTCCAATATTTATATTTGCTAAATTATATAATACAACAAAATCCAGCATTGCAGAAGTAACAATTAATACAACTACAACATAATTCATTGTATTTAACATATCACTAATTGCTTTTACAAAAGTTGACATTACAGATACTGAAGCAACTCCATCAAAATTCAAAATATCCTCAGATATTTTGCTTTGAATATCTTTATCATCTGTTTTCAAATTAACCCAAATCATATTTGTTTTATATTTTCCAACTTCTGATTCATATAATTCTTTTGAAATAATAATATAATGATCAACATAGTTTTTAGTTATTCCTACAACCTTAAATTTATATTCTATATCATCACTACTTTTTACTGTTATTTCATCATCTTTTTTTATTCCAAATTCATCTGCTAATTTATCTGTAATAATAACTCCTTCATTAGAAATCTCTAAGTCCTCTCCTGTTTTTGCATCTTTTAAATTACAAACTTCATTAAATTTTTCTGATGTATTTGGAACAAATACTGTTACACTATAATTTAATTTATCATTACTTACTGTTACTGAACTTGCATATAATTCTTTTGAAATTTCAACATTATCATTATTTTGTAAATATTCATTAATTTGCTCTAATCCATCTGTATTTGATAATGTTATTGATGTATCATATTTAAATACTTCTCCAAATTGTAAATTTGGTATATCTATAACAGAATCTCTTATTCCAAATCCAGCTAACATAAGTCCTGTGCAACCTGCAATTCCTATTATTGTTATTAATGCTCTCTTTTTATATCTAAATATATTCCTTATTGTTACTTTTTGGGAAAAATTAAATCTTTTCCATAAAAAAGTAATTCTTTCCATGAAAATTCTTTTTCCGTTTTTTTGGTGCTTTAGGTCTCATTAATACAGATGGCATTTCTTTTAATTCTCTATATGCTACTATTAATGTCGCACCACCTATACATATAAATGCAATTAATATTCCCATTAATCCAATTGACAATCTATATGTCATATAAAAATGTGGCATTGTATATACCATTGAATATAATGTCCATACAATTTTAGGTAATATATAGAAACACACTGTCATTCCTAAAAATCCACCTATTATACATGCTAAAAATGCGTATAAAATATATTTTGAAATTATTTGTAAATTTGTATATCCTAATGCCTTTAGTGTTCCTATTTCTATTCTTTCTTCTTCTATCATCCTTGTCATAGATGTCAAACTTATTAGTATTGCTACTAAATAGAATATTACTGGAAATATTTTTGAAATGTTTTTCATTGTCTTTATTGCATCAAATATATTTGAATATCCTGTATTATCTGTTCTATCTTGTATGTACCATTTGGCCTTTTCTATTTTGGTAATATCTGCTCTTGCATCATCTATTTTGCTTTGTGCATCTGCTAATTTTTCTTCTGCTTCTGCTTTTTTGTCATTATATTCTTGTTCATTTTCTTCAAGTTCTTTTCTAGCATCTTTAATCTTTTTTCTTCCATCTTCAATTTCTTTTCTTCCATTTGCTATTTGATTATTTGCTGTATTTTTTTGTGTTTTAATTTCTTCTTTTTGTTTTTGAATTTGTTCCTTTTGAGCAGTTATTTCAGGTGTTTCCATTCCTATTTGTGCGATCATTGCATTTATTTGATTTTCATATTGCTCTATTTGTTGTTCTGCTGTTTCAAACTGTTTAGCTACATCTTTTTCTTTCTGATTTAATTCTTTTTCTGATTTGTTTAACTTATTTTCTGAATTATCTAATTCATTTTTTGCATCATTTATCTTTTGCTCAGCATCTGATAATTCTTGATCTGCTTCTGCTTTTTTATCATCATATTCTTTTTGTGCATCATCAATTTTTTTATTTGCATCATTTACTAATGAATTATATCTAGCTTCTTGTCTTTCTTCTTTTATCATTTCTATTTTTTGAATAACTGGATTTACAACTGCTAAATATTCATCACTATTTGTTACAAGTTCTTTTGCACCTTTTACTTGTACTGCAATTTCCGTATAATAATCTAAATCTATTACATCTTCTTTACAATATATGTATAATGATATATTTCCACTTCCAAGTGATGATGATCCTCTTTCACTTGATATGTATAATGGTGAATCTACTATTCCTACAATTTTTAGTTCTTTTTGTGTAAATATTGGATTATCATTTTCATCTAAGTCTTCATTTTCTATTTTAATTGTTTTTCCTATATTTTCTTCTGAACTTCCAAAATATGAATACTTTTCATCTAATAAACATTCATCTGAATTTTCTGGTAATCTCCCATAAATAACTTCTGGTTTATTTATATTTTCATTATATTCTATTACTTTACATATACTTTCTTTATCATTTAAATTTATAAATGTGTCTTTTGATTGTATTCCATAAGCATTTTCTACACCATCTATTTCTTTTATTGCATTTATATCTTCATCTGTTAATCCTAATGTTGATATAACATCAATGTCATACATATTACTTTTATCTACATATTTATCTAAGCTGTCTTGCATATCTGGACTACATGCTACAAGTCCTGAATAAAATCCCACTCCAAGAAATGCCATTATTAAAATTGAAAGAAAACGTCTTTTGGTTTTACTTATTTCTTTAAAACTATTTTTTATCAATGATTTTTTCATTTTTATTTCATTCCTTCCTAAAGGTACATTTCTAGTTGTAAAATAGTTGAATTTTTTACTTAGTCAAAATTTCAATTATTTTTTTCACCAGTTGCATTACCATTCTATTTCATCAATAGATATTGGATTGTCATTTATTTCAATTTTTTCTGCTGTTCCATTTTTGAAATGTATTACTTTATCTGCCATTGGTGCTATTGCTCCATTGTGTGTAATTATTGCAACTGTCATTTTTTCTTTTCTTGCCATTTCTTGTAATAGTTTTAAAATACTTTTTCCTGTCTTATAGTCTAATGCTCCTGTTGGCTCATCACATAATAATAGTTTGGGATTTTTTGCAATTGCTCTTGCTATTGCTACTCTTTGTTGCTCTCCTCCTGATAATTGTGCTGGAAAGTTATCTTTTCTATCTGATAATCCTACTTTTTCTAATATTTCATTTACATCTAAAGCATCTGAACATATCTGAGTTGCTAGTTCTACATTTTCCTTAGCTGTTAGGTTTTGTACTAAATTATAGAATTGAAATACAAATCCTATGTCATTTCTCCTATATTCAATTAGTTTTTTATCATTTAATTTTGTAATTTCTTTTCCATCAACTATTACTTCTCCTGATGTTGCTTTATCCATTCCTCCCAATATATTTAATGTTGTTGTTTTTCCTGCTCCTGATGGGCCTACTATTACTACAAGTTCTCCTTTTTCTATTTCAAAGTTTGTGTTATTTAATGCTTTTATTGTTACTTCTCCCATCTTGTATTCTTTGACAATATTTTTAAATTCTATATATGCCATATGCTTTTCTCCTTTTTTTATTTTTCATTTACATTTTATCATACTTTTATGAATTTTTCATGTATAATAAAAAAAATAATTATTATTATACAAAAAAACAGATAGAAACTCCAATGTAGTTTCTATCTGTTTGGCTCAAAGCTTAAAGCTGTTTGGTCACAACTTCAACCTTGATCACCTGTTCCCAGCCAGCATGCTGGAAGCAGTATTCCGCTTCCTCTTTGCCAGTGGCAGGGTTGACGATGGTCTTGCCAGTCGCCACGCGATTGGCCTTAGCTCGGATAACAGGTTTGCTGTTGTTCCGAGGGTTGGTCAGGTCGGCCAGGATAGCAGGCGGCAGAACAACTGCAAGAATATCGCAGTCTGCACCTGCATCCACAACATCACGCCAAGAGCTGACGGTCATGTCTGCGCTCTTCACCACGATGTCGTTGCCATAGATCCGTTTCAGATCTGCAACCTGCTCTGCGGACATAATGTGGCGGCTCAGCCAAAGAACCTTAGTCATGTTTTTTTCCTCCATACATGAATGAATATTACGTTCCACTTTTTACAGTGGATAAAGGACTTGTCCTTTACATAATTTATTATACTTGTATTTACTTATTTTGTCAATATAAGCTACAATTACAATTATTTATAAACATTATAAGTTTTACTTATAATTACATTTTTACCTCTACATTAAAAATTTTTCCAGAACCATCTAATAAAATTTTATTTTCAATTTCAATTCCATTTAATTCAACCATTTTTACACCTGTACACACTTTTGAAATATTTTTTACATTTATATTATAAATACTCTCTTTATATTTAAATTGTATGCTATATCCATCCCATTCTTTTTGAATACATGGATTTATACTCAAAACATTATGATATATTTTTAAACCTAATATATATTCAATTCCTGCAGTATAATACCATCCACTAGAACCTGTATACCAAGTCCAACCTCCTTGTCCAAGTAAATTTTGGTTTCCATATATATCTGCTGGCATTACATATGGTTCAACTTTATATCTATTTGCTTCCTTTTTAGTTCTTGAATGTTCTATTGGATTTATCATTTTATACCATTCAACAGCTTTATTTCCATCACCTAATATTGCTTCTGCTATAATTGACCATACAGCTGCATGAGTATATTGTCCACCATTTTCTCTAACACCTGGTATATATGATTTTATATATCCTGGTTCTAATTTACTTTTATCAAATGCCGGATCTAGCAATTTTATTAATCCATTTTCATTATCTACCAAATGATTTTCTAAACTCTTCATTGCACTTTCTTTTTTCTCTATATCTCCAGCACCAGATATAACACTCCAACTTTGTGCTATACTATCTATTTTACATTCTTCATTTTCCATACTTCCATATATATCACCATTATCTGCAAAAGCTCTTTTATACCATTTTCCATCCCATGCATTTTCATTCAAGTTTTCTTTTAGTTTTTCTGCAATATTTTCATACCAATTACTTGTCTCTATTTCTTCTTGTTTACATTGTTTTATTAACTTTGAAAATTCTTTTAAAATTATATACAAGAAAAATCCCAGCCATACACTCTCACCTTTTCCTTCTGTTCCTATATTACTAAAACCATCATTCCAATCTCCAATTCCTATTTTAGGCAATCCATTTTCACCAAAATTACATGCTCTTTTTATTGCTTTTTTGCAATGTTCATATATACTTTCTTCAATATTACTAGAAATATATTTATTATATTTTTCGTTTTCATTTTCTTTTAATTCTTCACCTTGCAGATATGTTGTCTTTTTATTTAATATTTCATAATCTCCAGTGAAATTTATATATTTAATAACTGCATATGGGAGCCATAATAAATCATCTGAAAATCTTGTTCTTATTCCTCTATCATTTTCATCATGCCACCAATGTTCTACATCTCCTTCTATGAATTGATGTCTACTATGCTTTAATATTTGATTATACAATATTTGCGAATCTATATATCTTGTTGAAAAAGCATCTTGAAGTTGATCTCTAAATCCATAAGCTCCACCAGATTGGTAAAATCCTGTTTTTCCTAGAATTCTACTTGATATTGTTTGATACATAGTCCATCCATTTAATATTATATTAAGTGATTCATATGGTGTATTTACTTTTACTTTTCCTAATAGTTCATTCCATTTATTTTTTACATTTTGTAATTCTGTTTTACAATTTTGAAGATTTGAATATCTATATGCTACATCTGTTGCAATATCAACATTTTCTTCTGCTCCTAAAATTATTGAGACTTTTTTATTAGAAAAACTTTCAATTTCAACATTTAATTCTATTGCAATACATGTTTTTTTACCTAATGCATCATTATTATCTAACCTAATTGTTTTTAAAACATCAGGATTTTCTAATCCTCCGTCTCCTAAAAATTTTGTTTTATCTCCTGTATATGATTTTATTTTTTCGCTACTAGATATATAAACAATATTATTTAATTCATCTGAATTGTATATTTTCCTTGCTATAATCATATTATTATTTTCTTTATATTCTAAAGATATTTTTCCATCAGATTTTATCTCATCTTCACCTATTACTGGTTTTATATAATACATAATTCTTATTTTTTTCTTTTTTGGAGCATTATTTGTTAATGTTAAAACATTTATTTTTGCAGATTCATTTATTGGCACATATACTTCTAATTCTTGCATTATATTATCACTACAATGAACAAATTTTGCATATCCAAATCCGAAAATCGTGTTATAATTTTTATCATCAGGTTTTACCATTGCAGTTGGTGTCCATGTCTTTCCATTTTCTTCATCTTGTAAATAAATTATTTCTGATGGAATATTTATTATGCTACTATTATCCCAGCTCGATACTCTATTTAATCTACTATTTTTATACCAAGTATATCCTCCATTAGATTCTGTAACACATGTTCCAAACTTTTCATTTGCAATAATATGACTCCATGTTGTTGGTGTTTTTTGATTTTTATTAATTTTTATAATATACTCTTTTCCATCTTTTGAAAATGCTCCATATCCATTATAATACTTTAATTCATCAGTATTTGCTAATAAATCAATTTCATTTGAATCATCTTCAATGTTTTCAAAAATCATATTTTGTTCTACAATTTTATAATTATCAATTATTTCTGTTTCCTTGTCTTTAATAATATTTTCTAAGTTTCCTAGATGTGCATCAATAACAAAAATTGATATAAATTTTATCATTTCTAAATCTTGTTGATTCATTTCTGCTCTTGATAAAGTAAATATACCTCCAAATATATTTTTCAAATATGCTAATTGACTGTTTTGAATAGCATTTTCTATTTCATTTTTTAGATAATTTTCATAACTATATTTTTCTTCATCTATAATTACTAATTCTGTCTTTAAATTCTTAGTACGGAGATATTCATACATTTTTAAAACTTCTTTTATTACATATACATCATTCAAATATTTTATAGTTATTGTGATTATTGGCAAATCTCCTGAAATACCATATTTCCATAAATCACATTGATTATATTGGCAAGATTTATTTTTGATTTTTTTATGAAATGGTGTGTCAAATATTATATATGATGCTATTGTTTGATATATATCAATATTTCTACCTTTCATTTCTAAATATCTTAATTCTGCATCTGTTTTTGCTCTTACTATTTCAAATTCTTTTGTAACATTTTCTGTAATACTATATTTATTAATATTTTTCTCTGCCATTTCTTTTTCATATTCTACAGATATTAAAAAATCTATATATCCTTTTGATTCTGGTAATATTTTTATTGTATTTTTTAAAGCTACAATTCCTTCAGTTGTAAGTCCTATCTTCTTTGATAATGGGATTGAATTTCTTATTGCCTCTGGTATATCTAAATTATTTCTTCCTATAAATTTTTCTTTACTTATTTCATATTCTGTTTCACCAATTTTTTCTATATCTGTTTGTAATTTTGCAATTAAATATAAATTTTGTTCATTTTTTCCTCTTTTTCTTCTTTTGACAACCATTGTATCATTCACATCATCATATTCATATTCTAAAAATAAATTATTAAAAGCTTGATGTGCATAATCTTGTTCTTTTCTTGAAAGTACTGGCTCAAAATAACATACAACCTCCAATATTTTTTCTTCTTGTGATAAGTTTTCTAATTCAACTCTTCTTATTTCAACAGGCTCATTTGCATCTGTTATAATTGACAATCTACTTTTTAATTGATTTTTTTCTTTTTCAAATTGACTTTTATCTGGTGCAAAATTTATAACATATTTATTACAATTTTTGTTTCCTGTCATATATTCTATTTCATTATTTTTTACATCTTTAACACATATAAAAATTCCTTGTGGATAATCTGCTGTTCTTTTATATCTATTTATATAATTATCTCCAAATTTACTTACCCCTTCTCCATTTTGATTTATTGCAATTGTATATTTTTCATTTCCTATTAAATTTCCTCTTATAATTCTATTATCAATTTTGTTATATTGTCTAACACTATAATTTTCATAATCTTTATATTTAATTTTTTCTGGCTTTTGTTTATTTTCCTTTGTTATTATAAATGTTTCAGGCATTCTTTCTTGTAATAATATATTCACTGCCTCTATCTCTGCATTTTGTGAAAATCTTTTCTGGAATATCTGATTATTGAAGTAATTATTTAATGAAAGTAGTATTAATGCTTGATGATGTGCCATATATGTTTTTACTGGTTCAGATTTTTTTCCTTTTTCTAATCTTTCAGGTGTATAATCTATTGATTCATAAAAGCCATATTTTCCTTTCATTCCTTCTTTTTCTAATATTTTTAAATTTTGAACAACTTCATTTGGAACATCTGAAATTGCCAATATAGTCCCATAACTTGAAATTACAATATCATCTTCTAATCCTCTTTTTAGACCTAACCATGGAATTCCAAATGCTTTATATTGATAATTTCCTTGCAAATCTTTTAAATTAAATGCCGCTTCAGACATTCCCCATGGTATTCCTACTTTTTGACTATATTCTATTTGATTCATTATTGCAAATTTACTAGATTCATCTAATAAACTTCCCTTATATCTTTTAATATTTATATTTGGCATTAAATATTCAAATGCTGTTCCAGACCAAGATACCAATCCCTTGTATTTCTTTAATACTGTTAATGTTCTACTTAAATTTCCCCAATGTTTTGGCGAAATATCTTTTTTGGCAATTGCTACAAAACTTGCTTGTCTTGCTTCAGATGCTAATAAATCATAATATGAATCTGTTAATTTATTTTCTTCTACATTAAATCCTATTGAAAACACTCTTTGTTCATTATTATATAATACCTTGAAATTAGTTTGCTCAATAATATAATTTATCTTTTCAATCATATTACTTATTTTTTCTTTATCAAATTCAATATTTTCTTCTAAAAATGATTTTGTAGTATATAAATACCCTATTAGATTTCCACTATCAACTGTTGATACATATTTAGGATATAATGGCTTTTTTGTTTTTACATTATACCAATTGAATAAATGTCCATTCCATTTCGGTAATTCATACACTGTATTTATTATTTTTTCCAATAAATTTATAATATCCTCATTTTTTTCAAATCCCATATCATAACTTGCAATTACTGCTAACAGAGATAATCCAATATTTGTTGAAGATGTTCTATTTACTACAATATTTCTTCTATCTTCTTGATAATTATCTGGCATTAAATAATTATTTTCTTCTGTTATATAATCTTTAAAAAATTGCCATGTTTTTTGAGCAATATCTTTTAAATATTTCTTATCATCTTCATTTATTTCAATTTGTTTTTCTTCATTTATTTCACTAATTTTGCACATTATATATGGTGTAATTATCCACAATAATCCAAGAATTAATGTAAATAAATTAAAATAAAAACATGATACATATATTGTGATTATTCCAAAAATTACATTTACAAACATTGTGTCATAATATGTTTTTAAATCTGTTTTTGTTTGCTTTTCTGCTTCTTCAGATGTAGTCCATTCTAACATGTTTTTATGTGAAATCATTAATCTATATAATGTTTTGAATATTGCTTTACTTGAAACATATGCTTTATATGGTAAACAGCCTAATGTTATAATTGCTCTATAAGTAGTTCCTTTTATTCCATCTATTTGAGGATTAAATGTTTTTTGCTTTTTTTCTCCTTCTCTAATAGAAAAAATTTTTGAAAAAAATTCTAATATAAATGGATAAATTATAATTCCTAAACTTATTAATGAAAGTGTTTTATTCTTATTTAAAAATAGTAAATTCCATATTAATAAAATTATTACTGAAATTTCAATTAGACTTCTTCTTAAATTATCTAAAATTTTAAATTTTGAAAGTGTATTTAATTTACTTTTTAGCCATTTTTTTATCTGCCAATCTCCTCTAATCCAACGTGAAAGTCTATTCATAAAGCTTAAATATTTTGCTGGATATCCATCTAAAAAAATTATATCTGATGCAAGTCCACATCTTAAATAACAACCTTCTAATAAATCATGACTTAAGACTGTATTTTCTGGTATCTCATTTGTTAAAACTTTTGAAAATATTTCTAAATCATAAATTCCTTTTCCTGTAAAAATTCCTTCATCAAAATTATCTTGATATACATCTGAAATTGCATTTGTATAATTGTCAATTCCACCTGCACCAGCAAATATTTTTGTAAATACATTTTTATTACTATCATTCAAATTTACGCCTACTCTTGGCTGTAAAAGTGCATGTCCTTTTTTCACAATATTTTTGTTTACATCTAATTCTGGTTTGTTTAAAATATGTGCCATTGCTCCTACTAATTCAAAAGCTGTATTAAGCGGTAATTCAGTATCTGCGTCTAATGTTATTACATATTTTATTTTTGGTAATATATCTTGATTTATTGTATTTATCTTAAATTTATTTTTACTGTGTTTTAATATATATTCATTAAATTGTATTAAAAGTCCTCTTTTTCTTTCCCATCCAAGATATTTTTCTTCTGAATTGTTAAATTCTCTTTCTCTATATAAAAAATGGAAAATTGAAAATTCAGTATCTTTTTGATATTTGTCATTTAATACTTTAGCTTGTAATAAACCTTCATTTATTACTTCTTTATCAAATTTTTCTTCTTTTTTATCACTTTCAGAACAATCTCCTAATAATGCAAAATATATATTTTTTGATTTATTGGCCAAATAAAACACTTCTAATTTTCTAAATAGTTCTCTTACTCTTTCTTTTGATTTTATAATAGTTGGTATTACAACAAATGTGCTATTTTCACTATCTATTCCTTCAAAAAAATCCATTTTAGGTATAATTTTATTTTTTACATATCTACTTAAAATCCTATTTATTGTTTGAACAACAAATTCTGATACTGGTAATATCAAAAGTAATATTGTAATTATTGTTTTTATTAAATTATCTTTTACTACTGTTTTCGATAAAAATACTGAAATCGAAATTGTAAATATTATTATAGCTAAAATATATATCTGTGTTTTTACATTATAACTTAGCTTTTTTTCATTTATTCCTAATTCATAACATAATTCTTTTCTACCATCATCAATTAAATAATATCCAATATGTTTTTGTTTTTCTTTCAAATTTGGTCTTTGACATAGTTCTAGTATTTTTCTAGATATATATATTTCTGATATATTTGATTGTTTGGCTAATTCTTTAATATTGTTTCTATATAATTCTTTTGTTTTATATTCCATCTTATTATATATGTTAGTTGGATCTCGATTTAATATTTCTTCAACTCCATTTATTTTTTCAAATATTTCTAGGAAATTTATTCTTTGTATTTTTTTCATACTTATAATACAATTAGCCATAGATGTTTTACATATCGCAATATCAAAATGTTCTTTTTGAATTGCATCTTGTACTGTTATTCCTGCTTTTTCAGTTTCTTCTTCTAATATTTTTAAATATCCATATGCTTTTTTTCCATATTTTTTTAAACAATATGACATATATTCAATAAAAGAATAGTTAATATCTTGAAAATCTTGTTTTTCTAGTTTATTCATTGATATTGGCTTAAATTCTAATTTATTTCTATCCTTTTTTTCAACTAATCTTTCTATAATATTTTTAACTTTATATTTCTGGACTTGACTATTATAAATTTTTATACAAATATCTGTTATATTTTGAATAATTGCAATTTGTAAAAATATACCTATATTCCATATTTCGTCCATATTTAATGCTCTTTTATTTTGATATGATGTTAAATATTTTTCTAATGATTCACTTCTTATTATATTATCTGTATATGCTACAATTTCAGATGCAAGTACATGTATTCTTGCAAATCCTGCATATTGCCCATTTTGTATTCCTACAAAATTAACATATTTTTTCATTGTTAGTTCTTTTTCAATTTGTTGTATAACTTCTTCTATAATATAGAAATTATCTAGAATCCATTCTCCTGCTGGATTAATTGTTATTCCAAGCTTTATATGTTCATTTAATAAATTATATACTATTTTGATAATATTATAATTTTCCAATAGTTGAGGTATTGGATATGTTAATTTATCTGATTTTTTTCCAATATTATGTTGTAATGATATCTTTTTTAAATATTCTTCTAATTGCTTTTCATTTAGGATTGCCCCTTCTATCTTCAAATTTTTATATTTTTTCACAGAAAATCCACTCCTTGCGCTTTTTATTACTATTATTGGCAATGGTGAATTTTTTTATTCAATTCTTGGATATTATGATTTTCTTTTTCAATATTTGTTACTTCTTTACAAATTTCATAAATTATTGTAAAATATAGCTATTGAAAGGATAGAAAAATGAAAAGTATTAGATATATTTCACATAATGAAAATGAAACAAAAAAACTTGCTGTACAAATAGCAAGTAAATTGAATATAGGTGATATAATTGTTCTTACAGGAGAATTAGGTTCTGGAAAAACAAAATTTACAGAAGGCTTTTTAAGTTATTTTAACCTTGATAAAGAAATTTCAAGCCCTACATTTACTATAGTAAACGAATATAAAAATTCAAATATTTCAATTTTCCATTTTGATGTTTATCGTCTTGAAGATGTTGATGAATTTTACGCAATAGGTGGAGATGAATATTTTAATTCTGGAATTTCTATTATTGAATGGGGAGAATTGATAAAAGATGCTCTTCCAAAAGATTATATTGAAATTGTTTTTCATAAAGATGATAATGATGAAAATTTACGAATTTTAGATATATATCTTCATGGAAACAAATATGAAAATATTATTTAATATAAAAAACGAATGTACTATTACAACATACATTCGTTTTTTCTCTTCTATTCAACTACTAATATAGAGTATTTATTTTATTCTCCTCTACCTTCTGGTAAAGCATTTGGTAACTCAATTCTAATTCTAATTTTGAAAACATATGATATAGCTCTTGCAAATTTTGATTTTTTGAATTTTTGCCATAAAGATGGTTTCTTTTCAAACATAATTGATTTTTCATATTCTTCTGCTTTATTATTTTCTTCATACATATCTACTAATTCATTTATTGGTTTCGTTTCTTCAATATCAACAACTTGTGAAACAACCTTTTTCTCAGTAGCTTTTTCTTTTGGAGCTTCTACAACTTTTTCTACTTTCTTCTCTTCAATCTTTTCAGCTTCTTGTGCTTCTGAAATTTCTTCAATTTTTACTTCTTCTTGTACCTTTTCAGCTTCACTTACAGCAGTACCCAAATCTACTGGTTTTGGAATTACTTTCAATGCTTCTGCAACTTCAATTCCGATATAACTTAAAGCTTTAGATCTATCTTCAATTCTTTCCATATCTATTTCAATATGAAGATTTGATTCTAAGTTATTTACTCTTGCATTTAATAATTTTATAGCATCTTGGTAATTTTGACTTTTTCTTGTTTTATCTTTTCCAACAAGTTTTAAAGTATCTATAACATCTTCTGAAAATTTGCCTTCTTCTTCAGCTTCAGAAATTCTATCTTTCCAATCATCAGTTTTGTTTTCTACAGCTTCAATTAAGTCTTTTAATTGTCCTGCTAATGCAATATTTTCTTCTCTTTGGCGAATTAATTCTTCAACTTTTTTCGTATTTTCTTCAAATTGATTTGTTGCAAATTCAACTAATTCATATGCAGCTTTATATACACTTACTGGGAAGTTTTTCTTCTTTGGATATTCTATTAAATAAGCTTTTATAGATTCAATTAGATCTTTAAAATAAGTATCATCTTCAAATTGAACTATTTGCTTTTTGCTTTTTGGATTTATTAATTTTTGTACTTTATCTATATTTGATAATATTTTTTCCTCTGTTATTACCATTCGTACATTTACTATGCCAGATTTAGATCTCCTTGACATTGCAAATCCCTCCTCTTTCTCTGTCGTCTAAAATTATTATTCTTTTTTATTATATACTAGTTTCCGTAAAACTACAAGCATTTATTCCTATTTTTTGTTTACATTTTTATTACAAAAATATTACAAGATGTAACATTTCTTTACATCTTGTAATATTACTGTAATATTTATTTTCCTAATACTTTTTTCAATTCTTCATGTCTTTTAATTTTTAATGTTGTTGTTTTAATTAGTGGTTCTTCTGTTATAACCATTTCTCTAACATATTTATATTTTGGCATTAGTTTATTTACTTCTTTTACTTTATCCCATAAAAATTCTTTTATGTTTTCTTCTCCTTCAATATTATATAATTCTTTTATTAATTCTTTATCATATACAATCTCTACACAAACTTTAACATCACCATCATCTTCTTTTTTCTCAAATACAAATGTTTCTTTTATTCCTTCTACTTTATTTAGTAATGTTTCAATTTCTTCTGGGAATACATTTTTTCCATTGTTTAATACTATAACACTTTTCTTTCTTCCTGAAATATATATAAATCCATCTTTATCAATTCTTGCTAAATCTCCTGTATGGAACCATCCATCAGATTCTAATGCTGATTTTGTTGCTTCTTCATTCTCATAATATCCTAACATTATAGATGGACCTTTTGCCATTAATTCTCCTATTCCTTCTTCATCTGGATCATCTATTTTTACTTCTACACTTGGAAATTTCTTTCCTATAGAACCAAGTCTTCTACACTTTGGTGTTTCTGCTGCAATTACTGGTGCTGTTTCTGTTAAACCATATCCTTGTTCTACATCAAATCCTAAATCATTAAATCCTTTTTCTGTTTCAGGATCTAATGCTGCACCTCCTGTTACTACTAATTTTAGTTTTGGTCCTAAACTTTCATGGACTTCTTTGAATAATTGTTTTCTTAAATCAATTTTCATTTTTAATAAAAATTGAGAAACTTTCTTTCCTTTTTCTAAATTAGCTAATTTTCCTTTTTTCTCTATAGTTTTCATTACTTTTCTATAGATAATATCAAATACTGCTGGAACAGATATCATTGCTGTTATTTCAAATTCTTTTATGTTTTCTGCCATGTGTTTTACACCTTCACAAAATGCAATTGACCCACCAATTGATATTGGATATAAAAATCCAACTGTACATTCAAATACATGGTGTAATGGTAAAAATGATAAAAATCTATCTTCATCTGTTAAATCAAATCTTTGAATTATATCCATAACATTTGTTACTAAATTTTTATGTGATAACATTACAGCTTTTGACATTGCTGTTGTACCAGATGTAAATAACATTATTCCCATTTTTTCAGAATCTATTTTTGCATCTATATATGTTTTATTTCCATCTGTTAATAATTTTTTTCCTTTTTCAACTAATGCTTTTTCTGCATAAATTCCTTGTGTGTTTTCTTCTAAGTCCATTGAAATAAAATATTTTAAATTAGTATTTTTCTTTTCTCTTAATGTATTCATTATCACATCATATTTTGATGAATATATTATTGCTTCAACTTGTGAACGAAGTATTAAACTTTCAAGTTCATTATCTGGCAATGATTTATCTAATGGTACTATTACACCAACACCTGATGCAACTGCTAAATATGAAAGTTCCCATTCATATCTGTTTTCTGAAATAAGTGCAATTCTTTTATCTTTTAATCCCATTTGAATTAATGTTGTTCCTAATGCATTTATATTTTCTCTAAATTCTTTATGTGTTATTGTTCTAAATTTTCCTTTTTCTTCTGTTTTAAATATATATGCTGGTCTATCTCCATATACTTCTCCTGTTTGGTTTAACATATCTTTTAAATCTGTAAATTTCATTTTTCTTGATTTTGTTTCCATTTTATTTCCTCTTTCTTTTATTTTACTCTTAATCCATTTATTACAGTATTTTCATATTCATGATATAAACGCATTACATCCATATCTTCACCTTCTCTTTTTTTATAAACAAGTGTAGAACAAATTAGTCCATATATTTCTGATGCTATTGCTCTTGTATCCCCTTCTTTTATTTCGCCTTTTTCTATTCCTTCTTGAACTATTTTTTCAATTTGGCCAATATATTCATATACAAGGTTTTGACATTTTTTATTTCTTTGTTCCGTTCCCCAAAATTGACTTAATATTATTGTTATAATATTTTCATATTTTGCTACTATCTTTATTTGTATTAATACAATTGCTTTTATTTTATCTATATAATTACTATGTTTTGCTGTTTTTATATCAACACTATTTTGCAATAGTTTTATTCCTTCTTCAATTAAAAAGTTAAATATTTCTTCTTTGCTAGCAAAATGATAATATAATGTTCCTTTTGCAACTCCTACTGTTGCTGTTATTTCTTCAATACTTGTTGCATCATATCCCTTCTCTGCAAATAATTTCATTGAAGTTTCAAATATTTTTCTCTTAGTTTTATTCATTCTTCCTTCATTCCTTTTCTAAGGTATAGATATGTAAAAAAACTCACACTTTCTCAATTTTTTACATTTTCTTTTTTCTCAAATTACATCATTTTATATATGCCTATTATATAATGTAATCTAATTTTATGCAAGACTTTTTTTTAGTCGAATTATCGGTCGATAAATTTTTGAATTTCACTTGTAAAATTCCATATAATATTGTATAATTTTGGCATACAAACAATAGAAAGAAGGAATTTTTATGACTAATGTAGCAATAAAAGATTTATTTAGAAAAACTTCTGAATATGCAAATAAAGAAGTTACACTTGAAGGATGGACAAAAACTATTAGAGATTCAAAAACATTTGGATTTATAGAACTAAATGATGGTTCTTTTTTTAAAAATGTTCAAATTGTTTTTAATAATAATTTATCAAATTTTAATGAGATTACAAAGCTTACAATAAGCTCAACTATAAAAGTTACTGGAAATGTTGTTATAACAGAAAATGCAAAACAACCATTTGAAATTCAAGCAACATCAATAGAAATTGAAAGTCTATGCCCTACAGATTATCCTCTTCAAAAGAAAAGACATTCATTTGAATATTTAAGAACTATTGCACATTTAAGACCAAGAACAAATACGTTTAATGCTGTTTTTAGAATTAGAAGTATTGCAGCATTTGCAATTCACCAATATTTTCAAGAACGTGGATATGTATATGTTCATACACCTATAATAACTTGTGCCGATTGTGAAGGTTCTGCTGAAATGTTTAAATTAACAACATTAAATCTTGATGAAGATTTACCAAAAAAAGATGGAAAAGTTGATTTCTCAGAAGATTTATTTGGTAAAAAAGCATATATAACAGGTTCTGGACAATTGCATGGTGAAACATTTGCTTCTGCATTTGGAAAAATTTATACTTTTGGACCAACATTAAGAAGTGAAAATTCAAATACAAAAACACATGCAAATGAATTTTGGATGATTGAACCTGAAATATCTTTCTGTGATTTAGATGGTTTAATGGATATTGAAGAAGATTGTTTAAAATATATTGTAAATTATGTTTTAGAACATTGTCCTGAAGAAATTGATTTCTGTGATACTTTTATAGAAAAAGGATTAAAAGATAAATTAACAAAATTATTAAATTCTGATTTCGTTAGAATTGACCACAAAGATGTTATAGATATTTTGAAAAAAGCTGATAGAACATGGGAATTTCAACCAGATTATGGTGAAGATTTAGCAAAAGAACATGAAAAATATATTACAGAATATTTTAATGGTCCTGTATTTGTTAAGAATTGGCCAAAAGATATTAAATCATATTATATGAAATTAAACCCAGATGGAAAAACTGTTGCTGCAGTTGACCTTGAAGTTCCTGGTGCTGGTGAAATTATGGGTGGTTCTCAAAGAGAAGAAGATTATGACAAACTAGTTGCACGTATGAAACAAATGGGAATTGAAACAGATCCATTATATTGGTATCTTGAATTAAGAAAATATGGTACAAATATCCATTCTGGTTTCGGACTTGGTTTCGAAAGATTATTAATGTATATTACAGGAATTGAAAATATTAGAGATGTTATTCCATATCCAAGAACACCAAACAATTGTGATTTCTAAAAAAATCTTAAAGACTCAATAGTAAATATTGAGTCTTTTTAACTATGCCTATAACTTCTCAAACAAGAATTATTATCATTTTGCTGAGATGTACATGTAACATTGTCTCCATTTATTCTTGCTACTATTTCCCCATCACTATTTAAAATTGTTAAAGGTTGTGATGATGAACATGAACAATTATTATTAGTAGTATTTAAATTTGCAGTACTAACATCATTACTATTATTACAATTATCAAAGAAATTGCATCTTGAAACTATACAAAATAGAAATGCAGATATGAATGCTATTATCCCTAAAACTACTGAAACAATAATAAAATTAGTATTTCCAGTAATTGCTGAAATTAATATAAATACTGAAAAGAATAATAATCCAATTAATATTGGTGAATTTACTAATTTTTGAAGAAATATTGCAACTATTATTGTAAAAAATATAAGGGCAAAAATTAAAAAGAAATTCATAAAGACCTCCATTTTTTATAAATATTATTTATATATCTTATGAATTTCTTTTTCACTTGTTACTCATATTTCACATCAACTAAATATAAACCATTTGGAGGAAGTGTTTTTCCTGCATTTTCTCTTTTTCCTTCTTTTATTATTTCTTCAATTTTTTCTGGTTCTATTTTTTCTAATCCTACTTCTACAAGTGTTCCAGCAATAATTCTAACCATATTATATAAAAAACCATTTCCTGTTAATTCAATATAAATTTTATCTCCATTTTGATATATTTTGGCATCATATATTGTTCTAACACTACTCTTACTGCTTGTTCCACTTGCTTTAAATGCTTTAAAATCATGTTCTCCTATAAAATATTTAACTGCTTTTTTCATCTTTTCTACATTTAGTTTTTGTGGAATATGTGTTTCTAAATATCTATATATAGCAGTTCCATATGGTGAATTATTTATTATATATCTATATGTCTTTCTTTTACAATTTAGTCTACTATGAAATCTTTCATCAACTTCCTCTGCTTTTTTTATTACTATAGATTTTTTTAATCTTGAATTTATTGCTATAGCAAATTTTTCAATTGGAATTTGTGAATTTGTCTTAAAATTGGCTACTTGTCCAAGAGCATGTACTCCTGCATCTGTTCTTCCAGAAGCATTTAATTCGACATCTTCACCTGTTATGCTTTTTATTGCTTGTTCTATTGTTCCTTGAATATTTAATTTATTTGGCTGTTTTTGCCAGCCATTGAAATCCTTTCCATCATATTCTATTGTTAATTTTATATTTCTCATTCATTCACCCTCTAATAAAAGAAAAGGTGGCAACTAGCCACTTATTTTTCTTTTTTCTTTTTATTTTTAAAGAAATTTCGAATATTAGTTAATACTTTTTTACTATTATTCTTTTTTTCTTCAATATTTGTAAAACGTTTTGTAACAATATTATTTATTAAAATCTTTTTTAACACATCTTCTCTTACATCTGCAATCAATGTTCCATCTTTTGCAACAGAAACTTTTCCTGTTTCTTCTGAAACAATTATTGCAAGAGCATCAGATTCTTTTGAGATCCCAATACCAGCTCTATGTCTTGTTCCTAATTCTTTAGCAATATCTTGATCACTTGCAAGTGGTAACATGCAAGCTGCTGCTGCTATTTTATTTTCAGTAATAACTACTGCACCATCATGTAATGGAGTATTAGGTACAAATATATTAACAAGTAATTGAGGTGATACTTCTGAATTCATTGGTATTCCTGTTGCAATAATATCACTAAGTTTAATGTCTCTTTCTATTACAATTAATGCTCCTGTATGTGTTTTTGCAAGTTCAAATGCTGCAATTACTACTTTATATATATCTTCTTTTGTTCTAGTTATTATATCTTTATCAAATCCAAAAAATCTTGAAAACCTATTATTTCCACCTAATTGTTCTAATGCTCTCCTTATTTCTGGTTGGAAAATAATTATTACAAGTATTACTCCCCAATCCATTATCATTGATAAAATATAATTTAATATGTATAAGTTTAATAATTTACTTACACCTGTTGCAACAACTAAAAATGCAATACCTTTTATTAATTGCCATGCCCTAGAGCCTTTTACAATTTTTATTAATTCATATGCAAGAAAAACAACTATTGTTATATCTAATATTAAAGATACAAATTTTATAGGATATTCTTGCAAACTCTGTATATATGCTAAAATATTTTGTTCATAAAATGTATTGATTAAATCACCTATATTTTTCACTTTTTTCACCCTTTCTTGAAGGTATTACTTATGTATTAGCATAATTATTTTTGAATTGTTGCAACAACATAATAAATACATGTTGAACATGATGCAAATACCATAAGTAAAAGCATTATAAATGCAAAAATTTTTGATACTACTTGTTTTTTATCTGATTTACTTTTTTCTTTTATAACTTTATTTTCTTTATTTTTCATTTTTCTCTGTCCTTTCCTAATTTATATACATAATTATTATAACATAAAATATAACTTTTTCAATAGTTATATTTTACATATATTTTGAATTTTTTCTATTGCTTCTTTTATAACATTTTCATTATTAGTATGAATATATGCTAATATTTCATTTTCTTTAACATAATCTCCTACTTTTTTATTTAATACTATCCCTGCAGTATAATCTATATTGTCTTCTTTTCTTATTCTTCCTGCTCCTAATAAACATGCAACTTTTCCAATATCTTCAGCATTTATATCAGAAATTATTCCAGATTTTAAGCTTGTTACAGGTATTATATATTTAGATTTTTCAAATTTGTCAATATTATTTATATATGAAATATCTCCACCTTGATTTTGAACCATTTGAAGAAATTTTTCATATCCTTTTCCATTCACAATATTTTCTTGAATCTTTAATTTATTTTCTTCAAGATTTTCTCCTAATCCTGCTAATTTTATCATATTAGCACCAAGTTCGAAAACAACATCTTTTAAGTCTTTTGGCATATATCCTTTTAAAAATTTTATTGCCTCTATTACTTCTAAATTGTTTCCTATTGAATATCCAAGTGGTTCATCCATTTTGGTAAGTACACATACTACTTCTCTTCCTGCAAGTTCACCAATTCTTATCATTAAATCTGCTAATTTTTGTGCATCTTCTTTATTTTTCATAAATGCACCTTTTCCTACTGTAACATCTAATACAATCTTATTAGCACCACTTGCTATTTTTTTACTCATAATACTTGATGCAATAAGTGGTATACTTTCAACACATGATATTGTATCTCTTAATGCATATAATTTTTTGTCAGCTGGTGCTAAATTCATTGTTTGTCCTATCATACTTATTCCAATTTTTTGAACATTTAAAATAAAATCACTTATTTCAACATTTGTTTTATATCCTGGAATTGATTCCATTTTATCTACTGTTCCTCCTGTGAATCCAAGACCTCTTCCAGACATTTTTGCAACAGGTATTCCTAATGATGCAATAAGTGGTAATAATATAATAGAAACTTTATCTCCTACACCACCTGTACTATGTTTATCTACAATATTTTCTCCTAATGAGGATAAATCTAATATTTCTCCAGAATGAGCCATTGCTAAACTTAAATTTGTTATTTCTTGTTCATTCATTCCATTTATATATATTGCCATAACAAGTGCTGCTGCTTGATAATCAGTTACATTTCCTATAGTATATTCTTTTATAAAATATTCTATTTCTTCTTTTGTTAATTCATTTTTATCACGTTTTTTTGCAATTATATCTAATATATTCATTAGTTTTCCTTTCTAATAATTATAATGCTTCTATTCTCTTTAATGAGTAATTTCCTAAATATCCTTTTGTATTAATTACTTCAACAATATTTGAATAGTTTGGATTCATACTATATGCAACAATATAATATCCATTTTCATCATTACTTTGAACATCTTTTAAGCCTAATTGGCTTAAAGTATTTGTATCTAAATAGTAATAATCAAATTTTCCTCCAACTTGTTGATAATCATCACTTATTTGTGTTTTTAATTGAATCTCTGTATTATTAGCTAATGCATCAAATTTTACCTTAATATCACTTTCTGCATTCTCTATTGGTATTCCTTTTAAATATTGTGATTTTTTACTTATTTTTTCACTATCACTTAAATTGCTTGTTTCAAAATGGTATTTTTCTAAATCTCCCTTTACTGCTGCTTGTATTAGCAACATATTTGTTTTTAAATCTTGTAATTTTGCTTCTTTCATTGCACTATTTCCATAATACATAGTAATTGTTGCTAACATCATTAATACAACAAGCATAACTACAAGTGATAACATTGTTATTCCTTTGTCATTTTTTTTCATATTTTTCTCCTCTTTTAAATAAAATGTTTTATAAATGTTTTTCTATGTAATGGACATGCCCCATATTCTTTTAGTGCTTTTATATGTGCTACAGTTCCATAACCTTTATGTGCTACAAAACCATATTGTGGATATACTTTATCCCATTCTCTCATAATTCTATCCCTTGTAACTTTTGCAATAATAGATGCCGCTGCTATAGAATAACATTTAGCATCACCTTTTATTATTGATTCATATTTTGTTCCTAATGTATCTATATTATTTAATGCATCTACTATTATTAAATCTGGTTTTTGAGTTAGTTCTTGCAAAGATATAGTTAATCCTTTTTTTGTAGCATTTAATATATTTATTTCATCTATTTCATCTTGTCCTATTATTCCAACTCCATAACTAATTGCTTCTGATAAAATCAAATCATATAATTTTTCTCTTTTCTTCTCTGAAACTTTTTTAGAATCATTTACCCCTTCAATCATAGAGTTTTCAGGCATTATAACACTTGCAACAACTACAGGTCCTGCTAATGGTCCTCTTCCTGCCTCGTCAATTCCACATATATATTTATATCCCTTACTTCTTAATTCACATTCATATTGTTTTAAATTTATTAATCTTTGTTCTTCTTTTTCTTTCATTTTTGCACCTTTTTTATGAAATTTTATATTTCAATTCTACAATAATTCAACAAAAATATCAATATAAATACAAAATAATTTTACTTGCTTTTCACAGAATTTTCACAATAATTGTGTATCTTTATAATGAACAAAAAGGAGGTCTTCATTATGGAAGAAGAAAATAATAATAATTTTGAAGTGATTTCTAGCAAAACTTCAAATGCAAATTTCAAACAAAATAAGCAAAACAAACAAAATAGTTTTGGAAAAACAGTATTAATACCATTTGCTAGTGGTATTGTTGGTTGTTCTCTTGTATTAGGAACATGTTTTGGAATTCCATCTATAAAAGAAAAATTAGTTGGAAAACAATCATCAACAGTCCAAACATCTACACAAACTGCTTCTGGAACAACATCAAATTTGGTTTCATTATCAAATTTTTCAAATACAGCTGTATTTGCATCAAATAAAATTTTACCATCAATTGTTGGCATAGAAGTTTCTTATACTGTAACTTCAAATTCAATTGGATCATTTTTTGGATACAGTCAACCTCAAAATTCAACTGCAACAGCAACTGGTTCAGGAATAATTATTAGTGAGGATGGTTATATTGTAACAAACAATCACGTTGTTGATAGTACTTCATCAAATTCATATTATGAATTATCAAAAGCAACATCAATAAAAATAAAATTAAATAGTGATACATATGGAGATGATGCAACATATGATGCCACTGTTGTTGGTCAAGATTCACAAACTGACTTAGCTGTATTAAAAATAGAAAAAACAGGTTTAACTGCAGCAGAATTTGCAGATTCTGATCAAGCTGTTGTTGGTGAATTTGTTATGGCTGTTGGTAGTCCTCTTGGATTAGATACAACAGTTACACAAGGTATTGTTAGTGCTGTTAATAGAGAAGTTGAATCTGATGGAACAAAATATACTTGTATCCAGACAGATGCTGCAATAAACTCTGGAAACAGTGGAGGTGCTTTAATAAATAGTGATGGTAAAGTAATTGGAATAAATACTTTAAAATTATCAGGAACAGGTGTTGAAGGAATCGGTTTTGCCATTCCAGTTAACTCAGCTACAGATGTAATTAATCAATTAAAAGATCATCAAAAAGTATTAAGACCTTATATAGGTATTACAGGAATTAATCTTGATGAACAAACTGCAAAAAGATATAAACTAGAAGTTGGCGTATATATAAAAAGCATTGAAGATTTTTCACCTGCAGAAAAAGCTGGTTTAAAAGCTGGAGATGTAATAGTGAAAGCTGAAGGAAAGTCTATCACTACAATGGATGAATTAAATGAAATCAAAAATTCACATCAAATTGGAGATACTATAACTTTAACTGTTAATAGAAATGGTAGTGATAAAGATATTACTGTAACACTTGAAGAAACACCTTAATTCTTAATATAAAATTAATAATTAATTATCAATTTTTCACTTTTAATTCACACAATGAACAAAATTAATTGATATATTATAAGCATAGTCAGTAAACAAAACTGATTACAACAAACATCCCCTTTTATTTTCGAAAGACCTAAGTTTAAACTTAGGTCTCATTTTTATATAAAAATAAAAAAAGATAGATATATAAAATATCCATCTTACATTATTATTATATCTTTCTCATTTGTGTTGCTTTTATTTCCATATGCAAATATTACATAAATAACATTATCTTCACCTATAAAATATTCTGATATATTATCAAGCTTATATATATCACTACTTGAATTTCTTGGATAAACTTGGTAACCTAATTGTGCAAGTTCATTTACTTTACTTTCAACACTTTTTATTTCTGATCTTATTTTATTTCCAGCATCTTGTCTTGAAATATTTTTTAAATTTAACAAATCTTCAAATGTAACTTTCTTTTGAGTAAGTAAATTATAATTATATGTTTGTATAATTTCTCTTTGAGTATTTTCTCCTTCTTTTAATGTTGATCTAACTACTAAAGATAATATATCATTTGTAACATATGCACAATATTCAACATTATATATAATATTTTGACTTTGTGTACTTAATATAGATTTTGCTTTTTGCTCAAATGTATCTTTTATATCTTGATTAAAACCTTCTATTACTGTATTTTTTATGTTTATATATGGAATATTTACATCTAAATTATAATCACTTACTTTATTACTTTTATTTGAATATCCTGTATATACAATTTGTTGTGACTCATCTATTCTATCTATTTTGTATCCAGAATTTTTCAAATAATTTACTTGGTTTTTAAATATATTATCAAAATCTTCTTTATATCTTTGCAATATACTTGTATCTATTTCTGGCTCTTTATCTGGTAAGTTTTTTACAATTTGAATTATAACTGTTGCAACTACAGCTACTATACATACTGCTATAATTATTATATACATCATTTTTAATTTTTTATTTTTTTCTCTTTCATCTTCTAATCTTATATTCATATTTTTCTTTTTGTTATTATCTAACAATTCTCCTTTCATTTGTAGTTTATATATAAATCTTATACTATTAATTTATCATTGTCAATAGTTAAATAATGATTTTTTTCATATTTAGCTTTTGTTGCTAATCCTCCTCTTATATGCCTTTCAGCTTTATTTTCATCAAGAATTTTTCTTACTTCTTTGGCTAATATTGGATTTATCTTTTCTAATCTTTCAGTAACATCTTTGTGTACAGTACTTTTACTTATTCCAAATTTTTTTGCTGTTCCTCTAACTGTATCTTTCGAATCTATTATATATTGTGCTAATTTTCTTGCACGTTCATCTATCATAACATTTTTCACCTGTACAACCCCCAATAAGAATACTTTTTGTTTAATTGTATTCTTATCTTAAGATTTTAGAACAGAAAAAGTACTTACAAATGTAAGTACTTTTTCATTAATTTTTAGTTTTTAATCTTAAATATCCTAATTCTTCCCATTCGTTATATGCTAAGTTTAATCTAAATACAACTTTTGGCTTTGCTCCTGCTCTATTCTTATCAACTACACAAGCATAATACCTTACATCTGGATTTTTTGACCTTTCTAAATCAAAACACTCTGTTGGGACTTCTTCATAAGAATATTCATATAATCCTAAATCATCATTATGTATTTGTTTTATTAAGCATAATGTATCTAAAACTTCTTTTACTGTTCTACATGCAGCCAAATCATTTACATCCAAATTTAATGGTGATCTATCACTTTCTGTTAATTGTAAAGATGATCCTATAAATATATTCAAATTTTGTGCTAAATTTGATAAAATTGTTGCTGTTTTCTTTAATTCTTCACTATTTCCTATGTTTTCTGTATCTGGTTTTAATGTATCATAAAACATATATTCAATCTTTTCTTTATAATAATAATTTAATATTATTTTTTCCAACTCATCATTTGTATGATCTGTTATATTAACAAAAAATATTTGATTATCTTTTTGAGTTTGAATCCAATTTGTAACTGCTATAACATCTCTAAATTGTGATGAACATTCTAATAACCTTTTTGTAAATTTTTCCAAACTTTCATTTTCATATCTTAATACATATCCATTCTCATCAGTTTCAACGTTTTTGTCTTGATCTGCCTTATATTTAAACTCCAATATCTCACCTTCTGTTATTCTTAACTTATATCCATGTAATTCTTGAATCTCTTTGTTATTTACTATAGTTGTTATTAAGCACAACTTCATTTTTTCTTCTGACATCTCATTTGATACTATCAATACTTTCTTTTTGTGTTTATATGCTATATATGTTGCAATATCTATTGTAAATCTACTTTTTCCTGAGTTTGATGGCATTGCATATGACATTGTTTCACCTTTTCTTATTCCTTTAAATACACTGCTTAATATTGGAAATGGAAGTGTTAATCCTGAATTTAAATTATTTTCGCCAGATAATAAGAAATCTGTTACATTTGTACTTAATATTGATCTTTTAAATTTTTCTGTTGTTGTTATTTGTACAATTGCATCTTTTACCTCTTGAATTGTCATTCTATCATATAATTCATAATCAACAATTTCTTCAATCTGCTTTTTGGTTTCTTTTATTGGATTTGTAGTATATCCTTTTCTAATTTCAAATAATTTTCTTAATTCAACATATACTTTTTCAAAATTTTGTCTACTTTCTCTTCCTTCTTCTAATAATTTCTTTTTACTTTGGAAAATTTTATAATTTTCTTTTGCATAGTTAAAATCATCTTTAGCAACTTGTGGTGCATATGCTTCTCCTTCTGTAAAAAGAATACTCTTATATATATTTAATAATAATGCACTTTCAAAATAACAATCTTTTTTTTCTATATAATACATTGAAATGGCTTTAGGATTAGCTAATAGTAAACTAATATATACTTCTTCCAATTTTTTATTAGATAATTTTTTTGGATATTCATAATCCTCATCTTCCTTTTCTTGTTCCAAATTATCTAATAATTTTTCCATTTGAGCTTTTTCGTCTTCTTCACTATTTACATCATCATCTTCTTCAATAGGTTCTTTTTCTTCTTTATTTTCTTCTTTTTCTTCATTTCGAAATAATATAGTTCTATTATCTTCTTTTATTTTTGTTTCATTTTTACTAGTAACTTTTTTTAATACTTCTAACATTTCAGCATACTTTTTTTGTTCTATTAATTTTTTTACTTTTGCTATGTCATCTCTATTTTCATCAGTTACTTCAAGCATATCAACTAATTTTAATATTCTATCAATTTTTTCTTCTTCCATCTTACTCTCCTTTTATACATTATTATTTAATATATCATTAACCTCTGTAATTACAAATGCTCCATCTTTTATTAATTTATTTGTTCCTATACTTTGTTTCTTGGTTATATCACCAGGTACAGCAAATATTTCTTTTCCTTGTTCAAGTGCTAAATTAGCTGTAATAATTGCTCCACTTCTTTCTCCTGCTTCAACAACAATTATTGATTCAGCTAATCCACTTATTATTCTATTTCTTTGAGGAAAATTTGCTTTATTAGGCTTTGTACCATTTGGATATTCTGAAATAATACATCCACCTGTTTTTAATATTTGTTTTGCTAATATTTTATTTTGTTTGGGATATAATTCATCTATTCCACAACCTAATACTGCTATTGTTTTCCCAATACTTTTGCTATTCTCCATATTAATTTGAACATTGCCTAAATGTGCATATGTATCTATTCCTAAAGCTAATCCACTTATAATATTAAACCCCTTTTGTGTTAGTTCTTTTGAAAATTTGAACGAAATATTTTTTCCATACTTAGTACAATCTCTAGTACCAACTATAGCAATACCTTTATTGTTTAATATTTTTTTATTTCCAAGTACATACAATTTTACTGGTGGATTATATACATTTCTTAACTTTTGTGGATATTCTTTTGATTCTATTGATATTTCTTCTATTTCTATAAAGTTTCACTCCTTCTATTTTGTAACTTCGTAGCTTTTATAACATTATTCATTAACATTGCTATTGTCATAGGCCCTACTCCCCCAGGAACAGGTGTTATATAACTTGCTTTTGAACTTACTTTTTCAAAATCAACATCCCCAACTATTTTTCCACTTTCATCTCTATTTATTCCAACATCAATTACAACAGCTCCATCTTTTATCATATCTGCTGTAACAAATTTGGCTTTTCCTATTGCTGAAATTACAATATCAGCATTTTTCGTATGTTCTTTTAAATCTTTAGTTTTTGAATGGCATACTGTTACTGTAGCATTTTTGTTTAAACAGCATTGTATTAATGGCTTTCCAACTATATTACTTCTTCCTAAAATTGTGACATTCTTTCCTGTTAAATCAATATCATATTCTTCAAACATTTTCATAATTCCATATGGTGTACATGATACAAATGTTTCTTGGTTCAAACACAATTTTCCGACATTTATAGGATTAAATCCATCAACATCTTTTTCTGGCAATATAATTCTAAATGCTTCATTTATATCTAAGGATTTTGGAATAGGACTTTGCAATAATATTCCATTAATTGATTTATCCAAATTTAGTTTTTGAATCAATTCAATTAATTCTTCTTGTTTTATATCATTTCCCAGAAAATATTCTTCAAATTTTATTCCAATTTCTTGACATGCCTTGCTTTTGTTTTTTACATATATTTGTGATGCTTTATCATCTCCAACCATAATAACTGCAAGTTTTGAAAGTATTCCCTCTTTTTTTAAATTATCACATTCTATTTTTAATTTTTCTCTTGTTTTTCTCGCTAGTTCTTTTCCATCTATTATCATAATTTTCCCTCTCCTCAGTCAATTACTATTTAGATTTTATCTCATAAAACTTTATTTGTAAATAGTAAATTATTACTTTCAAAAAAAATGAGAGCAATTATCAATTGCCCCCATTTTTACTATTTAATATCTAAATCTAGTGAATTTGAAATATGATATATTCCATTTTGATTATTTACTATATTTTCAAATTTATAATTTCCATCAAGTGTTACAATCAAAGGTATTTTTATACTTGAATATCCTTTTTGTTTATATACTGATATATAATCAATTGCATTATTCATTATCCAATATCCTTTTAAATTTTCTGTATTTGCTAATCTTAATGAATTTGGTAAAGCTATTCTTAATTCTTTAGCTTCTGTATCATTACAATTGATTTGTAAATATATTGTTGAATTCTTCTTCAAATTGCCTGTAATTTTTATTGATATATCTTCACTTACATTTTCTGATTCTATATTTTCTAATAATGTTTGATAATAATATCTTACAATAATATCATTACTATTTGTTTCAAATTTTATTGTATCTAATTCCTTATTATTTACTACATATGTTTTTACTGTCATTCCATTTAACTTTATTGTTTCATTTATATTTGAAGATATTATTTTTATTTCTTCTTCATTTGAAATATCTGTTTCATTATTTTGGAAGAATGATAATATTGCAAATCTTAAATATTCATCTTCTGGAGAATTTGCTATTAATTCATCAATAATTTTACTAGAATTTTCTTTATTTATAAATGTTTCAATTATTGCAGTAATTGATTTATATTCTTCTTTTTCTTCACTATTTAATTCTATTTGATTATATAAATCTTTAGCATTTTGATAATCTCCCAAAAATTCTAATGATAATGTTACTAATAATTTATTATAATTTTCAATATCTTTTTCTTCTTTTAATTGTAATAAATCTGTTAATACAGTTTTTTTGTTAGCAGATGCTAATAAATATTGTTCAAATAAATTATTATCATCATTTATAAATGGATCTATATTTAAGCCTGAAATATAATCTTTTGCATAATATTGAATTAATGCTGTTAATACAATATCTGTATTTGCATTTTCTAGATTTTTTAAATAATCTGTATAATTTTTTGTATCTCTATATTTAGCCATATTTATATTAACTTGATTATTTGAACTTCCATAATATTTTGTTCTTATTTTTTGAATTTCATTATATGCTATTTGTGTATCTAACCTTTCTGTTAATGTATTTTCTATAAAATCAATATAGTCAATATATTTTTCCATATTTCTATTATAAATTTCTAATACTATCGGATTTTTTGTTGGCTTTATTTCAGGAGTTTCATTAATATTTATTTTTGTATATTTCTTTACTTCTTGTGCAGATTCTATAATATTAATTGGATATGTTATTGCATCTTCCTGATTATTTCCACTTCCTCTTATTACAACATGATATGTTCCATAATCTAATTTTCCAAAGTTTACTGTTGTAATTGAATTTGTTGTTTCTTCAGCTTCTAATGTTTTATTTAATTCTTCTATTGTAAATTGATATTTTACATTATATTGTTCTGAAGCTATACTTGTTGCATTTAAAACTAAATCATCTGTTGTTTTAACATTTCTTGGTTCTGTACTTTGAATAAAGAAATCTAATTTTGATGTTATATCAATTTTATTAACACCAACATATACATCTTCATTTGCTGAGTGAACTGTTACTCTATATGTTGTAACATTATCTGGTAGCTTAAATTTTACATTCGCAACTCCATTTGAATCTGTATATACTGTATCAAAATATGCTGTGTCTCCGAAATTTCCTCTTGTATCTCCACCACCACCTCCAAATCCATCTGGTTCTTTACTTATAAAATCAAAATAACTTGAATATGTATATATTGGGTATTCTGGATCTTGGTATATTGTTGAAACAATTTCTGTTGAGTCTTCTTGTACTGCAAATACTGCTTCATTAACAACACTTATATTTACAAATGTTTTTATAGGCTTATTATTATTTGTTGTTTTTATTGTTAAATTTACTTCATCACCAGGTTTATATTCTGTTTTATCTGATTTTATGTCTATATCAATTTTTCTTGTTTCTTCATTAAAATCATAATAATATATTGGCATTCTATAAAATTTACCGTTATAGTAATATGCAGATGTTATTTTACATCCAGGAAAATCTTTTTCTTCAAATTTATATTCAATTTCATTCTTATCTGTTATCTTTGTTGTTAAAATATTTTCTTGTGCTGATATTAATAATAATTTTCCATTATTATCTATTTCTTGATTTCCTTTATTTGCTATACTTTCAGATAATGTAAATTTAGCTGTATCTCCGATATTAAAGTTTGTTACATCTGCCTTTAAGAAATATCTAAATATATCATAATAATATGAAATATTTTGTTTATATGCTAATCTTCCTAAATTTGAGAAAAAGCCATATGAATATCCTAATTCTACATCTTTTTCATCTCTATATATGATTTTTTTGATTTCTATTTCTTTTCCGCTTCTATCTTGTAATTTGAATATTAGAGTATATGTATAACTATAAACTTCTGTATTATCCTTCATTTTTAAAGAATTTATATCATAATTCATTTTGCCATTTTTCATATTTATTTCAGTAATTTTTTGTGTATTTTCTGTTATTACATAATCATATACTGGTTTATTTGTTTTTGTATATTTATCAAGCTCATATTTTACAACTTTCTTTTCATTTCTACTTTCTTTTAGATCTATCTCAACTGTTGTATTATATTCATCATCATATAATTCTTTTAGATCATAACTTACTTCCATTTCTTTATCTTTTTGTAATTTATATGCACTTAATTCATAATTACTTCCTGTATTATTAACTGTTGTATATATATCTCTATAAATTAATTCTACATCTTTTGTTGTAACTGTATCATTATATTCTTCTAAATCTCCATTATATACTTCCATATACATATTTGTTACTATATATGTTTTTTCATCTTCTTTTGCTATATCTACTGAAAAATGTGCAATACCATTTTCATCTGTTTTTTCAAGTAATTCTTGTCCATTAAATCTTACAAGAACTTTTTTATTTGGTACAACAAGTCCTGTTATATGTGTTACTTTAACATCGAAATCATATTTTTCATTATTATACACATAATTCTTATTTGCTATGATTTCATATGTATAATTTTGAAGCTCATAATTTTCAATTGTTACATATCTTCCAGCAATTTCTTTATCTTTATAGTATAATGAAATCATTGCATATTCTACATCATAATGGTTTTGTAATTCTATTTTATAATTATAATTTCCATCTTTTCCTACGTTTATCTTTTCTTTGCTTTCGCCATTAAATGATATATAAAATTCATCTTGTAAATCGTTACCATATATTGCTTTTGGAACAAATCCCCATATATTTATTGTATCTGTATTTTTATATAATGTTCTATCTGTATAAATATAAGAATTTGAATAATATAATTCTTTATTATAATTATATACACCTACAATTAACTTATTTTCTGTATTACCAATTTTCAAATATTTTATCATTTCTGTTTTATCAGAAGTAAATTTTGCAATTCCTTCTGAATTTGTTACTTTTTCTTCGCTTTCATATTTTACCTTAATATTTGAAGCAATTCCATTTTCATCTGCTACCCATACAAGAATGTCATTTTCTGTATTTGTAACATATACATTCAAATTATTTATTTGAATTGGAGTGTTAAATAATTCTGAACCATTTTTATTTTTTATTATTGCAACATAATATCCATCTTGTAATGTTCTTGTTAATTTTATTCCATTTTCTATTAAATTAAAATCTACTTTTTGCAAATCTGTTGCTTTTGAATAATCTTTAGTTTGTAAATATTCTATAAAACTATCTGAACTATCAAATTTACCAATTTCAACATTTGCAATTTCAATATTTCCATTTGTTTGATAATATATTGATATATTTTCATTTGAATTATAAGTATTTATATTATCAATTGAATTTGATATATTTTCATATTTTTCTGTAATTCCTGTATCGTTATTTACACTAAACGAAAATGTATAATTATCTTCTAATTCTTGATCATATATTTTTAAGCCTTTTTTTACTGTTACAGTATATTGAGTTTGGTCTACTAATCCATTACTTGGTATAAATCTGTAAACTTTTCCTTTTTGTTCCCACGTTCCTTCAACTTCTGGTACTATTTGAACATATTTTTCGAAATTCTCTATATTTGAATAAGACATTTCAATTTCTATATTAGAACTTGTTAACACTCTATCTGCTCTATTTGCTGGATATGTATTTGTTACACTTAATTTGTTTGATGTTTGATATGCCCAACTATCTTTTGTTATTTTATCTTTTACATATTGTAATTTTAAAATTGTATTATCTGGTATATTTTGTTTAAATTTTAATTTATATTGTCCATCTTTACCTGTTTTTTCTATAGAATATTCTAATGCTGGTTCTATATACAAACTTTTCTTTACACTTTCTATATTTGCATCTTTATCTGTATATATTATAAATTCTGAATCTTCTGATAAAATTTGATCAGATATTTTCGTTGGTTCTATTTTTGTTATTGATATTGTTTGAATTTGAGTAGAATCAAATTTCATAAAATTCATTCCTAATGCGAATATAATCACAAATACTGCTGCGATAGATGTAATAGTTATTATCTTTTTATACTTCTTATTCTTTTTACTTTTTTGTTCATTTATTATTTTTTTCATATTATTTTCAAATTCTTCTGAAGGTAAAATTTTATTTTCAAATTTTTGCTTTAATATTTTATCTATTTCATCATCTCTATCCATTCAAATCCTCCTTTCTTATATTTTCATCTAAGAAAATACTTTCTAATTTTTTTCTTGCTCTTGATAATCTTGATTTTACTGTTCCTTCTGGTAATTTTTGAATTTCTGAAATCTCTTTTATGTTAAAATCTTCAAAATAATATAATATAACCATTGTTTTCAAATCTTCATCTAGTTTTTTTATGGCTTGTCTTACTCCAAAATCATCATATTTATCATTATAAACTAAATCTGTTTGATTATAATTTTCTAAATATATAATTTTTTTGTTTTGTCTATGAATTTTATTACATTCATTAATTAAAATTCTAATAAGCCACGTCTTAAAAAATTCTGCATTTTTCAATGTATGCATTTTTTCAAAAACAATTACTGTTGTATTTGAAATTGCATCAGATATTTCTTCTTCTGTTTTTAAAATACTGAATGCTACTCTATACATAGATTTCATATTTTCCATTAAAAGATTACCAATTTCATCTACATTGCCATTCCTGGCTTTTTCTACTTTTTCGGTATCCATATTTTCTCCCTTCTATATCTTTATACTCTTTAGATGTTTTTCTATATTATTTGGTTCACATATTTCAAACTTTTTATTAAATTTAAGTTTTATTTATAGAAAAAATAAGAATTTCTATATAATTTTCATCACATAGAAATTCTAATTAATGTTTTTACGAGTTAAATTCATCCAGTATTCCAACTTTATATTCAATGTCTTCCATGTGTGGAAATATTTCTTTCACTCTTTTTAATGTAAGCATTGTCATTTTAGGTTGTGGATTTTTAGGGTCATCTGACAACAATTTTTGTGTATAGCAATTTTTGGCAGTTCTAAATAATACATATCGATTTCTTACATACGTATAATAAATTTGATATCCATTTTTTAAATCTAACCACATATCTTCAAATGTATAATTTTCCACTAATTTTCCTCCTTGTTATTTACACATTTCTTCAAATTCATTTTCACTAATAATTTGTACTCCTAAACTTTGTGCTTTTGTAAGTTTACTTCCTGCATCTTCTCCAGCTAATAAATAGGTTGTTTTTTTAGATACAGAACTTGATGTTTTTCCTCCAAATTTTTCTATAATATTTGATGCTTCCTCTCTTGAATATTTTTCAAGTGAACCTGTTAATACAAAAGTTTTTCCTGCAAATCTGTCATCTTCATTTTCTTCTTTTTGCCTTTCCATATTTACTCCTGCATCTTTTAGTCTTTTCAACAAGTCTTTTGTTTGTTCTTGAGAGAAAAATTCATTTATACTATTTGCTACAATTGGTCCAACTTCATCTACTTGACTTAAATCTTCAATTGATGCATTTGATAAATTATCCATATTTTCATATGTTTTAGCTAATACTTTAGCAGCTTTTACACCTACATGCCTTATACCCAATGCTGTTATTAATCTATATAAATCATTTTGCTTGCTTATATTTATACTATCTATTAGATTTTGAGCGAACTTTTTGCCATTTTTCTTTAATGATGCTATATCTTCAAATTTCAAATCATATATATCTGCAATATTTGAAATCATTTTCTTTTCAAGTAATATTCCTATAATATTTTCACCTAGTCCATCTATATTCATTGCTTCTCTTGATACGAAATGCACTAAATTTCTATATAATTTTGCTGGACATTCTATTCCTGTACATCTTACTGCAGACTCTCCTTCTTCTCTTACTGTTTCTGCACCACATACTGGGCAATGTGTTGGCATGACAAATTCTTTTTCTGTTCCATCTCTTCTTTCTACAACTGCTCGTACTATTTCTGGTATTACATCACCTGCTTTTTGTATTATAACTCTATCACCTATTTTTAATCCTTTTTCTTTAACAAAATCTTCATTGTGTAATGTTGTTTTAGATATAAGTGATCCAGCAACTCTTACTGGTTCTAGTATTGCAAGTGGTGTTATTACTCCTGTTCTTCCTACTTGAAATTCTATATCTTTTAAAATTGTTTCTTTTTGTTCTGGTGGATATTTATATGCAATTGCCCATTTTGGAACTTTAGATGTTGTTCCTAAAATTGTTCTTAATTTTAAATTGTCTACTTTAACAACTGCTCCATCTATTCCAAAAGTTAATTGTTCTCTATCTTCTCCGATTTTATTTATTGCTTTCTTTACTTCTTCAACATTTGAACATGGTATACGAACAGGATTTACATTAAATCCTAATTTTTCTAAATATTCTAATTCTTCAAAATGTGAATTAAATTCTTTTCCTTCTATTTTTTGAACATTAAATATATAAATATCTAATGGTCTTTTCTTTGTTATATTACTATCTAATTGTCTTAATGAACCAGCTGCTGCATTTCTTGCATTTGCAAATAATTCTTCTTCATTTTCTTCTCTTTCTTGATTCATTCTTTCAAATTCTTTTTTAGATATAAATACTTCTCCTCTAACTGTTATATTTATTTTTTCTGGTAATTCTTGAGGTATTGTTTTTATAGTTTTCAAGTTTTCTGTTACATCTTCTCCAACTAGTCCATTTCCTCTAGTTGCTCCTCTTACAAGTTTTCCATCTTTATATTCTAATGCTGATGATAAACCATCTATTTTTGTTTCAACAACATATTTTACTTCATCTATTCCATTTTCACTTGCTACTTTTTTTACTCTTTCATCAAATGCTTCAATTTCTTCAAAATTAAATACATCTTGTAAACTTTGAAGTGGTACTTCATGTTCTACCTTAGTAAATCCTTCTTTTACATGTCCTCCTACTTTTTGTGTTAATGAATCTTTGGTTATAAATTCTGGATTTTGACTTTCTAATGTTCTTAATTCTAACATCATCATATCATATTCAAAATCAGTTATTTCTGGATTATCATCATCATAATATTTTTGTGCATAATATTCTGTTTTTTTTCTAAGTTCTTCTATTCTTTCTTTTGCTTGTTTTTTATCCATGTCTTCAATTTTCCTCCTAATGTAAAATTTTCATTTTGATTATATCATTGTTAATGAAAAAATTCTATATTAGTGCAAAAAAATAAGATAGAATTTTTTCTATCTTACTTTTTTTATTATTTATGCATCTGCTTTTGCTAAAATAATTAAACGTGCTTTACTATCATCTGTACATGTTGTTAATGATATTTCTACAGCTCCTTGTGTATCTCTTGTCATATATTCTGTATCTGTATCATCTGTTTCAAATTTATCATAAATTGTATATGTCATTCTCTTTCCATCTAAATCTGTAACATAAATTTTATCTCCAATATTTAATTTTTTATTATTTGAGAAAAAGTTACTATTTCTATAATTATGTCCAGCAATTACTGTATTTCCTGGTTTATTTATTCCACTTCCTTGAGTATTTTGTTCTCCTGTTGTTGAATATACAACACATACTGCTGTTTCTAATGATGATTTAGAATATTCTGAGTATGATATTATTGGACTTTTTAAACCTGTTGTTGGTATTTCGATTTTTCCTGCTGTTAAAAATCCATTATATTTCATTCCTTCTCCAGAACTTGTATTTGTTCCAGTTGATGTTGAGTCTGTTGTTGGTGTTTCAATTGGATCTGTTATTGGATTATCATCAATTTTTGTATCTGTTGTTTCTTCTTTTTTAGTATTTTGACTTATGTTTTCACTCCAAGAATCTGCAAAATCTTCTGCTTCTTTCTTGCTATTTTCACTTGCTATAAATTTATATCCTAAAAATCCTATTATTCCTACTATTGCAATTATAATTATTACTAATAATACTGTTAAAAAAGCACTATATTTACTATTCATAATTATCATCCCTTTCAATAATATTTTTTATTATACGTTTTCTCTTTAAAAACCTATACTTTAATTATATCATATTTTCTAAAAAAAAGATAGCTATTTTTGTAAATTTATACTATTTTTTCTCCAAGTTTTTTACCAGCTAATAGGTGAAAGTGTAAGTGTCCTACTTCTTGACCTCCATCTTCACCACAATTTACAATTACTCTATATCCTTTTTCTTTGAAGCCTTGCTTTTCGGCAATTTCATTGATAACTTTGTATATTTTTGAAATTATTTTTTCATCTCCATCTTCCATTGTTGCAAGTGATGTTATATGTTTTTTTGGAATTACTAATACATGTATTGGTGCTGCTGGATTTATGTCTTTAAATGCTAATACCTCTTCATCTTCATATACTTTACTTGATGGTATTTCTCCTTTTATAATTCTGCAAAATAAACAATTTTCTTCCATATTTAATCTCCTTCTAATTAAATTTTATTATTTTGAAAAATATAACTATTGAATAAAGCAAAGACCTGTAGGTATGACCCTAGCTATATTTTTGCTATGAAATAGTTATATTTTCAAAATATATTTATTTAATCTAATATAGCCTTAATTCTTCTAATTCCTGAAGAACTTGATTCTTCTTTCTTTATTTTGAAGTGTCCTAATTCAGATGTATTAGAAACATGAGGTCCTCCACATAATTCAATTGAAACATCACCTATTTTATAAACAGAAACTATATCACCATATTTCTCAATAAACATTGCTTCTGCTCCCATTTTTATTGCATCATCTTTTTTCATTTCTAAATGTTCTACTGGAATTGCTTCTGTTATCCATTCATTTACTAAGTCTTCTGTTTTTTGTTTTTCTTCATCTGTCATTTTTGCTGGATGTGAAAAGTCAAATCTCATTCTTTCAGCTGTTATATTACTTCCTCTTTGATGTACATGTGAGCCTAATACTTGTTTTAATGCTGCATTTAATAAATGTGTTGCAGTATGATATTTTGTTTCCATTTCTCCTGTTGATGCTAATCCACCTTTGAATTTTTGTTCTGAACCAGCTCTTGATTTTTCTTGGTGTTCTTTAAATAGTTTATCAAATCCTTCTTTATCTATTTTCATTCCATTTTCTGTAGCTAGCTCTTCTGTAACTTCTGGTGGGAATCCATAAGTATCATATAATCTAAATACAACTTTACCTGGTACTATGTTTTCACCTTGTTCTTTAACTTGTCCAACTTCTTTTGCAAATTCTTTTTCACCTTTTTCAAGTGTTTTTACAAATTTGTCTTTTTCTTCTAAGATTACATTTTTTATTGTTTCTTTATTTGCTTCAAGTGCTGGATACATTTCTTTTAAGTTTTCAACATTTATATCTATTAGTGTTGATAATTCATCTAATGATATTTGAAGTTTATTCATATGTCTTACCATTCTACGAATTAATCTTCTTAATATATATCCTCTGTCAACATTGCTTGGTCTTCCACCATCACATATTATCATCATACTTGAACGTAAATGTTCTGCTACAATTCTTCTACTTGCTATATTATCTACTTTTTGTAACTCTACTAGTTTATCCATAATTGGTGCAAATAATTCTGTTTCAAATGGTGTTTCTTTTCCTTCTAATAACATTGTCATTCTTTCTAGTCCTAAACCAGTATCAACATTGTGTTGTTTTAGTTTTGAATACTTACCATTTTCATCTTTATAGAATTCCATAAATACATTGTTCCAAATTTCAACATATTTACCACATCCACATGATGGATTACATTCTGGTGAACATTTTGGCTTTCCTGTATCATAAAACATTTCTGTATCTGGTCCACATGGTCCTGTTTCACCTGCTATCCACCAGTTATCATCTTTTCCAAAATAATATATTCTTTCTTCTGGAATTCCTGCTTTTTTCCAACATGATGCTGTTACTTCATCTCTTGCACAATCTTCATCTCCAGCAAAACATGTTACTGATAATTTTTCAACTGGTATTCCTAATTCTTTTGTTAAGAAGTCATAACTCATTTGAATTGATTCTTCTTTAAAATAGTCTCCTAATGACCAATTTCCTAGCATTTCAAAATATGTTAAATGTCTATTATCTCCAACTTCATCAATATCATTTGTTCTTACACATTTTTGATAATCTGTAAGTCTTGTTCCTGCTGGATGTGGTTCTCCTAATAAATATGGTACTAATGGTTGCATTCCAGCTGTTGTAAATAATACTGATGGATCATTTTCTGGTATTAATGGTGCTGATGGTATTACAACATGTCCATGATTTTTAAAAAAGTTTAAATATTTATTTCTTATTTCTATTGCTTTCATTTTATTTTTCTCCTATCTAATTCCACTTTTTACGGATTTTATTATACTCTAAAAAGTGTGAAAAATCAATACTTTGATTCTATTTTATCATTCTCTCTTATATACTAACATCTCTTAAGATACACCAAGTTCCATTACTTTCTGGTAAACATTTAAATGTCATTTCTTCTTTTGTTATTGGATGTTCTATTGTAAGTTCATAAGCCCATAATGCTATTTGTTTTCCTTGTCCTCTTGTTCCATATTTTTGATCTCCAAATATGCTATGTCCTGCATGTGATAATTGTACTCTTATTTGGTGATGTCTGCCTGTATGCAAATTTACTCTTACTAATGATAAATTTTTCACTTCATTATATGCTAAAACTTCATAGTCTAGTTTTGCTAATTTAGCATTTTTCTTATCTTTATTTACAACTTTACTTATATTATTTCTTTCATCTTTATATAAATAATCTTCTAAAATACCTTTGCTTTGTTCAAATCTTCCATCTACAACAGCTAAATATTTCTTTTTAAATATTTTTTCTCTTACTTGATCACTTAATCTTGATGCTGCTTTTGATGTTTTCGCAAATACCATGACTCCACCAACAGGTCTATCTAATCTATGAACTAATCCTAAGTAAACATTTCCTGGTTTATTATATTTTTCTTTTATATATTCTTTTATAATTGTAAGCATATCTATATCTTCAGTTTTGTCTGCTTGTGATGGAATATTTGGTTGTTTTTCTACAACTATTATGTGATTATCCTCATATATTACATTTAATTTATTCATATTAATTCTCCCAACGACCATATATTCCACAAGGCAACACCAATTTTGAATTTTCCATTGGTAATCCAATTTCTCCTGAAGAAACTTTTCCATTATGTTCTTTATTAACAGTTAAATTTAATATATTTTCTAGAACTTTACTTGAAATTCCCGTAGTATATGAATTTATCAAGAAAAATAATGGATTATCTGATAATACATTTGTACATAATTCTACTAAATCATAAATATTATTTTCAAATTGCCAAACTTCTCCGTTTGCCCCTCTTCCATATGATGGTGGATCCATTATTATTGCATCATATTTATTGCCTCTACGTATTTCACGATTAACAAATTTTACAACATCATCTATTATATATCTTACTGGTCTTTCTACTAAACCTGATGATGTTATATTTTCTTTTGCCCATGTTACCATTCCTTTTGAACTATCAACATGACAAACTGATGCACCAGCAGATGCACATGCTACTGTTGCCCCTCCTGTATATGCAAATAAATTTAATACTTTTATTTCTCTTTTCGCATTTTTGATTTTATCTATCATCCAATCCCAATTTACAGCTTGTTCTGGGAATAATCCTGTATGTTTAAATCCCATTGGCTTTATATTAAATGTTAAATCTTTATATTTTATTTGCCATTGTTGTGGCATTTTTTTATTGTATTCCCAAGTTCCTCCACCTGTTTTACTTCTATGATATGTTGCATTTATATTTTTCCATTTTTCTGGGTATGATTTATCTTTCCATATTATTTGTGGGTCTGGTCTTGATAATATTACATCTCCCCATTTTTCTAATTTTTGTCCATCTGCCATGTCCAATATTTTATAATCATTCCAATTATTTGCTATATTCATATCTTTTCTCCTTTTCACACGAATTATTATACAACATTTCTATATTTTTTTCAACAAGAACCAAGCGACGTAGTCGCCCTTTGTTCTCGCCAGATTTGAGTTTTCGACTAAAAGGAGAAAATCTCAAAGGGCTAGCGATTGTAGCTTTTATATACTAGGAAGTTCGTAGAACTTTCCTAGTATATAAAAAACACACAACTAATTAGTGTGCTTTCTTCTAAAAAATCCCAATATTTTCTTTATAAAATTTAATACCTTATTTTCTTTATAAATAACTAATTGATTTTCAATTTGAGGATTTTTCACTTCTTTAATATTATTTTCATTTTCAATTTTTTCATAAGTATTATCATTTTCAAACATATCTCTAAATTTTTCCTGTTGTTCTTTATTTGAAAAATATTTATAGTTAATTATTTGTAAAAATGCCTTTGTTTCATTTTTCAAATCTTGTTCAGCTAAACTTTTATCAGTTGTAAGATTTACTTTATAAAATAATGATTTATTATTTTTAAAAAATTCAAATACAGATTGTGGTATTTTTTCTTTATCTGATGGTTGTAAATTTTCTAATATAAAATCTACTTCTGAACATGCTTCAGCAAATTCCATTCTCTTTTCTCCTTTATCTTGAGTTATTCTCTATATTATTATCTTTTTGTTTTTTATTGTTTGGCTCTTCAATTTGATTTTTATGTGATAAATTTCTAGTTTTTTCTTTTATCCATTCGATTGCTTTTTTTAAAATACTTGTTTTCTCTTGTTCTGGTAACTGAACTGCAACTAAATCACTAGCTTTAAAAAATCTACGATTATATTTAGTAATAGTAGCTTCTTGATCTACTGTTCTTTGCATTTGTCTTACTCGTTCGTTTACAAATTCTGAAATAATACTATCTAATGCCATTTCCGAATTTAAATTTTGTAATATATTATCTCTTGCATTTCCGTCTCTCGTAAAATTCATAGCAATTCCTGTTTTTACATATCTTGTAACTGCCTCTTCAGCATGTATACTTCCATATTTATGTACTGTCTTTATTGTTGAATCTCCTAATACATCATATATTCTTCCTTCTGTACAATTCAAGACATAATTTTCAGACATATATTTAATCATATCATCAACTGTAATTTTTTCAACTATGTTGTCTCTCGCTCCTTCATCTCTTGTAAACACTCTCACATTTCCTTCTGTTATATATTTTTTTAAACAATTCTTCATATTTTCAATTGTCTTTTCTGTTCCAAACATTTGTTGACCTTTTTTAAAAGTTTTTTCAAATGCAAAATCCATTGCATTCCTTTTTTCCCATTCTGAAATTTGGCTCTTATCTCTTTTTTCGTTTGATATATCTATTGCTTCAACATCTTGTTTTCTTAGTAAATTATAATTGTACTTAATTTCATCATTATCTGTTGAATGAAATTTAAAAAAATTAGAATCTGCACCAAAATATTTAAAATCTTGTGTTCCTCTTTGCAAACCAATAGAATACCATGTTAACTCTATTGGAATTGTTTTATCATATAATTTCAAAACATTCCATGCATGTTTTTCTATATCTCCAGGAGTTCCTGCAACCCCTCTCATATAATCACATTGAATTCCTTGTCTATCCATCATTTCTTTAAAAATTAATGAATACCCTGCACATATTGCTTTTCCTGTTATTAGTCCTGTTAAATTTGAACAATTTCCACTTACATATTTAGATATGTCATATTCATATTCCATACTTTTTCCAAGTGTCATAAATATATATTTTGCTTTTTGTATATCATCCCATTTTGGATTAATTCTGCTTTCTATTTTTTTCATTTGTTGAATTATTTGTTTTAAAGTTTTTGCAGTATATGTTGTTCTTGAAACATATTGATTAGCATTATATTTGCTTTTTCCTTTTAGTCCACCCTCAACTCTAATTAACTCATCATCTCTTATTTTACTCAAGTCAAATTCTTCTTCTAATTCTTTTGTATTTGCAACTACAATCATTTTTTACTCCTTATACTCATATATACCATTTAGCATTATTTTTATTTTTCTATCTCTCAATTCTTTTAAATTTTCTCTCACTTTCTCAATGTCGTTATCATAAATTGATATTTCATTTAAATTTTTGTATTTTGATAATATATTTAAATCTAACTTATCAATTCCCATAAGTGATAATTTTTCTATTTTTAATGGTTTATCTATTTTTTCCATTTCAAATCCATTTACATTTTCAATCGCTAATTCTTTTAAATTTTTAAAATCCTCTATAAAATCAAACTGATTTAAATTTATATTTATTAATTTTAATGATTCTATATTAGTTAATTTAGTTATATTTTCAAAATCAATAATTTCAGTATTATTTATTGTTAATTCTTTTACATTTTCTAAATATTCTATTCCATTTACTTCACAATTTCTAAAACTAACTTTTTTTACTTTTCTTAATAATTGCATATCTTCTAATTTTAATCCTAAATTTTTTATTGTTATTTCTTCTAAATTTGGAAATAAGGATATTTCTTCAATATATACTTTATTATATTCACCTAATATATCTTCACTGTTTAATACTATTTCTTTAACTTCTTCTAAATCTTTCTTTGTAATATTTTCTTTATTCAATATTACTTCTATATAATTTTTTAATAATATATTTTTTATTAGTGTTTTTTCTATATCTTCCATTTTTTTCTCCTTAGTTTTATTCTTTTTTAATATATCATATGTTAATTAATTTGTAAATAATCTAATTGTTGGAAATATACTTTTTAGCCTGATTATATCCTTGTTTATATAATTCATAAATATTTTCAGAATCTAACAAAGATGTTTTTTCTAAATTAATTGTTATCAATTTATCAATTCCATCTTTTTCATATGACGATAATTCTCTTTCTTGTAATTCCATTGCTCTAGTTGCAACTTCTATAATATTTTTACAGCATTCTTTTTTATGAATTGTTTCAAAACATATTCCTATAACTTCATTTGCTCCAACATCTTTCAAACACTTCCAAGGCAAATTTTCACGTGTTCCTCCATCTATTAATTGTATGTTTTCAAACTTACAAGGAGAAAATATTACTGGAAAACTGCAACTTCCTCTTACAGCTGTACTTATAGGTATATCTGTTATATATTGAGTATCATCTAATAATTGTGTTCTATTTTCATTAGATGATGCAATATATACAGTTCCTGTTTGTAAATCTACCATGGAAATAAATAATGGCATTTTTATTTGATTTATATTTTCTACATGACTTTTTCTACATATTTCGCTCATTATTTTTTCAATACTTTTTCCACTATTTAAACCATCAATTACTAATTCACCTTTAAATAATAATCCAAAAATTAATTTGAATATTTGCTTCCATTCTGCATATTTTATTTTTTTATAATATTTTTGAAACATTTTCCACATTTCATCACTATTATATCCAAGTGCATATAATGTTGCTATAATACTTCCAGATGATGCACCAGATACACAATCAAATTTTATATTTTTTTCTTCTAATGCTTTAAGTGCACCTATGTGTGATGCAACTTTTATTCCTCCTCCACTAAAACATAACCCTCTCATTTTCAACTTTATCCTCCTAAAATATTTTATGCCTTAATAAAAATAAAGTGAGCACTATTTTTCGATAAATTATTATCAAAAAATAATGCTCTTATATTTATGTTTTGTGTACACGGTGGCCTAATTCATTGGTAACACATTCTCTGTTTTCATTGATTTTTTCTTTTCTTTCAATTTCTTTTTGAAGATCAATGCCTTTCATCTCAGCAATTCCCAACAGGAAAATTGCTACGTCAGCAAGTTCTTCTGCAAATGTGTCTTTTCCTCTGAACCAAGCATCATATGCTTCTCCAACTTCTGCAATAAGATGGCAAAATTCTTCATTCATATCTGTTGTGTTAAAACCATGCCGTTTTTTGTTTTCAAAAATTTCTTTTTGCAGTTCTTGTAAAGTCATATAAGTTACCCCCTTCAAAGACTTTGTGGAACTTCCAACTTACGTATTTAATTTATCACTTTTCTATTTTACTGTCAATCTAATTTTTATATTGTTGCTAATTTTACTCCAATTTTTATTAATTCATAAATCATAATAAAATTCGCACTTGATAGAACAATAAATGTAGCCATAAAAAAAGAAAGCATCTTATGTTTTTTCAAAAATTTCATATACAAACCTCCCAAAATACTTGTCCTTAATATGTATATGTAAATATTCTAAAAATATTCATAATCTACTTCTTATTTTCATCGCAATATGTTACAAATTTTTATTAATTTAATTGTTGTAATATATTTTTTGCCAATTCTCCATTAATTCCATTTACTTTTACAATTTCTTCTATTGAAGAATTTCTAATTTTTTCAACACTGCCAAAATATTTTAATAATGCTTTTTTCTTTGCTTCCCCAATTCCTTTTATATCATCTAATTCTGATTTTGTTATCGATTCATCTCTTAATTTTCTATGATAAGAAATTGCTGTATCATGTACTTCATCTTGAAATTTTGTAATTAAGTTCATTAAATTTTCTGATATTTCAAATTCTTGTCTTTGCTCATTTATTAATGCTCTTGTTTGGTGTTTATCATTTTTAACCATACCAAATACAGGAATATCTAATTCTAATGATTTTACTGCTTGTTTTATTGCTCTTATTTGTGTAATTCCTCCATCTGCAAATATCGCATCTGGTAGCTTACCAAAACCTGATGAATTACTATTGTCAATTGAGTGTTTCAACCTACGTGTTACTACTTCTTGCATACATTTTGGATCATCTTGTGTTAAAACTGTTTTTATTTTAAATCTTCTTGACATGTTTCTTTTTATTGTTCCATCAACCATCACACACATTCCAGCTACCATATATTCTCCCGAAATGTTTGAGATATCAAATGTTTCAATTTTTCTTGGTAATTTGTCTAATCCCAATACTTCTTTTAATTCAACTAAAATTTCGCTTCTATCTCTTTCTTTATTTTCAAGAGTAATTTTGGCATTATTATCAGCCATTTCTACAAATCTTAATTTTTCACCTTTTCTTGGTGCTTTTATTTCTACTTTTCTTCCAGCTTCTTTACTTAACCATTGTTCTATTGCTTGTTGATCTTCTAGTTCTTCTCTTACCATTATTTTATTAGGTAAATTTTGACTATCTATATAATATTGTTTTATAAAACCTGAAATTATTTCTTTGTCTTCCATTTCTCTTATGTCTTGGAAAAAGTAATGTTCTCTTCCTACCATTTTACTTCCTCTAACAAAAAATATTTCAACACATACTTCAATTTCAGATTTTGCAATCCCTATTACATCTATATTGTTTTCTGTTATATTTGATACTTTTTGTTTTTCATTAACTCTTTGTATAGCTAACATTCTATCTCTTATATATGCAGCTTGTTCAAAGTTCATTTTACTTGACTCTTCAATCATTTGTTTTTCAAGTTCTTTTAATACTTTATCAATTTTTCCATCAAGAATGTCTATTATTTCATCAATTTGTTTTCTGTAATCTTCTTTTGAAACATATCCCATACAAGGACCTAAACATCTATTTATATGATAATTTAAACAAGCTCTTGTTTCAGATCTAAAGTTTTTACATTGTCTAATTTTATATTTTTGTTTTATAAAATCAAGCATTTCTTTTGCAGCTCCAGGATTTGCATATGGTCCAAAATATTTTGAACCATCATTTATTATTTTTCTTGTTATTGTTACATTTGGATAATCTGATTTTATATCTATCTTTATATATGGATATGTCTTATCATCTTTTAATAATACATTAAATTTAGGTCTATTTTTCTTTATTAAATTACATTCTAATATTAATGCTTCTGCTTCATTATCAACAACTATATATTCAAAATGGTCTATTAATGATACCATTCTTTTTATTCTTTCAGTTTTGTCTGTTTTTCTAAAATAAGATTTTACTCTTCTTTTTAGATTAACAGCTTTTCCTACATATATTATTTTGTCATCTGCATCATGCATTATATATACTCCAGGTTTATCTGGTAACATTTTTAGTTGTTCTTCTATGTTAAACATTCTTTTCCTTTCTAAAATTTAAAATATTATACATTCCAATTTATTGCTCTGTTTCCATACTGTGCTCCCCATGGTGCCCCAGAAATTCTATTTGCTGTTCCTTTTATATTAATAGCTGTTAAATTTCCGCAATGCAAAAATGCATCTGCACCTATTGAAGTTACACTTTGAGGAATTGTAATTTCTTTTAAAGAACTACAACTATAAAATGCTCCTGCTCCAATTGTTGTAACACTATCTGGTATAGTTATTGATATCATTTTAGTACAATAATAAAATGCATTTTTTTCAATTTCAGTAACAGTATTCGGAATATTATATGTAGTGGCATTTCTACTGGTCATTATTACTTTTGTTCCTGCTTTATTTAATATTAATACATCATCAATACTTTTATATGTTGCATTTCCTTCTGCTACCCTAAGTTTGGTATTAGCATGAAATGAATATGTATACATAGTTGTTACACTTGCAGGTATATTTAATAAATTTACTCCAGACATACTTTCAAGAGACCATCCTTCTATAACTTTAAGTGTTGATGGTAAATTTAGTGTTGTCATTGATTTTGTTATACATCTAGAATCCAAAGTTTCAACTCCTTCTGGCACTGTAAAATTTTTAGAAGATCCCATATATTTTATAAATCTTTTTCCATCATATGAATATAAATTTCCATCTACTAGTTTTAAATTTTTACTAGTACTGCTCAATTCTATTGTTGTCAATTTATTCATTCCATAAAAAACTGATCCACTTAAATTTGAACTAACTGTATCTGGTAATATAATTTTTGTTGCACTAGAACCTGATAATGTACCTGTATCGATGCTTACAACACCATTTGGAACATTTATTTCTGTTAAAGTTAATAATGCCATATACATTTTCTTTCCATCTTTTGATAATAATATTCCATTTTCAAATTTAAAACTATTATTTCCATCTGCAACTTTTACTTCTGTTAATCTACTTAATCCAGCTATTGCTGTTCCATTAAAAGATGTTAAACTTGCAGGTAATGTAATTGTTGTTAATTTATTACAATTACAAAATGCTTGAAAGCCAATAGATTTTACTCCTTCTGGTATTTCTATTTCAGTTAAAGAACTACATCCTTGTAATAATCTTTGATTTATTGTTTGAATTTTTTTTGATAATTTTATCTTTTGTAATCTATTACAACCATAAAAACAATAATCTCCTATATATGTCACACTGTCAGGTATTTCTATACTTGTTAAATTAGTACAACCACGAAATGCTCTTTTTCCTATTGTTGTTACTGTATTAGGAATCTTTATACTTGTAAGGCTTGTATTATATGAAAACGCATCATCTCCGATTGTAGTAATTCCTTTTGGTAATACTATTGATGATAATGGTGTAATTCCACTTTCAATTTCTACTTTTGAAAATGCTCCTGCTTCAATTGTTTTTATTTTTCCTTCATATTCACTTAAATCAAGTTTTCCATTATTATCAACTAAATAAAGATTCATTGCTGATGATCTTAAAACTCCATTATCTGTAATCTCATATGGATTTATTGAAAATCCTAATTCTACTGCAATAGGAATTACTTTTTTGTCTTGGCTTACATAATAAATTTTTCCTTTTATTATTTCAAACTTTTTTTCATCACCTTTTTTTATTGAACTGCATATTTCTGTTATTCCACTTCCAACTTCATTTCCTTCATATCTAATTGTTTTGTCATTTGCATATAATGTATCTAAATCATATTCATCATCCATTCTTTTTTCGCTTAGATATAATTCGTATTCTTCTTTTATATTTGCTAAATATGATTTAGTTTTTGCTTTAGAAGCTTTTGTTGTTATTCCACTATTGCCTGTTAAAGTTGATATTGTTACTCCTGCTAATATTAACATTACTATTATTGTTACTGCTAACGCAATTAGTGTAACTCCACTCCCTCTTTTCATACAAAAATTTTCCTTTCTTCTTTTGAATATACATTTTAATTATATTATATTTAACTCCATAATTCAACAAATAGCTAAAATTTTATTGACTTTTTATTTATTTATAGTAAAATTATATAGTATTAAAAATTAGTAAAATCTATATATATTAATAAAGGAGAATTTATCATGGCAAGTTTACCAATAGTTATAAAATATTTAATAGTTTTTTTCATATCAATGGTACCAATTGTAGAATTAAGAGGTGCTATTCCTATTGCTGAAAGTTTAAAATTGAGTATAGCATTATATTATCCAATAGCAATAATAGGAAATATGCTACCTGTTCCAATCATTTATTTATTTGCAAGAAAAGTACTTGAATGGGGAAAAGATAAAAAGTTTATAGGTAAATTTTTCACTTGGTGTTTAGAAAAAGGCGAAAAAGGTGGAGAAAAATTAAAATCTTCTGCTGGAAATAGTGGAATATTTTGGGCTTTACTTTTATTTGTAGGTGTTCCATTACCTGGAACAGGTGCTTGGACTGGAACTCTTGCAGCAAGTTTTTTGAAACTTGATTTTAAAACAAGTATCACAGCTGTAACTTTAGGTGTTATATTAGCAGGAATTATTATGTCATTAGGAAGTAAAATTGTAGCAATTTTAGGTTGGGCTGGAGTTATTGCAATTATTGCAGTTATTTTAGTAATAATTGTTGCTTCTGTCATAATTAATAAAAAATTTAAAAAACAAAATTAGTTTTAAGCATCAATGTTGATGCTTTTTTTATTATGTTTACATATTATAATATAAAAATACTTTTAGATTGGAGATATTTTTATGTTATTAAATTGTATTTTATTAGCGCTTTCAGTTAGTATAGATTCTCTTGGAATTGGAATTTCTTATGGTATAAAACATACTAAAATTTCAAAAACAAGTAATTTTACATTATTTTCAATTTCGTTTATAGTAACAAGTCTTTCTATAATTATTGGAAATACCATTTCTTCCATACTTTCAGAAAAATTTTCTGTATTACTTGGTTCAGCCTTTTTAATGCTTTTAGGTTTTTATGGAATTTATAAAAACATTTCAAACAAAACTACTAATTATGATTTTAATAATTCAAATGAAATTGATAAAAAAGAAGCTATTTTTTTGGGATTGGCTTTATCTATTGACTCATTTTGTGTAGGCCTTGGAAGTGGAATAATTGGTTTCAATGACCTTTTACTACCAATTTTTGTTTCTGTATTCCAATTATTTTTTATAAATTGTAGTGCAAATATTGCTAATTTATTATTGTCAAAATTTAATATTTCAGACAATATACTTTCTTATGTATCATCTTTCTCTCTTATTTTATTAGGTACATTAAAAATTTTGTTTTAATTTGTCACATTTTCTCTGATTATACATATTATTATATAAGATAGACTATCAATTTGATTGTCAGAAAGGATTCTATTTTTTATGATAAGTTGTATATTACTTGCTATATCTGTTAGTATAGATGCTTTAACACTTGGAATTACATATGGTATAAAGCACTCTAGAATTAATAAAATTAGCAATTTAATTGTTTTCTCAATTGCATTTGTTTCAACATCATTGGCAATTTTTCTTGGTAAACATATTTCAAGATTATTTTCACCATCTCTTGCAACATTTATTGGTTCTGCTTTATTAATTTTACTTGGAATATATTCTATTTATAAAAGTTTTAATAAAAATACAGAAGATTATGATTTAGATCATTCAAATTCTATTGATAAAAATGAGGCTATTTTATTAGCATTAGCAGTTTCAACTGATGCTAGTTGTGTTGGACTTAGCTGTGGAATAATTGGTATAACTGGATTTGTTTATCCACTTTTTGCTGCATTATTTCATACTATCTTTATAAATTGTGGTAATATTATTGCATATTCTGCTAGTAAAAAAATTAAACTTTCAGATAAATGTTTAGCAATATTTTCTGGATTTGTTTTGATTTTAATTGGATTAATAAGATTATAAAAGAAGCTACTAATTGTAGCTTCTTTCGTTCTATGTTTCTTTTAATTTCATTGATAATAATTTTGAAATACCCTTTTCTTCCATTGTAACACCATAAATAGTATCTGCTGCTTCCATTGTTCCTTTTCTATGTGTAATTATTAAAAATTGAGTATCTTTAGCAAATTTCTTTAAATATTCAGCATACCTATAAACATTAACATCATCTAAAGCTGCTTCAATTTCATCAAGTACACAGAATGGAGCTGGATTTATTTTCAATATTGCAAATAGCAATGCAATAGCTGTAAATGCTCTTTCTCCACCTGAAAGTAATGTCATACTTTGAAGTTTCTTTCCTGGTGGTTGTACATTTATTTCTATTCCACTTTCAAGAATATTGTTTTCATCTGTTAATGAAACTTCTGCCATTCCTCCACCAAATAATTCTTTAAATACTTCTCCAAAATTTTTATTAATAATTTCAAATTTTTCTTTAAACTGTGTTTTCATAACATCTAGCATTTCAGCAATTACTTTATTAAGTTTTGCCATTGTACTTTCTAAATCTAATCTTTGTTCACACATAAAATCATATCTTTGTTTTAAATTCTTGTATTCTTCAATAGAATCAACATTTACACTACCTAATTCTCTTATATCTGTACGTAAATTATTAACTTTTCTTTGAGTTAATTGTACATTTTCTGGCATTGGATAATTTCCTGCATTATTAGGAGTTAATTCATATTCTTCCCACATCTTATTTATAATTTCTGTAATATCTTCTTCTATTTTGGTTTTCTTAACTTCTAATTTTGTAACTTGTGCTTTTAAGTCCTCTATTACTTTAAATTCATCAGTTTGTTCATCTTCTTTTTTAGTTAGCTTTTCATTTTTGGCAATTCTATCTTTTTTCAATTTTTCAATATTTTCACCACTATTAGAAACTTGTGATTTTATTTCTTCTATTTGCTTTTTTGTTTCTTCTATTTGTTTTTCAAGTTCAATATTTTCTTTTTCATCTTTTTCAATTTGGGCTTTCTTAATTTCAACATTTTTGGTATGTGTTTCAATTTCTTTATTAATCATTTCTGACATTTCTTGAATTGACATTTCACTTTCATTAAATGATGATACAGATATTTTTAAATCTGTAATATCTTCATTTAAATTATCTATATATGTTTGACTATCTTTGTTTGAACTTGCAAATTCATCTATAATTGCTTGTTTTTCTTCATTTTCTTTAGAAATTTTAGCCATTTCTTGTTCATCTAATTCTTTTGAATTTAACAATTCTTTTTTACTTTCTTCTGATTTTGAAATCTCTTCTTTTTGCTTATTTATTCTATCTCTTATTATTTGAATATTTTCATCAATTGATTCAACTCTTTGTTTTTCTGTTGCATAAGAAATTTCAATTTCTTGTAATTGCTTTTCTAAATTTTCTGCCTCTTCTAATACATTTTCTGATGAATTTTCATATTCTTCTTTTGATTTTTCTAATTTAGAAATTTTTTCTTTTATTTCAGTAATTTGTGCATTTAATTCTTCAATCTCTTTACTTCTACCTAAAATATTAATTGTTTTTTTAGTTACTGATCCCCCAGTTATTGCTCCTGATGGATTTATTACATCACCTTCTAATGTAATTATTCTGAATGAATAATTATTTTCTTTCGAAAGTTTTATTGCATTTTGCATATTATCAACAATAACTGTTCTACCTAATAAATTTAATACAATTTGCTCATATTTTTTATCAAATTTTATTAAATCACAAGCAATACCTATTACTCCATCTTTTTTGCCTTTTATATTATCTAATTTTTTTCCTTTTACAGACGTAATTGGCAAGAATGATGCTCTTCCTAAATTATTTGTTCTCAAATGCTCAATTAATTTTTTTGCATCTTCTTCTGTTTCTGTAACAATATTTTGTAAGCTTGCTCCTAAACACATTTCAATTGCAATTTGATATTCTTTTGGAACATCTATAATATTTGCTAAAACACCATGCATACCTTTTCCAAGTTCTTTTGTTTTTTCGCAATCAATTAATAATGATTTTACACTCTTTGTATAACCTTCTTTTTCCTTTTCTGTTTCTACAAGGAAATTATATCTTGATGTTTTCATCCTCATTTCATTTGTTAAATTAGCAATTTGAATTTCGAACTCTTTAATTTTTGTTGTAATTTCATTTTTTTGTTTTTTTATTTCTTCAAGTTTTTTCAAAATATTATTTCTGTTTGATTCTGTCTCATTAAATTCTTTTGCAATGTCTTCCTTTTTTATTCTAATTCTATCTATTTCAAATGTTTGTGATGATATTTCTTGATTTAACTGACTTTTTCTTTTTTCCAAATTCTCTATATTAGCTTGTTTTTTACTTATTTCTGCTTGTAATTCATATTTTCTATCAGTATTTTTTTCTATAGTCTTTTTGATTTCTTCCATTTCAAGCTCTTTTGAACTTAAGCTTGCTGTTAATTTTGCTAATTCTTCTTCTTTTTCTTTTAATTCATTTTCAAATTTTGCTTTATTTTCTTTTAGATTACTCTTCTTTGACTCTTTTTGTTCTATATCATTTTTTAAACTAGCAATTTTCTCTTGTAATTCTGATATTTCTATTTTATTTCTTTCTGCAATTTCTTTATTATTTTGAATTTTTGCTTCTGCTACATTAATATTAGAATTACATTGTTCTATTTGTTTTTGACTCTCAAATCCGATATTTTGCATTTCTTCGATTTTTGTCGTTATTTCATCAATTTCATCTTTTAATTCTTCTTTTAAAATCTTTATTTTTTCAAGTTTTCCTTCTTCTTGATTTAATGTTGATTTCATTATTTCTTCATCTTGAACAAGTGCTTCCAAATCTTTTTTGTATTTATCAATATTATATAAAAATAGTCCAATTTCTATATTTTTTAATTCTTCTTTTAAATTCAAATATTTTTTTGCCTTATCTGATTGAAGTTGTAATGGTTCTAAATTTCCTTCTATTTCTATTATAATATCATTTATTCTTAATAAATTAAGTTTTGTTTGCTCTAACTTTTTCTCCGTTTCTTCTTTCCTTGCCCTATATTTTACTATTCCTGCTGCTTCTTCAAATATATGTCTTCTATCTTCTGATTTGTTGCTTAATATTTCATCAACTTTTCCTTGTCCAATTATTGAATATCCATCTCTTCCTATTCCTGTGTCCATAAATAATTCAATAACATCTTTTAATCTACATGGCGCTTTGTTTATATAATATCCTGTTTCACCACTTCTATAAATTTTTCTTGTAATTGTTACTTCTGAAAATTCAATTGGTAGTGTTCCATCAGTATTGTCAAATACTAATGATGCTTCTGCAAATCCTAATGATTTTCTATTTTGTGTTCCAGCAAATATTATATCTTGTGTTTTATTTCCCCTTAATGATTTCATACTTTGCTCACCAAGTATCCATCTTATTGCATCAGATATATTACTTTTTCCAGATCCGTTTGGTCCTATTACTCCTGTTATTCCAGGTCTAAATTCTAATATTGTTTTATCTGCAAATGATTTAAATCCTTGCATTTCTAGTCTTTTTAAATACATGTTTTTTCACCTTTATTTTTCGTTTTTCTTTTTGTATTTTATCGTAACTTATTAAATTTTTCAAGGGGTTTACTTTAAAATATCTACTACCATAACTCAATGTCAACAACTTAGTGAAAAAATTTTTTTATATAAACATTTTTTCACTAAGTTGTTGACATTCCACACAGTGCACAGTATTAAAACCAAACAAAAAGTACAACTAAAATTTAGTTGTACTTTTTTTATTTAAGTTCCTATATCTATTGAAAAATTACTATATTTTGCTCCACCAGAATCAACATTTGTTGAATACATAAATTGTAGAGCGAATGAATAATATACTTTATTTGGGGTTAATGATATGTCTGCAGAATAATATCTATCTTTTCCAAAATTCCATGTAAATGTACCACTATATCTAGACCATATTTCTACCCAATTTCCACTAGTATCTAGAGCCATTATTCTCAATCCAAAATATCTATCAGACCACATTGAATTTGCACCAATATTAGCTGATCCTTTTATAGATTTTATTGTAGAACATGCTGTATTGTTTATTACGTCTCCTAATTGTTTCCAACCTGATGAAACAGCTCCTGCATCACTCCAACCTCTAGAAATATGTAGTCCTACATTTACACTTATTTGTGCGTATACTGTTGAACTAGAATTCTTTATTGTTATTGTTGCATTTCCAATAGCTATCCCATTCACTGTTAAATTATAAGTACCATTTCCACTTGCAATCATATTAGTACTTATAACCTTAGAATTGCTATTTACACATACAATTTGTTCTGTTGTATCTGATGGTGAACATGTTATTTTAGAAGTAAATGTATCTCCAACCTTTATTGCAGCACTATTGGGACTAGCTGTTATTCTTTGTACTTTATTTTCAACAACTACTGTACATTTGGCAGAAAGTCCATTTCCTGTTGTAGCTGTTATCGTAGCTGTTCCAGTTCCAATTGCCGTTACATATCCATTTCCATTTACTGTTACAATACCATTATTACTACTTGTCCAAGATACGTTTGTATATACATTTGCATTAGTTGGTCTTACTATTGCTTTTAATTGATAATTTTTATTTGTATATTTCTCCAATACTATTTTATTTGTACTTAATGTAATAGATGTTGGTGACGTTTGTACCGTTATTGTAGCTTTCGTTGATTTTCCATTTGCTGTTGTTGCTGTTATTGTTACCGTTCCATTTGCATATCCCCTTACTAATCCATTTGAATCTACTGTTGCTATATTATTATTAGTACTTGTCCAAGTTATTTTATCTTTTATATTAGTTGTGTTTGGTGATATTGTTGCCTTTAATTGTACTGATTTATTTTCTGCACTTAAATCAATTGTTGCACTACTTGGTGATATTGATATTGATACTGGTGATGTTTGTACTGTTACACTTGCTGATGTTACCTTTTTATTTTCTGTCACTACTGTTATAACTGTTGTTCCATTTTTCACTCCTGTAACTACACCATCTTTATTTACTGTTGCCACACTATTATCAGAACTACTCCATGTTAATCCTATATCTGTATTGGCTGTACTTGGATATATTGTTGCTTTAAATTGATATGTTTTATTTGTACTTATATCTAATGTAACATTTTCTTTGTCTAATCCTATTGATAATGGTGTTGATATTACTGTTACATTCCAAGTTGCAGTCTTTCCATTTTCTGTTGTTGCTGTTATTGTTACATCTCCATTTGAAATTCCTGTTACAAATCCATTTTCATCTACTACAGCTATATCATTATTACTACTTGTCCATTTTATTCCAGTTTTATAATTTGCCGTACTTGGATATATTGTTGGCTTTATTTGTAATGATTTTATTGCTGATGATATATCTAATATATGTCCACTTGCAGTTAATTCTATTGATGTTGGTTCTTGATGAACTGTTACATAACTCATAGCTCTTTTCTCTTTAGATGTTTCTACTAATATTGTAGCTTTTCCTAATTCTTTTCCTCTTACAAATATTTTATTATTTTCTACTAAAATTTTTCCATTCTTATCTTTCTTTACGTCTAATACACTTTCATCAGAACATGTTACTTTATAATCTTTTGTATTTGATGTTATTGTTAGCTCATAATACTTTCCTGTTGGTTCTCTATTTATTGAGATTGATCCAGGATTTATTAATACACCATCTCTGTCAACAATTCCACTACTATCTTCATCTAATCTAACATTTCCTGTTTCATCTATTATATATGCATTTCCTGTGTTTTGGAATTTTACTACATATATATCTGCTGTTAATATTTTATTTATATATGTATCTCCTGGTCCATATATATTATATTCAAATTTTTTTGAGTCCGCATCCCCTATATATGTATTTAATTTTTCTTGTATTTTTGTCTTATCTGCTATTACACCTGATTTATTCGTTTCGTCTGCTACTGCTTGCGCTGCAGCCCACTGTACAGCTTCTTTTTCCTCACTTGTTAATTTCTTTTTGTCTGCATTCGCACTTTGATTAATTATTCCGCTATTTCCTCTTATATTTGCTATCACTGCTCCAGCAATTATTATTAATACTATTATTGTAACAACAAGTGCTAAAAGAGAAACACCATTTTCTTTTTTATTTACCATCTTCATTCCTCCTTTGTTTTTTTATTTACCTATTCATTCTATTATAACATTTTTTTCGATTTTTTTCAACTGTTTGGTGTTTTTTCAAAAATAATTGGGATGTTAATTTTGTTAACATCCCCCATCTCCACCTCCACCGCCTTCTTGTGCCCAATATCCTTTCATATGAACATTTGCAGCTGGCATTGTAAAAATTGTATTAGCAGAATAATGTGTTCCATTATATTCCCAATATTGGAATACATAACCACTTGCAGACGCTTGTGGTAATGTGCACTTATCTCCTGCTTTTAAAGTATATGATGTTGGATTAACACTTCCTCCCTGTGCATCAAATACTATTGCATATAGTTGAACTGCTGTTATTACGCAAGATGCTGAATGGGTTCCACTAGAACTTTTTACTGTGATTGTTACTTTTCCTGCACCTTTTATTATTACCAAACCATCTTGATTAACTACTGCTACATTTGAATTACTAGACGTCCAAATAATTCCTTCTGTACTTGTTGATGGCGTTAATGTTGCTACTAATTGAAATGTTTGCTTATTTAATTCTAAACTTTCTATAGTTTCATATTCTTTATTTAATCTTATTCCAGTAATTAATGTCTCAACAGTAACTATACATGTTGCACTTTTATTATTTTGAGTTGTTGCTGTTATTACTGTTGTTCCATTCTTTTTAGCAGTAACATTTCCATCTTGATCTACTGTTGCTACTGATGTATCTGAACTTTTCCAAGTTAATTTTGTGTTTACATTAGATGTTTTTGGATCATACACAGGATATAATTTTGTAGTTTTTGTTCCTGTCATATTTAATGTTGTTTTTGCTTTATTTAACGATAAACTTACTGGTGATGTCTGTACTTTCACATTACATTTCGTTGTTTTTCCATTTTGAGTTGTTGCCGTTATAACTGCTGTTCCATTTGAAACACCTATAACAGTTCCATCATTTCCAACTGTTGCTATACTTGAATTACTACTTGACCATTTTACTACATTTTGTACATTTGCCGTACTTGGTAATATTGTTGAAGTTAATTGTATTGATTTAGGATTTGCAGTTAAATCAAGTGTTACATTATTCTTATTTAATTGTATTCCTATTGGTGATGTTTGTACTGTTACAAATCCTGTTGCTGTTTTATTATTTTCTGTTGTTACTCTTACTGTTGCAGTTCCATTTGAAAGACCTGTTACCACTCCATTTGATGAAATTGATATAACATTTGGACTACTTGAACTCTCTATTTCCCATCTTAATCCTATACTAGCATTTGCAGTACTTGGATATATTGTTGTAGCATACTGATGTGTATTTACCCCATTAATATCTAACACTAAGTTTTCAGAATCCAAACTTATTTCTAATGGTGTTGATATTACAACCACTTTCCATGTTGCTGCTCTTCCATTTTCTGTTGTTGCAGTTATTGTTACTTCGCCATTCGAAATTCCTGTCACAAATCCATTAGAATCTACTACTGCAACATCATTGTTACTACTTGTCCAAGTTATTCCTGTTTTATAATTTGCTGTACTCGGATATATTGTTGGTTTTATTTGTAATGATTTTATTACTGATGATATATCTAATATTTCTGAAGTTGCTGATAATTCTATTGATGTTGGTTCTTGATGTACTGTTATATAACTTATTGCTCTTTTTTCTTTTGATGTTTCTACAACTATTGTTGCTTTTCCTAATTTCAACCCTTTTACTGTAATTGTATTATTTGTTACTTTAATATTTCCTGACAAATCTTTTTTTACTTGCAATACACTTTCATCTGAACATGTTACTTTATAATCATTTGTATTTGCTAATATATTTAAAGTTAATTCTGATCCGATATTTATAGATGTTGATGCTGGTTTTATTAACACACCATCTCTACTTGCAACTTTATCTCCTGTTTCATCTCTTCTTACATTTCCAGATCCATCAATAATATAAGAATTTCCTGATTTTGAAAATTCAACAACATATGTATCTGAAATTATCATTGTTCCTTTATACTCTTCTTCAGGTCCAAATATTTGATATTCCATATCTTCATTTTGATTTCCTATATATTTATCAAGTTTTTCAGCTATTTGTCCTTTATCGATTATTTGCCCTGTTTTATTGCTATCGTCTGCAACAGCTTGTGCTGCTGCCCATTGAATAGCCTCATTTTCTTCGCTTGCTATTTTTTCATCTCTTGCTTCTAAACTTTTATTGAATAACCCACTATCATTTCTAATATTTGAAATTGTTACTCCGGCTAATAATATAAGTACTATTATAGTAACTACTAGTGCTATTAATGACATTCCATTTTCTTTTACTTTCATATTTTTTCTCCTTAGTTTTATATTTTATTATATAAAATTTAAGAATTACAATGTAAATTTTTTATTAATTTTTACATTTTTCTTTTTTTATATCTTTAAATAAGACTATTAAACATATCGTAATTATACAACAATATATAACTATCATTTTAGGACCACCAAATAGTTTTGCATCTCGAAATAATTGTTCTATAACAAACATCCTCATTATAACATATTCTAGAACTGCCAATGCAATTCTTTTTAAATCACTAATTCTTCCTTTATATTTAACTAATATACAAAATCCAATTAGCCATACACCTGTTTCTATTAATTGAACTGGATACTCTATATGTATATATCCTAAAGCTACAGTATATGAAAGAATCTTATCTGGCATTACTTTTCCAACACAACACCCTTTTATAAAACATTCTATTTTTCCAACTGCAGCACTCAAAAATATTGATTCCATCATAGTATCTATAAGTTGTGTTCTATATTTAGGAAATATTTTTATTGATATAAGCATTCCTAAGGCTCCACCTATAAGAACTCCAGAAATTTTAAAATACTTAAGTTTCCAAATAAATAATTGAGATATATCTTTATTTCCAGAATTTATAAACCATATTATTCTTGCTGTAACTGTTCCTAATATTATTGCTATCACCGTATTTATTATTGCTACAGATATTTTTTTTGTTCTTTTATATGTCATAAAAACATTATATATAATTGCTATACTATATGCAAATACTCTTTGCTCTGCAAGTGTTTTTATCATTTTTTTCTCCTTTGTTTTCAACATTTATAACTCAATTATATCATTTTATATTTAAAATTGTAAATAATTTTACAAAAATTATCCAACTAATTTCTTCTGCAAAATCATTCTTATTTTTACTTCCTTATCTCTCGAAAGAATAACTCCTTTTTTCTTTGCTAATTTTATTAAATAATCTAATTTTGATTGATTTGCCTTTATTTGATAAATATAATAATCAATCATGCCATCTTCTGCATATTCAAAATTTTTTCTAGCATTTTGCAATTTTTCTTTTGTTTCAATAATATTTTGCATTAATTCAATTTCTCTTTCTTTTTCAGTTTTTCCTTTAATCATTTTATTTAAAAGATATTCTTCTTCCATCTCTTCTCCTTTCGAATATTTATTATTAATTTTATTATCTTATTTTTCCTATTATGTACAATTTACACAAATCTTATTGAAATTTCCATAATTTTATTGTATAATGTCCGATGTATAGCCTCTAACTGAGGAATTTAATAAAGAAAGGGATATGCCGTTATGATAGATATTAAATTAATAAGAGAAAATCCAGAATTAGTAAAAGAAAATATAAAAAAGAAATTTCAAGATCACAAACTTGTTTTAGTTGATGAAGTTATAGAACTAGATAAAAAAAATAGAGAAGCAAAATTAAATGGGGACAATCTGCGTTCTGAAAGAAAAAGATTAAGTGATGAAATTGGAAAACTTATGAAAGCAGGTCAAAAAGAAGAAGCTGGTAAAATTCGTCAAGAAGTTCAAAGTGTAAATTCTGCAATTGAAGAAAATGAAGAACTTGAAGAAAAATATACAGAAGAAATAAGAAATAGAATGATGAAAATACCTAATATCATTGATGATTCTGTTCCAATTGGAAAAGATGATAGTGAAAATGTTGAAGTTGAAAGATTTGGTGAACCAATTGTTCCAGCTTATGAAATACCTCATCATGCTGATATTATAGCAAAATTTGATGGATTAGACAAAGAAAGTGCTGGTCGTACAAGTGGTGTTGGTTTCTATTACTTAATTGGTGATATAGCACGTTTACATGAAGCTATGCTTGCATATGCTCGTGATTTTATGATTAATCATGGATTCACATATTGTATTCCACCATTTATGATTAGAAGTAGTGTTGTTAATGGTGTTATGTCTTTTGATGAAATGGAAGCTATGATGTACAAAATCGAAGGTGAAGATTTATATTTGATTGGTACATCTGAACATAGTATGATTGGAAGATTTAAGGAACAAATTGTTGATGAATCTCAATTACCTCTTACTTTAACTTCATATTCTCCATGTTTTAGAAAAGAAATTGGATCACATGGTCTTGAAGAAAGAGGATTATATAGAGTTCATCAATTCGAAAAACAAGAAATGATTGTTCTTTGTAAACCAGAAGAATCTATGGATTGGTATAATAAAATGTGGAAAATGTCTGTTGAATTATTTAGAAGCTTAGATATTCCAGTAAGACAACTTGATTGTTGTAGTGGTGATATGGCAGATTTAAAAGTTAAATCTTGTGATATCGAAGCTTGGAGCCCACGTCAACAAAAATATTTTGAAGTATGTTCTTGTTCTACTTTAGGTGATGCACAAGCTAGACGTTTAAATATTAGATATAAAACAAAAGATGGAAACAAATTTGTTCATACTTTAAATAATACTGTTTTAGCTACACCAAGAGCTTTAATTGCTTTAATCGAATGTAATTATAATGAAGATGGAAGTATTACTGTTCCTAAAGTTTTACAACCATATATGGGTGGAAAAGAAAAATTAATTCCTACAAAATAAAAGTAAAAAATGTTCACAATTTAATGTGAACATTTTTTACTTTGTTATTGTATAAAATTTTTCATTATGATATATTAATTACAATAATAGTACAAAGGAGACTTAAATGAAAAAAACAAGATTAACAAAATCTAATCCATTTAAAAATTTTATATTAACTCCAATATTAATTATTATATATATAGGAATGTTTTATTTAACATATTTATGTATAAGAGATTATTATGGATATACAAATCTTTTTTGGGGAATAAAATATCTTGTATATGCCTTTTGGTTATTAAATATTTTACATCTTATTGGATTTCTACTTGCAAAATTTCAAGTATTTCGCCAAAAATTTTGGGAACATATCACAAATCCTTATACCTATTTCAGAGAACTTCCTTCTGACTTTGGTGTTGGTGTAACCTCTATACTTTTTGATTCTACAATAGAAAATAATAAAGATATTATAGCAGTATTATTAGATTTATGTGCAAAAAAATATATAACTTTATCAAAACAAAATGATAAATATATTATTTCTGTTCTAAAAAAACCTGATACATATCTATTATATAATGAAAGATATATTTTAAGTTCAATAATAAATAATAACCTAAAAAATTTAGATTATAATGTATGGTATAATCATTGTTTAAATGATGGAATTAATCTAAATCTTTTCTCATACAAAAAAAGAGAAAATTATTTTGAAAGATTATTTAAAATATCTGATAAAAGTACATTTATAACAATATTTATTATTTGTCTATCTATGGGATTTATTGCTGCAATTTTAGTCGTTATATCATCATTAACAAACACTTCTAACATTACAAATTGGCAACCAATTATTATTTCATTATTAAAATTTACTGCATTGTTTACATCTATTTTATATATTTTAACTTTTATTATATATATGGTATTTAGATTAATTTTTGAATTTATTACTTTTATAATTAGATTATACTTAAATGCAATTAGTTCATCATATAATAAAGTTTTAAATAACACTTTACACAAAACAACTAAAGGAATTAGTGAATATCAAAAATTATATTCTTTTAAAGCTTTTCTAAAAGATTTTGGAAACTTTGCTGATAAATACCCTGAAGAAATTGTATTATGGGATAGATATTTATCATATGCACAAGTTTTTGGATTAACAAAAGAAATAATGAAAACTGGATATCCAAAATTAGTAAAAAATTCATCTTTTCAAATTGATGATATTAATAATATAACTTTTGATAATATAGAAATTAAATAGTAAAAAACTTGATAAAAATATATCTATTTTTATCAAGTTTTTTTGTTGTTAACTTTTTGCATATTCTCTTATATTATAATATATTTTTAAACTTTATTATTTCCATAAATCTTCATTAATAAATCTAGTTAAGGCCATTATAAATGCATTTCTAGTTAAATCAATTCTTGTTACTTCATCTTTAGTCAAAAAACTAATTCCGCCTTTTCCCTTTCCTAATTCTTTACCTTTAAATATTCTATCCATAACTTTTCCAAGTTCTGTTTCTTTTATCTCATCTATATATTTATCTGGAATTGGAAATCCTTGACTTGTCCCAAAACTTTGAAAACCATTCCTATCTTCTATAATAACTGCATTTATATCTATCCACTCGCCTAAAGAATTAGTTATTCCCGCTTCACTTGATACATAAAAATCAACTTGTATATTATTTTTAATCGCATATTTCTTTAAATTTTTTACTCTGTTTTTTGCACCTTGTAATATTTCTTCATTAACTGGTTGATTTCCAACTTCTGATTCTACAAATATTCCTTCTATTTCAATATTATCAAAATATTTTTCAAATGCTCGTCTTGCACCTTCTATTTTTCCAGGATTTTTTGTTCCCATTAATATTTTCATTTATTTATTCTCCTTTATTATAAAAACTCTTAACAAATTTTATTTTTCAATATTTTTTCGTTCTAGTACTGTTACACACTCCACATGACTAGTAAAAGGAAACATATCCACAGGTTGAACAGCTTTAATATCATAATCCTTTTCAAGTAAAAGCAAATTATCAACTAAAGTATCTGGATTACAACTAATATAAACAAGCTTTTTTGGTTTAACCTTAATAATTGTCTTAATAGTTTTACCGTCTAATCCGCTTCTAGGTGGATCAACCAAAATCACATCTGCTTTTTCTTTACTACATAATTTAGGTAACAACTCTTCAACTTTTCCATCCATAAAAGATGTGTTTGTAATATTATTCATTCTTGCATTTGCTCTTGCATCAATAACTGCTTCTTTTACGATTTCTATCCCATAAACCTTTTTGACCTTTTTGGCAACACTTAAAGAAATAGTACCAATTCCAGAATATAAATCATAAACAACTTCATTCCCTATAAGCTTAGCAAAATCAATTGCTGTATCATATAGTTTTTTCATTTGAATAGGATTTACTTGATAAAAAGATAAAGGTGAAATTTTTATTTTTAATTCTCCAAGCTTGTCCATTATAAAACCTGTTCCATACATTTTAAAATTTTTATTTCCTAATATTGCATTAGTTTCTCTTATATTAATATTTTGAATAATAGATCTTATCTCTTTAAACTTTGTTGTTAGATCTTTTATAATCTCTTGCTTTTTATACATTTTTCCTTCTGTAGTAACAAATATAACCATTACCTCATCAGTAAAAAATCCATATCTAATTACTACATGTCTTAAAAAACCTTTTCCTGTATCTTCATTATAAATACTAATATGATATTTTTTTACAAGTTCAAATATGTAATCTGCAACTTGATTTATTTTTTCATTTTGTATTGCACATTTTGCATATACAATTTTATGAGTTCCTTCTTCAAAGAATCCCATTTTTCCGTTCTTAAAAGCATATTTTCCTTTATTTCTATAATTGTATGGATTTTCCATTCCAATACAATAATTTACTTTTATATTTTGTTTTAACTTTTTTAATTGTTTTTCTACATATTCCGTTTTTGTTTTCAATTGTTGTGCATATTGAATTTTCCCATATACACAACCTCCACATTTTTCTTGAATTTCACAATTCATTTTCTCACATCCTATAATATATCGTTTTCTATATTAATATATTATTATAAAACCTATCAATTGTCAATCTCCTTTGGCTCTAATTCTATACACCTATATATTTATATCCATTGCATTAAATTTTATGTTATGATATATTAATACTATTGAATTATAAAGGAGATTTACTTATGAAAAAAACAAAATACTCAACACCAGAATATAAAGCAAAATTAGGTCCAACATTAATAATTATAGGAATTATATTTTATGGAATTTTTTTAGTTTTCCAACTTGCTTTTTGATATATTATTTAATAAAACGTCCAAATATTTTAGATATTTTGCAAAATGACATCGTATCTGATACATTACCATTTCTTGCACTTATCTTTTTTGGATATATAATGTGGATATTTATCATCTTCTTTTCATTAATAGGAAAATGTCTTGGAAAATTAAAATTATTATTTAACCATATATCTTCAATTAATAAAAATCCATATATTTATTTTAGAGAATTACCAAACAATTTTGGAATAGGTGTAACTTCATTGCTTTTTGATTCAACACTAGAAAACGAAAAAGATATTGTTGCCGTTATTCTTGATTTATGTGCTAGAAAATATCTTTCATTAGAATATCATGGAGATAAATACACTATACATATGTTAGAAAAAAATCCTACCAATTTATTAAGTAATGAAAATTACATTTTTTATGCCTTAAAAAGAAAAACAATAAAAAGAATTAATTATAAAACATGGTACAATTATTGTCTTGAAGATGGAATGGCTTTAGGCTTATATGCTATCAATACACATAAAAATAAAAAAAGCATAAATATATCTGAAACTATGAATAAGTTTTATAAAGTTTTACATATAGTTCTTTACATTCTTTGTATTTCAATTATTGCTTTTATACTTTTTAAATATTCACCATTTCTTTCTGTTTTAGCAATACCATTTGGATTACTATTAGGAAAATTATTTTATGCTATTTTAAAATTTATTTTTTCTTTTGTTGAAGTAATTTTTAAAATTATATTTGAAGCCAAAAATACTATTGATGAACAATATAATAAAGAAATTTCTAAAAGTTTAAAACTTACCCCAAAAGGTATTAATGAACTTAACAAATTAAAAGCTTTCAAGGCTTTTATAAAAGATTTTGGAAATTTTGCCGATAAATATCCTGAAGAAATTATATTATGGGATAGATATCTATCATATGCTCAAGTTTTTGGTCTAACTAAAGACATAATGAAAACAGGATATTCAAAATTAATAAAGAATTCATCTTTTCAAATTGATGATATTAATAATATAAATTTTGATAATATAGAAATACTTTAAACAATAAAAAATACATCTAATAAAATACAATTTTATTAGATGTATTTTCTATCTCTCAACATCTTCAACCACCTTTTTTGAACTCTTTTCTACAATCGGACAAGTTACTTTGTTAAAATCTACTATTAAATTGTATTTAAACTTATTTTCCTTTAAATTAGCTATTGCTTCTTCTTTAATTTCATATCTTCTAGAGCTTAAAAATTTTTTTCCAAATTTTAATTTTTTTAAATATGGATCTGCATACTCTTCCCCATTTATTAAAACATAATATCTTGTACTCCCATCTTTATTTTTTAGTCTTTTAATATCTTTTCTACTTATTACTTGTTTGCAAGAATTATATATTCCAATTTCACTTTGTAAATCTCTATATTGTACATCAGTCAATTTTCTTCTTAATATTAATTCACTAACTTTTTTATTTATATCCACACTTGTATACTCATTTTTATAATCTTTTGAAAATAATCTTACATCTATTTTATCTTGCCTCTCTATTTCTGCTTTTACTTTTTCAAGTATATTTGCAGCTTCTTCTAATTGGATTTTTTCTATTCTTTTCCAAATTTTTTGTACAAATGCTCTATAATTACTATCATTAACTTCATTAAATTTATCTAACAATATTCTATAAAAATCAAAAATTTTTTTCTTTTCCAATTTTTCTATATTAGGTTGATTTTGTTTTATACATTGAATAATTATTTTATCAAGCATATTACTCAACTTTTTATATTCATTTGTTTCAGTAAATTCAGAAAATGCCTTTATATCTATATGTAACCATCCGAAATAATCTTTTATTAAATTTTTACATTTTAATACTTTTTCAAATATTTCACTCCCATCAGAATTATTTTCAAAATATGGAATTATAAGTTTTGTAATTAATTGAGTTTGAATGCAAAAAGCTGTATTTTTTATCTCTTTATTTATATATTTTCCTTCTTCTTTATTAAATTTTTCTAACTTTTTGTTTCCATCATTAAGCTCTAGCAAATTGTCTTCAATTTTTTCTTTTAAAGAATTAATAAATTCTAGATAATCCATCTTATTACATAAGCTTCTAAATTCACTTTTACTCATATTTAGTGCTTTATGCATTTCTTCTGGTTTTGTATTAACAATTTCTATAATTTTCTTTGCACCTATAATATTTTCTATCTGTTTTACAACATTAACTTCCATCTCATATGATTCATTTCCAGATACCGTTTTTAATCTTACCCATTCTGTTATTCCTTCATTTAATGCTGTACCAAAATATTTATTATCTTCAAAATCGTCTTTTACCTTTGTTAAATCTATTATATGTTCTAATACTGATTTTGAAGATTTGTATCTTGCTTTTGTAAATTTTGCCAAACCTTTTATATTTACTATCTTTCTTTCTCTATCAATTCCGAGTATCATCTTCATTTTTTCTAAATAAAGCATGTATTCCTTCATGTGCCAATGTTCCAGCTATATCTTGTTCTTTTTTTATATCTTCAATCCCTATATCAATATCTTTACTAGCTAAAGATATTGTTCTTTCTGAAATATCATACAGTCCATCAGATCCTTCTAATTCTTTTTCAACTTCTATTGCTGAAATATTATTTTCTAATATTTTATACATTTCTTCTTTCGGAATTTCTTCTATTAATTCTGGAAAATTTTTATAACAATCTTCTATTAAAAATCTTATTACCGATATTTTATCTACCATTTATTTTCTATCACATCCCATATGTTGTTTATTTTTTCTCTTTATTTCTTTTATCTTGAATTATAGCCATTTCCTTTTCTGTAATTAGTGTTACATTATTTTCTTTTGCCCATGCAACACACCCTTTTAATACAGTATTTAAAAATACTCTTGGAACTTTTATTAATTTTGCACATGCTTCATCTGTAAATTTTATTTCTGGATCAATTCTTGATGCAGCATATTTTACTGTATCTAAACTTATTCCCTTACTTGCCGGAATTGGTTCTGACACAGGTCTTTTAAATCTTGTATACCAGAAGTTTTTATTATCACGATATCCATAGTCTACTGGAACTTGTGGAAATACATTTGCATTAACTCCATTTATTATTGCATCATAATATTTTGGTTTCATTAAAATATTATCAATTTTTAATATGAAATGTGCTCCAAATTGACTTGTTATTCCATTAAATTGATGATATGGTGGTAAATATTCATCTTGCACTTTATCATTTTCTGCTCCATCTAATTCTCTAACCCATGTACATTCAAATACTTGGAATGCTTCTTGAATTATTTTTGGATATTGCTCATTTGGATTTTCTCTTGCTCTTTTTCCATCAACTAAATTAAAAATACAGTCTTTCATTTTCTCTTCAGTTGTTTCCCCTGGATATCCTAATCTTACTGCTTCTTTAAAATATTTTCTTTTATCTGTTATAAAATTAATTGTACATTTTCCTGTTCTTAATATATTTTTAGCTGTATTTGAACTGTTTCTGCAACAAAGTATCATTGCATAATAGTCCTTTCCTGCTATGTAATAAGGAAAACATAGTGAATATGATCCTAAATTTGTTAATCCTGATTCACTTAATGTTCCTATTTCTGTTGTTGGCATTGGAAAAAAGCTTGATGTTTGATAAAAATTATCAACTATTCTCAAATCTTTAAATCCATTTAATTCTTCAATTTTCTTTTCCATTGTATTTCTTCCTTTCTTCTAATCTTATGTCTGTCCCATTATATTATTATAAAAATTAAAAATTGTCAAAATCTAAATATGCATATTTATAAGTTTTGTATTCTAGTGCCTTTTTTATTTCTTCTTTGGCAATTTCAGATATTTCACTTATTCTTTTTCCATTTACTAATGGATTAATATATCTTATTTTTGCATTTATATTTACACAATATTTACCTTTAACTTCTTTATCACTTTCTTTTATTTCATAAGCATTTTTCCAGAAATTAAATTTTTTAGAGATATCCTTATAATTACAATTTTCAATTCTTTCTATTACTTCTTTTTCAGATAATTCATATAAATCTTTTTTGGTTATTAAATTTTTATAAGACATATTTTTCATTATATCTGCTAAAAATTGCATTGATAATTTTGTTTTATTATCTATATAAGAATTTGATAATATTCTCATTCCTTTCACAAATTTTTCAGCAATTGTTTTATCCTTAAAGCCAAGTTCATCAATTCCTTGCTCATTTTTTTGTACTTCTATATTATCATAAATTTCTTTTATATCATTTAAGTTCCAAACTTTTTTACGAACCCCTAATCCATTTGATAATGTATATTCCAATCTATCTGCTGATAACATTGGTGTATCATTATCTGCTATTGGATATATATGATAATTATCAACTTCTTCTACTTTTATTCCATCTCTTTTTAATAATTTCATTATCTCTTGTGATTCATTTATTATTCTGGTTGTAAGTTCTTCTGTTGATTCCTGTTTTTCATAATCTCCATTCATAAAGTCTATACTATGTTTAAATACTGGTGTTGCTATATCATGAAACAATCCTGCAAGTGTTTGTTTTTTATCTTTTGTAAAATTCCACACAATTAAACTTACAGCTATACTATGGTCTAAACTTGAATACCATATCATTTTATCAAATAGTTTAGTATAATATGTACCACATGATACACTTATTCCAGATTGTTTTTGCATTTCTTTTGTATTTATATATTCATTTAAAAAATCAGGAATTTCATCTGATAGTATTTTAAAATATTCTTTTATTGTTTTGTCCAACATTTCAAAATAATTTTTCATTATATATTAATCCTTTCTTTTATGTTTTTATTCTATCACAACCATTTTTTGTTTACAAGTAATTAACTTGCACTTTTAAGTTTTCAATGTTATAATATCCACATATCATGTATAAGAAAGGAATTTAATTATGATAATAAAAAATCCACGTTTTGAAGTTTCTGCTGTAAAAGAAAGTCAATATCCACAAAATGGTCTACCAGAAGTTGTTTTAGTTGGAAAATCTAATGTTGGAAAATCTAGTTTTGTTAATACAATGATTAATAGAAGAAAACTTGCTCGTACAAGTAGTGAACCTGGTAAAACTCGTCAACTAAATTTTTATAATATGGATGACAAATTTTATTTTGTTGATTTACCTGGTTATGGTTATAGCAAAATGTCAAAACAAGAACAAATAAAAGTTGGAGAATTTATTGAAAGTTATTTAAAACATCGCAAAGAAATTTGTTTAATTATATTTTTAGTTGATATTAGACATGACCCTACTTCAAATGATTTTTTAATGTATGATTATGTTATTAGAAGTGGTCTTCCTTGTATGATTCTTACAAATAAAGCTGATAAAATTGCTAAAACTAAAGTTCTTGATGCTTCTAAAAATATTCAAAATCAATTAAACCCTATTGGTGATATTACTACACTACCATTTTCTTCTGAAAAGAAAATTTATTGTGAAGATGTTTGGAATATAATTGAACAATATATTTAAAAATGTCAAATTTATATTTTTTATAAAATATTTTGTCGAATTATAAAAGAAAAAAGAGCTGATTTATAGCTCTTTTTCCGTTTTTCGTTTGACATTTTCTGTAAATTTTGTTATAATAAAGAATAGTTCGAATGTTGGAACTCCTTTTCAACATGGAAAAACACATTTTATAATAGGCAATTGCCTAGGAGGTACAAAAATGAATGTTTTTATTGACAATCTGAAAAACCATCGCAAATCTGTCAGCCTTGAGTCAATTTTTGGAAAAGATTCTCTCAAGCTGTACAAAACTTGCGAAGCAATTTGGCTCGGCTGGCTTCACCCTTACAAAGGGTGCTATGAAGCTAATATCCCTACCATTTTAGACTTCAACTTCAAGGCTAATATTCCTTTTAATAGCTCATTTGATGCTGAATACAAAAAGTTCACTGAAAGATGGTTGGAGGAACATCCTGAAGAAAAAGAAAAAATGGCAAAGTCTAAAGCTGAATGGCAAGCTAACTTTGACAGTCAGTTTAAGATCGTTGCCAAAATTGCAAGTGATCACAATGCCACCATTACTTGGTGTGGCACCAATAATGCCGAACGTGGTGATCAGTGGATGGTATCGCAGAACAATGAACAACTTGGTGTATTCACTGTCTAAATATAACATTCACTAAAAAAGAATATATCTTTCTCTCGTCCCATTACAGGACGAGAGTTTTTTATATAATAGCTACAATCACTAGCCCTTTGAGATTTTCTCCTTTTAGTCGAAAACTCAAATTGGGCGAGAACAAATCAAAGAAAAATTTTCATTTTTTCTTATTTATTCTAAAAAGAAATAGAGCCAACTTTACCAATCAGCTCTATTTCTTTTTATTCTGCTTTTTTCTCTAATTTTGTTATTGCTTTTAAGGCTTTGGGTCTTTCAAGAACAATAATATGGCCACACCCTAGGCATTTTAATTTAAAATCAACACCAACTCTGGTTATCTCCCAAAGTTTACTTCCGCATGGATGTGTTTTTTTGGTTCTAACTATATCTCCTATGTTATATTCCATATTGTTCCTCCTATCTTTCAATTTCCTTAAAATCTTTTTTTCTTCCAAACCTTCTAATAATCTCTTCTATATCTTTTTTTTGAAGGCCTTTTCCTATTCCTCGTGTATTTGTATCATCCATTTTTATTAAATGACTTAATAATTCATCATCAAAATCCGAAAACACAACATCATCTAACAAAATATAATCTTCAATGTTTCTATGTTCAGATAAATATTGTTTTATTTCTTTTCCTCTTTCATTATCAATAAAAGGTGTTTTATCAAACATAATTCCATTTTGTAACAACATTTCTTGAACTTTTAAAAATGATTGTGTATATCTAAAAGATGTATCCATTACAATTTTCGCACCTGTTTCCTCAATTGCTCTTTTTAATAATAAAACTGTTTTTATATCAATATCTTGTTTTCCTTTTACACTATCTATAAAATCATCTGAATTTAGAACTCCATCAACATCAACAAAAATTACTTTCACTTATTTTAAGTTCTCCTTAGCAACTTCTAAACGCTTTGCAATTCTATTTTTTCCTAATACTTGCATAATTTCATACATATCTGGTGTATTTGTTCTAGCAGTTAAAGCAACTCTTAATACTGTACTTACATCTCCAACATGTGCTTTATACATTCCTGGATTTGCTTTAAATTCTTTAACTTCACCTGCATATCCCATCTCTACTGCTAATTCTTTAATTTTATCAAACCATGTTTGTTTATCATCTGATTCATTATAATATTTTGAAATATATAAATCTAATATTTTCGCAATATCTTCTTTATCAGAAATAACTTGATATGGATATTCATTAACTTTTCCATAAAATTCATCATCATACATATATCCAATATTATACATTACATCAGACCATTTTGAAATATCTTTTCTTGGCTTTTTATTTCCTCTTTCAATTCCAAATACTTTTAAAGCATATTCTTTATCTTCTAACATTTTAGCTAATTCTTCATCATATTCTTTTGCCCAAATTAATGAATAATTATATACTTCTTCAGCTGTCATTTTTGATATTACTGTTTTTCCAATATCAAGTAATTTTATCATATCAAATAATGCTCCACTTACACTCATTTTATTTAATTGGAAATCAAATTCATCTATTGATTTGTCTGGATTTGCTTTTCTCCAATTTTCGAATGTTGAGTTTGCAATATTTAATAAATATTCTTTAACTGCTTCTGAAGGAATTCCTTCTTTTTTATAATATTCAACAGCTGCTTCTGGATCTTTTCTTTTACTTAATTTTCTCTTTCCTCCATTATCATTTTTCATAATTGGTGAAATATGTGCATATTTTGGTGCTTTAAATCCTAATTCATTGAATAATTGTAAATGTAATGGTACTGATGATAACCATTCATCACTTCTTATTACATGTGTTGTATGCATTAAATGATCATCAACTGCATGTGCAAAGTGATATGTTGGAAGTCCATCTGCTTTTATTATTACTATATCTAAATCGTTTTCTGGGAAATCTACATTTCCTTTTATTACATCTTTATGTTTGATTTTTCTATCTTCTCTTCCTGGTGATTTAAATCTTATTATATATGGTTCTCCATTTTTTATTTTTTCAGCTGATTCCTCAACTGTTAAATTTCTGCATTTTGCCCAAACACCATAATATCCAGGTCTTATTTTGGCTGATTCTTGTTTTTGTCTAATTTCATCTAATTCTTCTTGTGTACAGAAACAAGGATATGCTTTTCCTTGTGCTATTAAATATTTAGCATATGCTTGATATATTTCTTTTCTTAATGATTGCTTATATGGTCCATAATTTCCAATTTCCTCTGTATCTGAAATCATTCCTTCATCTGGTGCCATATCAAAGTCTTTTAATGAATTAACTATTCCTGTTACACCATTTTCTACTTCTCTTTTTTGGTCTGTATCTTCAACTCTTAAGAAAAATACTCCTCCTGTTTTCTTTGCAACTGTTCTTGCTACTAATGCTTGATATAATCCTCCTATATGTACAAATCCTGTAGGACTTGGTGCAAATCTTGTTACAACAGCTCCTTCTGGTAGATTTCTTTCAGGATATTTTTCTTCATAATATGATATGTCTTTCACATCTGGAAAGATTAATTCTGCTAAATCTTTATAATCCATAATTTCAACATTCCTTGCTATTTTATATTTAGGTTTTTTGGATTTACCTATAAACCTTATAGTCGTCGTATATTATACTATATAAATGCCTATTTTTCAAGTTTTTTAGTTATATATGTTTTCTTTTTTTACCCAAACAGATACACTTCCACCATTACAATAAAATATTCCATTACCGTCTTGATCAACATACACTGTTTCTTGTACATTTCCAAGCCAATCATAAAATACTGTATGTGCTAATTTTTTTCCTACATTTATCATTTTAGAACCACCAGGCCCATCACTTAAAATTGTAACCATTCCAGAGTCTGTATGTTCATCATCACCAGTTCTTATCCATGCTATAATATCATGATGATCAAAATAATCTATTTGTTCTCCATATGCAAAATATTTCCTTGCTTTTATTATTTTCTCTAATTTTTCACCCATTGGTTTTATATTTTGTGATGGTATTCCATAGAAATCACCATAAAATACACATGGTAATCCGTCTTTTCTTAATAATATTAATGAATATGCTAATGGTTTAAACCATTCTTGAATCCATGAAAATAGTGCTTGTCCTGGTTCTGTATCATGATTATCTACAAATGTTACTGCTAATTGTGGCATTTCTTTTACTAATGTATTATCAAATATTCTTGCCATGTCATAATTTCCATTACTATTTGAAGCTTCAAATAAATTATAATGTAATGGTACATCAAATAATGGAATACTTGAATTTGTTTTTGTTATATAATTTTCTAATGATTGTAAATTTCTGTTCCAATATTCTCCAACACAATCAAGTTTTTTTATCTTTCTCATTTCATGAATAAATTCAGCCATAAATCCTGATTTTATATGTTTTACAGCATCTAGTCTTAGCCCATCAATATTTGTTGTTTCTACATACCATTTTCCCCATTTTTTTATTTCTTCAACAACTTCTGGATTATTATAATCAATATCAGCTCCCATCAAATAATCGTAATTTCCATTTTCAGCATCTACATTTTTATCCCATTTCTTACCACTAAAACGAAACACACCATTTTTTCTTCCACCTTCATCCCAGTCTGTTCCATTAAAATGATTATAATTCCATTTAAAGTCTGAATATTTGTTATTTCTTCCTTTAAAATTGTATACTGTCCATGCCGTTATTTTTTTTGGAAGTGATGTATCTACATTTCTATTTGTTTGTTCTTCTTCGCTTGCATAAACGATTTCAGACTCATCTGCTCCTATTTTATGGTTTAATACTATATCTGCATATACTCTTATTCCATTTTCATGTAATTTTTTTATTGCATTTATATATTCCTCTTTTGTTCCATATTTTGTTTCTATACTTCCTTTTTGGTCAAATTCTCCTAAATCATATAAATCATATGCAGAATATCCTACATCATATTTTCCTCCTGCACCTTTATATGCTGGTGGAAACCATACATCTGTTATTCCTATTGCTGATAGATATTGGGCATTTGCTATTGCTTTATTCCATAATTTATTTTCTGGTCTTAAATACCATTCAAAATATTGCATTAGTGTTTTATTTTCTTTCATTTGTATTTTCCTTCTTTATATTTTTTATATTATTAATATATAATATTTTTCTAAAAAAATCAATGAATATAAAGAAAGAGCCGAAAAATATATTTCGACTCTTTATGAGAAAACTACTTAATAGATTCTAAGAACAAAACCATCATCAGTGCTCTGGATAAGATATCCATAAGTTTGATCGCCCACATTAAATTTTTCTGTAATAGGAACATGAAGAATTCCTTTTTGAGAAGGCGTAACTTCACAATAATATGCATCATATCCAGCATTACCGGTAATCATTACCGGCAATATTGTTCCAACAATAGGAGAAATACCTTTATCAGCTTGTTTTCTGGAAGCATTAATTTTCCACTTTCCATCTTGGAAAATTTTACTGATAATTTTTACTTTGATATTATCACCTACTTTGAAACAAGTATTCATATCTCTGATAGAAGATTTTGATGCCTCAGAACAGTGTACCATGCAGATTACTCCATCTGCAAGTTCTGCAAATAAAGCAAATGGTGCAATAGATTTAATGTTACAGTTATAGACATCATCTACTTTAATGCAATCAATCTGTTCCTGAAGATATTTCTTTCTAGAAAAGTGCACTAAGTCTGAGCCATCATCAGATTGCTCAACTCCTGTAACAACTGCATAAAAACCATTGTTAAAAAGATGTGTAACTATGGACTGTGGCGTTGTACAAACATCTTTAAAACCAAGTTCTTTATATTGCATAACACCATTTTCATCATCGCCAAATTTAAAATATACAATCTTGTTTTGGTCATCTACATAAATCTTGTCTTTTTCAAGATTTAATTCGACGACTTCACCATTCAAATGTCTCACTTTCAAATTTGTCATATGTTTTTACCTCATTATTTAATAAGTTTAAATAATTTTCTCCTTTCTGCTTTTTTGGGTAAATACCAACTATTTATTATTATATCATCATTTTTATGTAAAGTCAAATTTGTTAATTGCATAATTTATTAATATATCTAACAATTCACTATAGCTTATTTTATCTGATTCGAATAATTTTGGATACATACTTATTTTTGTAAATCCTGGCATTGTATTAATTTCATTAATATATATATTATTAGTTCCTTCTTCTATAAAGAAATCTACTCTTGCTAAACCTCTTCCATCTATTGATTTAAATGCTTTGATTGCATTTTTTTGAATTTCTTCAATTAGTTTTTTTTCTATTTTGGCTGGTATAATTGTTTGAGAATTTGGTATGTTATATTTTGCATCAAAACTATAAAATTCTTCTGCTGACTTTATTTCTCCAACTGTTGATGCAATTATTTCGTCTTTCTTCTCTAAAATTGCACATTCAACTTCTTTTCCTTTTATTCCCTCTTCTATAATAATTTTTCTATCATATTTACTTGCATTTTCTATAGCAAGTTTTAATTCATTAACATCATTTGCCTTTTTTACTCCTACAGATGATCCTGAATTTGATGGTTTTGCAAACATTGGAAACTTTAGTTTTTCAATTATTTTTTCGAATTTTAATTCTTCACCTATACCATTTTCTCTAATATAATATTTATCATTTTTATAATAAATAACTAAATATTTAGCTTGCTGAATTCCTACTTCTTTAAATATTATTTTTGAATAAACTTTATCCATTCCTACTGCAGAAGCTAATACACCACACCCAACATATGGAACTTTTAACATTTCTAACATTCCCTGTATTGTTCCGTCTTCACCTCCAATTCCATGTAAAATTGGAAATACTACATCTAATTCTTTTAATGTCCATATTAAATTATATATTTCTTCTTTTTCTCCATTTTGTATTTCAAACCATTTTCCATATTCATTTATATAAATTTCATGTATTTCATATTTTTCTTTATTTAAGTTTTCTAATATAGACTTCGCTGACATTATAGATACATCATGTTCAGTTGAAATCCCTCCATATATTATTCCTAATTTAATCATTTAAATTTTCCTTTCTTAAAATATTCTTATTCAATTATATTATTTATTTTACCATATATAATAAAACAAACAAGAAAATTTTTATAAAAAAACGAGAAAGCATATACCACAAAAATGTGATATACGCTTTCCCGTTAAGTTATCTTAGCATTTCTGCCAATCAAACTTTGCTTTAGGAATGAGAAGCCTTCTTCTTGTTACGGAAAAAGAGCAGCGCCTTCCAGAAGCCAACGAACACAACGAACAGGAGTACCCAGTAGATAGCCAGGGTGCAGTAACCAGTGAACAGAGTCGCCGGCTTGTTCAGCTGCAGATACAGGGTACTACTCTCCAGGAGCATGTTCCAGCTGTATGCCGCAGAAGAAATAACTGCAAAGGCCATCACAACAGTGTTTTCAGAAAAGACCTTGATCTTGGCGTGCTTCAGCCACTTGGTCTTCACGAAAACGTACAAGATATCGAGGACCGCTACCAGGACAAACAGCTTAGCGGAGACAAGGACTACATCCTTAGCCACGCCATCAGCATAGACAATACCTGTCAGCAGGTGGATATACTTGCTGCCATCCAGCAGCTTGCCAGACGCATAGTATGCGAACTGGTTCATGAACATCATCGCGAAGATGTACTCCAGGCCTGTAACAAGGCTAGCGAGCAGTGCGTAGATCTCCGTAACCAGCAGGACAGCACCAGTAAACTTGGCGGTCTCAGCGTTCATGAAGTTACGGCCGGACACGTTGTTGTGCATCATAGTTGCACCTCCATAATTGTCTGGAGGTTTTGCACAGCCCCCCAGAAATTTACAAAACTTCTAAAGTTACTCTGTGCAAGAACTCAAGATATTATTATTGTAACACATTTACATAATTTTGTCAATATCAGCCTTGCTATCTAAATATGGTAAAACTTCACTTAAAATTTTTCCTCCAACAGGAGCTGCAACTCCACCACCTTGGTGTCCACCTTCTCCTGTTGGATTATATAAAGTTATTAAAAGTACTATTTGGGGATCATCTGTATTTGCGACACCACAAAATGACGTAACATATTTTCCAGTATTAACTCCATCTTCTGATGTTCCTGTTTTCCCACCAACTTGATATCCTTCTACTTTTGCATTTTTTCCTGTTCCTTCTGATACAACACTGTTCATCATGCTTAATACTTTTTCTGCATTTTCTTTCGAAATTATTTGTTCTCCTGTTTCAATTGGCATATCTGTTTTTTCACCTGTTTCACTATTTATAATACTTTTTACTATTCTCGGCTTTATATATGTCCCTTTATTGGCAATACTTGAAACTGCTGTTACCATTTGTAATGGTGTTATTTCAAATCTTTGCCCAAAACTAATTGTTGCCAATTCTACAGGTCCTGCTTTTTCTTCTTTTATGAATATACTATTTGCTTCTCCTGGTAATTTTATTCCAGTTTTATTAAACAGTCCAAATTTTCTTAAATATTCATAATATTTTGTTACACCTATTTTTTGTCCTAGTCCTATAAATACTGGGTTACAAGAATTCATTAATGCTAATCTTAAACTTTCTGACCCATGTGGTCTATAATATCTCCAACATTTTATTCTTACTCCTGCAACTTCTATTCCTCCTGTGCAACAAAATTGTCCTTGTTTATCTATATCTGTTACTATTCCTTCTTCTAATGCTGCAGATGATGTTATTGTTTTAAAAACTGAACCTGGCTCATATGTATCTGATATTGCCTTATTTCTCCACATTTTTTGCATTGCTGTTGTTCTGTCTTGTGAATCTAGATTTTTCCATTCTGCTTTTTGTTCATCTGTATGTGGTTCATACGGGCTATTTAAGTCATATGCAGGATATGTTGCCATTGCTAAAATATCTCCATTTTTAGGATTCATAGCTATTATACTTCCACCATCTGTACAAACATTATCTATACACGCTTCTTCTAAATATTTTTCTACAATTGATTGTATTGTCATATCTATTGTTAATATTAAACTATTTCCATCTATTGCTGAAATATATTCTTCATCTCCTAAACTTTCTCCTGCTGCATTTGTTTGTCTTTCAATCTTTCCATTTGTTCCTTTTAGTTCATCATTATATTTTGCTTCAATTCCATCTAATCCTTGATTATCATTTCCACAAAATCCAATTACTTGTGCTGCTAAATCTCCATATGGATAATATCTTTTAGAATCTTCATCAATATTTATCCCTCTTGTTATTTGATTTTCTTCCATCCATTTTCTTAATTCATCTGTTTTACTTTTTTCTACTTGCTTTACTATTGTTTCTATTGAGCTTCTTTTGTTTAGTCTTTTTAAAACTTTTTCATAATCTAATTCAAATATATCACTTAATGCTTTTGTTACTTTCTCTTTGTTTTCTTTTGATATATTTGTTGGATTTATTGTTACTGCTTCTACACTTGAACTCACTGCTAATTCATATTTTCCTGTTGCATCATATATTGTTCCTCTTTTTGCTGTTATTTTTCTACTTTGTGATTGTTGACTTGTTGCTTGATTATTCAATTCTGCTCCCCATACTAATTGAATATATCCTAATCTTGTTGTTAATAATAAAATTATTACTATTACTACAAATAGTCCATTTCTCATTTTCTTTTTGCTTGATAATGATATTGGCATAAAATCACCTCTTTTGATTTTATGCCTTTCTAAATAAAAAAAGAATAGATCTTATGTCTATTCTTAATTTTTTTTACTTTGCTGTATTTAATTTTTCTGCTTTTTCAATTTGTTCTCTGTCTTTATTCATTAATTCTACAAATTGAGATTCTACATTGTCTAATACTTGTTTAAATGAACTTACTAAATTTCTAAATTGTGATCTAAATTCATCTGCACCATCACATTATAATATTATTTGTTCTACAGTTTTTTGCATTGAATCCATAAGTTCTTTTGCTGAACGAAAATCTGATACGATTTCTGTTTGATATGGATCAACTTCTGATTGTAAGTATCTCATTCCTACATCATTAAATATTTGGATTTCTTGGATACTTTTATATCCTTCTTTTCTTGCTGTTGCAACATTTTGTTGTATGTCTATTCCAGAGAAGTCATTAGCAATAGCATCAAACATGTATGGTATTTGGGATACTATTACTTCTAAGAATTTATTAAATTGTGGTGCTAATTCATTGAATTTGCTTACTAATTCATTATATCTTTTACCATACCAATGTGCATGCATATCAGCAACTTGTTTATATACGTCTAATATTTTGTCATTTATTTCTAATGCTGTATTTCTTATTTTGTTTGCTTGATTTGGTATGCTTTCATAATCTATTCTCAATGGTGAACTCATTTTCTACCTCCTTATTACATTATTTTTTATTTAATGCATCTATTTTTTGTTGTATTTTATCTAATTTAGCCTGTGCATCTTCATATTGTTTTGTAATTTTATCATGACTTGCATTATCTGTTTTTAAACGACTTTCCATACGTTCATAATTTTCTTGATATTTATCTACATTCTTTTTAGCTGTATAAACTGTTTCCATATTATATTTTTCTGCCGCTTCCTTTGATGCTCTCCATTCCTTTTCAGCATCATTTGCAGGATATGAATTTTTTCCATTTATACTAAGTTTCTTCTGATATTCATTCCATTTTTCAAACTGATCTTTTTCCATTCCTGTAAGACGAATTTTTGAGTTATTATATGTTGATTCTGCCATTTCTAATTGATATCTTGCTGTTTTTTCATTTTGTTTAGCTTTATCATTTGCTGTTTTAGATGCATCATAAGTTGTTTTTTTACGCTCTAAATCTTTTTGTGCTTCTGCCAATTGAACTTGTAATGTCGCTAATTGATTAGCTTTATCTGCAGAATTTTGCTGTTGACCATTTACATTATTAAGCTCTGCTTGTCCATTATTCCCTTTCTTTCCATCTTCAGTTATATTACCTTACAAATTCGCCTTATCTCCAGTTAGAATAGTTTCAACCTCTTCTGTACCAGCTGTAGCAGTCTCTTTTTCATCTGGTTTAGCTTTTATTCCCAAGAATTCCAAAGCTGAAGTTAAAAATGTATGTACACCATCAACAGCTTTCTCACCAAATGCTTCATCTATTGTTGGACCAACTACTTTTCCTACAACGAATGCACCAGTAGTACCAATCATTCCTCCGCCTAGTGTAGACGCAACTGTTGTACTTACAAAAGTTTTTACAGCAAAAGCTCCTGTATCTACAGTTGTTTTAGCAATCCAACCAGTTAATCCATACACATCCTTTTCATCAAAGCCATCTGACAAATCGATACCAACATTCCCTAATATAGAATTTGTAGTATTTTTGACCATATTAACAGCCCCACTTACTATTGGAACTGAAAAAGCCCTTATTGCTCCTACAATAAAACCAGTTCCCTCATTTAATTTTTGTTTCACATCAATTGTAATACTACAAATCAAAAAAAATCCCTAGGAAATAATTTCCTAGGGATAAAGGATTACTGTTTATTCACAAAGCTTTGTGAAAGATGCCGAATTTCAAAAATATCAGGTTGCGATGCTCCAATTCTGTCTTCTTTTTCAGAATTTCCATAGAACCCACTGATATGAAGCTGTGTAAAATCTGTGATTTTAAAAGCCTCATTTATCAGCAAATCAATATCTGTTAATTCTTCCGTTGTATGACCACCTGTTTTCTTGTAAACTTCATGGCTTGCTTTTCCGCTTTCAGCTTCTTCCTCCATTTTTTGAGATTTCAGTTGAATTTCAATTTGTGCACCAGGGATATTAGTAGAATATGCTGTTATTGACAAGGTAAATTGCAATGCTTTATATCCATTTTCTTTGGGATGATGGATATAGTCTTTTATTTTTGACTCATCAATAAAAAATGGTGTATCCATAATTTCTGCAACAACTTTTTTATCAGCCTCCATAATTTCAGTGCTTTCTTCTACCCACTTTTTGAATTCTCTTGCCATTTTAATGTTTCGAATAACCAAAACATTATTAATGGTATCAAAAATATGCTCGATCATTTCTTCAATTTCTTCTTCTGAAGCATCATTAAAGATGATTCCTTTTATTCCAAAACGATCTCGAATACTTGTTGAGAGATTCATATTTGCTTTGCGCAAAATTTTTGTGAGTTCGCTTTCAAATGATTTGCATCTTGCAATCAGTTCAATACAAGTTGTTTTCCCATCAACAGAATTCATCCACAAAATGAGATACATTATTGTTTTCAACAAGTAACTCGTTTCATTTTTCATCTTAATGGTCATTTTTCGGTAGTTAATACAGCCTCTCAAACCATCAAGAAAAAGATAAAACTGTTTTGAATCTTCTTCAGGTACTTCCACATCGGTCAACAAATCGTATTCTTTTTGAGCCCAACTCAAAATATCATTCGATTGTTGTGCTGCTTGTAAGTGTTTTTCTTTGAGTTTTAATACTGTTTCCTCAGATAGTGGTGAATATTTTTCTGTGCTCCGCGTCATGAATTTCATCCTTTCTACTTACGTGTTTACGCAATTATGTAAATATTATACCATAAATTCTAAAAAAAGTATAGCATTTACTTCTAAAAAGTGATATAATTCAAGCGAATTATAATGGTTTAAGCCAAAAAGGAGGAATTTTAAATGAAAACTGTGCCAATTACATTATTAACAGGATATTTAGGAGCTGGAAAAACAACTCTTATAAATCATATTTTAAATAATCAAGAAGGTTACAAAGTTGCTGTAATTGTTAATGATATTGGAGAAGTAAATATAGATGCATCTTTAATAGGAAAAGGTGGTGTTGTTACTGAAACAAACGATAGCCTTGTTCCTTTACAAAATGGTTGTATATGTTGTACTTTAAAAGTTGATTTAATGCAACAAATTGTTGATTTAGTTAAAACAGGAAATTTTGATTATATATTAATAGAAGCTAGTGGAATTTGTGAACCTATTCCAATTGCTCAAACAATAACTGTTTTACAAGATTCTACAAAACAATATGGATTACCTAAAATTTGTAGATTAGACAATGTTGTTTCTGTTGTTGATGCTTTAAGATTAAGAGATGAATTTAATTGTGGTGAAGAACTTGAAAAAGAAGAAATTGATGATGAAGATATTGAAAATTTATTAATTCAACAAATTGAATTTTGTAATACTTTAATTTTAAACAAAGTTGATGAACTTTCTAAAGATGAACTTGCAAAAGTTAAAGCTGTTGTAAAAAAATTACAACCAAGTGCAAAAATAATAGAAACAAATTATTCAGATGTTGATTTTAGAGAAATTATGGATACAAAAGCTTTTGATTTCGAAAAAGCTTCACTTTCAGCTGGTTGGGCTCAAGAATTAGATAAAACTGAGGAAGAAGCTGAAGAAGGTGAAACAGAAGAATATGGAATTGGAACTTTTGTATATTATAGAAGAAAACCTTTAGTTGAATCAAAATTCCATAACTTTGTTAATTCCTTACCAAGAAATATAATTAGATGTAAAGGTATTGTTTGGTTTGAGAATGATGACGAAATGTCATATGTTTTTGAACAAGCTGGAAAACAAACTGGAGTTTATGAAGCTGGCGAATGGATTGCTACTTTCCCATTAAAAGATCAACAAGCATTTAGAAAAGCTAATTCTGATTTAGAAAGAGACTGGGATGAAGAAGTTGGAGATAGAATGGTTAAACTTGTTTTCATTGGTCAAAAAATGGATAAAAAAGCAATTTGCGAAGAACTTGATAAATGTTTAGCAAAATAATTTACTATATAAAGTCACTTTAAATTAAAGTGACTTTTTTATAAAAAAAATCGCCTATCTGGCGATTTTTAATTATGTATTAAAGAAATATGTTGCTTCCAAATCAGCTTCAAACATAAGCAATGCTAAAGGATATTTAGTATATGCTAATCCTATTGTTCCATATTGTTCTTTTGGTTCTGTAAATCCCATATGCCAACGAATTGCATACTTTTCTTCACTTGTTAATTTCATGTATTCTGTTATCATCATAACAGATTTTTCACCATGTCCATATGGTATAGTATCTTCAACTGTATAATATGGTACCTTTTCCCATACTCCTAAAGCATTTTTGGCATTTCTATAATCAATTTTATAAAAATTAGCTTTACACAAATCATGTAATAATGGTACTATTATCAAAGTTTCTGGTGGTATATTTAATGCTATTGGAGCATTTTTTACTTTTTCTTGCAATATTTCATATACTTTCATGCTATGTTCTACAAGTCCACCAGCATGGTCTCCATGAAATCTTGTACTTGCAGGTGCTGTAAAAAAATCTGTATTTTCAATAAATCTTATTAAATCATCAATTCCTTCTCTTTTTACACTTCTTAATAAATTTAAAAATTCTTCTTTCATGCTATAACTCCTATTCTATTTTCTTTTTTCACTTATTATTTTTTTTATTCTTTCTACAACTTCGTCAATTGTCATATTACTTGAATCAACATATATTGCATCATCTGCTTTTTTTAATGGTGCTATTTCTCTTGTACTATCAATAAAATCTCTATTTTTTACACTTTCAAGTATTTCTTCATATGGCATTTCAATTCCATTTTCTTTATTTTGTAAATATCTTCTTCTTGCTCTTTCTTCTGGTGTTGCATCTAAATAAATTTTTACATTTGCATTTGGAAATACATTTGTTCCAATATCTCTACCTTCCATTATAACATCTATTGTTTCTGCCATTTCTCTTTGAAGTTTAGCTAGCCTCTCTCTTACTATCTTTATCGTTGAAACTGGTGATACATTTTCATTAACAGGTTTTGTTCTGATTTCTAATGATACATCTTTACCATTTAAATATACTTTTTGAACTCCATCTATCTTTTTAAATTCTATTTTTATTTCATCTAAAAGTTTTGATATTTTTTCAAAATCATCTAATGCTATATTTTTATTTAACATTGCAAGTGTAACACTTCTGTACATTGCTCCTGTATCTATACTTGTTAAATTCATTTCTTTAGCTATTTTTTTTGTTATTGTTCCTTTTCCACTTCCGGCAGGTCCATCAACTGCAACTACAAATCCCATTATATCCTCCATTTTTACTTATTGATTATCTTCTTTTGTTAATATAAATGCTGTTGAAATATATCTTGTTCTATGTGATCCTGATTGATCAACTGGATCATTTATTATTTTATTATTTACAACCATTGCACTAGATGTTCCTCCATCTAGGTTTGACGCATTATAAGCTCCATATCTTTCAAAAATTTCTATTAAATCTTTCATTGTTGCACCAGGTCTTGTTACTGTTCTTCCATCTACAACTAAAAACAATACAATTCCATCTTGTCTTTGACCTATTGCTGTTCTTGGGGCTGTCCCCCATCCACCATTTCCAGATACTGATGATGCTTTTCCATTTATTATTAAAAATGGTCCAAATGTTACTCCATCACGAATTTTTTGTTTCTTTGCTTGATCTACTGTCATCTTTCCAAGTACTAATTTATCATCTTGTGTAAATCCAATCAATCCACCTTGTCCTTTATACGTTTTTGATGTTATTAATTTTCCATTTGAAAATGTTATCCCAAGAGGTGTTGCTCCATTTCCTACATAATTTGGATCTTCGAATCCTCCTCCATTTATTGCAATTAATGCATCATTATCTTGTGCCATTTTTGTTAAATATTCTCCTGTTGTACCTAATTTGCTTGTATATACTGTTTTTATTCTTGATGGATCATATATTACGGCCATATATCCATCATAACCTTTTCCTTCTATTTTTATTATCTTATAATCTTCATGTTCTGGATCTTTTTCTAATATCTGTCTTTCATATTCATTAGCATATTGTATTTCTTCTTTTTTATCATCAACTACAACTATCATTGATGTATCTGTACTTTCGTCTGTTTCATGTACTTTATTATTATTTAGTACTTCTTGTATTGTTTCATCACTATAAAACCATGTTGCTAAATATTGGTGTCTCATTGTTGTCATTGCACTTGTTATTAGCCATTCTCTAAATCCTGAATATGGTCCATATAATAAAAATGCCAATGTTGATATTCCTAGTATTCCTAATATTATTATTGTTATTAATATTCTTAACCATATTTTTTTTGATTTTTTCTTTTTATTATCAGTAGAATTATTTTTTACATTTTCTTCTTCAGCATGTTTTTGCAATGCTTTTGGAAGCTCTTCTTCGCTTAAATTCATATATTATTTTTCCTCCGTTTTTTATTACACACTTGGATAATATTTTATAAGAAAAACAAAAAAATAGCAAGTACTTCTTGCTACTTTTTTCTTTGTTTTTCGACTTTTTTCTTAATATTTTATTAAGTTACGAATCTATACTTTCTTTTATTTTATTTGCTTTTTTCTTTATTCTTTGTATTGCTGTATCTACAGATTTTACTTTTGTTTTTAATTTTTCTGCTATATCTGCATATGAATGTCCTTTTTCATATTCATATAAAACTGATAATTCATATTCACTTAAATTTTCTTTTATCTTTCTTTCTATTGTTTTTGAATATTCTTGATTTGCTATTATATCTGATGGATCATCTTCTGCTTTTAAATCTACTATTTCAAGCTTGTCCATATCATCATTATCTTCATATGCTGCTGAATTTAAAGATATTGATGAGTTTAATGGTATGTGTTTTTGTCTGTTTGAATTTTTGACTGCTGTTATTAATTGTCTTTCTATACACATATTTGCAAATGTTTTAAATGAGTTTTGTTTTTCTGTGTCAAATGATTTTACTGCTTTATATAATCCAATCATTCCTTCTTGTACCATGTCTTCTCTTTCTGCTCCTACCATGAAAAATTTATTTGCTTTCATATTTACTACATCATTATATCTTTCTAATAAGCAGTTTAAAGCCATATTGTCATCTTGCTTTATATTCTCTATTAATTTTTCGTCTGTCATTTCTTTGTATTGATTTTCATTAATTGAAAACATATTTTTTTCCATTAATATTGTGTCCTCCACTTCTTTGATGCTTTCATTATAGCTTCAAATTGCCTAGATGTCAAGGAAATTTAGTAATTTTTAATTAATAAAAATTCATATATTATCATTTCAATTTCTTTTCGTCTTTGTCTTTTAAAATTTTTTCTTTAGATAGTTTATTGTCCTCTAATGTTTGATAGTATAACACATACTATCTAAAAAATCAATATTTTCGCAAACTTTTGTTTATGTTCTTATGCTTTTTTCTAATAATCATCGAATATTTTTAATAAATTTATCTAAATCAATCGAAAAATTGCTATTTTCACACTCAGTTTGACATAATTATAGAATTGTGTTAAAATATTGATATAAGTTTAAATAGCTTATTTTATATACATTTTCCTTTTTTTCACCTTTGTTGGTGTTTTTATATACCGAATACATTATGATACAAAATTTTTTTGGAGGTAATTATGGAAAAAATGAATAATCCTTATGAGTCTCTTGATCTTAACACTCGGATAGCACTTGCAGAAGATATTAACACCCCTATTGAAACATTGGAAATTTTGGCAACTGATAAAAACCACTATGTTCTCGAAGCTGTTTCTGGTAATCCTAGTACTCCTGAAAAAATTCTTACTCGTCTCATTGAAGATTACAATATTCGAACCTTTTCTCCGGCTCTTGAAAATTCAAGTTTTTCTGCCGAACTCCTTACTCGTCTCAGTAAGAGTAAATATTGGTATGTTCGCGAATTTGTCACTCAACACCCAAATGTTCCTGTAAGTGTTCTCGAACTTCTTAGCAATGACGAAAGTTCTGAGGTTCGAGAAAATATTGCAGATAATTCAAAAACTCCTCCAGAGATTCTTGCACAACTTTCTACCGATGAATTTTGGATGGTTCGGCTTTCTGTTGCTACCAATCAAAACACATCAGGAGAAACTCTCACAGATCTTAGTGAAGATGAAAACTTAGACGTTCGTATTTTTGTTGCCTCAAATCCTAACACTCCTGAAGAAGTCCTCATACGTCTCTATGAGGAAGATCTCTACGATGAGGTTCGTGAAGCTGTAGAACATAATCCTAACATTCCTGACAAAATCTTCGAACGTCTTGATGATTTTGATTATCACGATGAGATTCAAAAAAATTTAGCGGATAAAGTTAAAAAAAATAGATTTTGAGTGTAACATCTAACAAACTTATAAGTTATTTTCTATTACGTTTAAATAATACTCAAAATATCTATCAAAAAATACCCTGAAATTTCTTTCAAGGTATTTTATTTTATCCAAACAAACTCAATTGATTACTTTGACTCATTCCCTCAAGGCAACCAAATTGTCTCAACAATTCTGTAACAGAATCACCAACTTTTGAACGAATTTTCAAATCATCTATAGACATAAATTTTTCTTCCTGTCTAGCTTTCATAATTCCTTCTGCTGCAACATTTCCTAATCCTGCTATACTATTTAACGGTGGTCTTAATGAATCTCCTTCGACTTGAAATTTTGTAGCATGTGATTTATACAAATCAATTGGTAAGAATCTAAGTCCTCTTTCATACATTTCTAATACTAATTCTAGATCATCATACATATCTTTATCTTTTGGAGTAGCATTATTTCCCATCATTTCAATTTCTTTCATTTTGTTTTTTACTTTTTCTTTTCCATTAATCATAACTTCTGCATCAAATGCTTTTGCTCTTATTGTAAAAAATGCTGCATAATATGCTAATGGAATATGAACTTTAAACCATGCAATTCTAAATGCGTTTGTTACATAAGCTGCAGCATGTGCTTTAGGGAACATGTATTTTATTTTTTCACAAGATTTTATATACCATTCTGGAACATCATGTTCTAACATTAAAGGTATATATTCATCTTTCCATTTTGGTTCTTTTCCTTTTGCAACTTTACCTTTACGAACAGCTTCCATTATTTTGAACGATTTATCTGGTGGAAGTCCTTTTTTCATTAAATATATCATTATATCATCACGACAACATATTGCTTGTTGTAATGTTACAATTCCTTGTTCTATTAATGATTGTGCATTTCCTAACCATACATCTGTACCATGTGATAGTCCAGATATTCTTATTAATTCATCAAATGTTGTTGGGTGTGTGTCTAAAAGCATTCCTCTAGCAAATTTTGTACCATATTCAGGTATTCCATAAGTTCCTACTTCTGAATGTATTTGTTCAGGTGTTACTCCTAATGCTTTTGTTGATGAAAAGATTGACATTGTTTCTTTATCATCTAATGGCACTTCTGTTGGAGCTATTCCTGTTATATCTTGAAGCATACGTATTACCGTCGGATCATCGTGTCCTAGTATATCAAGTTTTAACAAGTTTCCATCTATTGAGTGGTAATCAAAGTGTGTTGTTATTATATCTGAATTTGGGTCATCTGCTGGATGTTGTACTGGTGTAAATTCATATATTTCTCTTCCTTTTGGAACTACTATGATTCCTCCTGGATGCTGTCCTGTTGTTCTTTTTATTCCTTGACATCCTACTGATAATCTTGCTATCTCTGCTTTATTTATTGGAATATTTCTTTCTTCATAATATTTTTTTACATATCCAAATGCTGTTTGTTCAGCAACTGTACCAACTGTTCCTGCTTTAAATGTTGTTCCTTTTCCAAATATTACTTCTGTATATTTATGTGCTTTTGCTTGATATTCTCCAGAGAAGTTTAAATCTATATCAGGCTCTTTATCTCCATTAAATCCAAGGAATGTTTCAAATGGTATATCCATTCCATCTTTAGCCATTTTAGTACCACATTTTGGACAATCTTTATCTGGTAAGTCAAATCCATTTCCAACTCCATAATCATCAAATTCTGAATATTTACATTTTGGGCATCTATAATGTGGCTGTAATGAGTTTACTTCTGTTATACCTGTCATAAATGCTACAAGTGATGATCCTACTGATCCTCTTGAACCTACTATATATCCATCTTCATTTGATTTCCATACTAGTCTTTGTGCAATAATATACATTACTGAATATCCATTGCTTATAATAGAATTTAATTCTTTATCTAGTCTTGTTTGAACTATTTCTGGCAATGGATCACCATATAATTCATGTGCTTTTTTATATGCAATATTTTTGATATCTTCCTCACATCCTGGAATATGTGGTGGACATTTTTCTGGTGATATTGGGTCTATTCTATCACACATATCTGATACTTTATTTGTATTTGTTACTACAACTTCATAAGCTTTTTCTTCACCTAAATATTCAAATTCTTTAAGCATTTCTTCTGTTGTTCTTAAATATAAAGGTGCTTGCTCATCTGCATCTTTATATCCTTGACCAGCTTCTAATATTCTTCTATAAATCTCATCTTGTGGATCCATAAAATGAACATCACATGTTGCTACTACTAGTTTTCCTAGTTTTTCTCCTAATTCTACAATCTTACGATTTATATCTTTTAAATATTCTCTATCTGGTACAACACCATTTCTTACCAAGAATTCATTATTTCCTATTGGTTGAATTTCTAAATAGTCATAATCTCTTGCAATATTTTCTATTTCTTCATCAGATTTTCCTAATTCTATTGCTTGATATAATTCTCCCGCTTCACAGGCACTTCCTAATATTAATCCTTCTGAATATTTTTTATATATACTTTTTAATATTCTTGGATTTTTATAAAAATAGTTCAAATGCGAAATTGATACTAATTTATATAGGTTTCTTAATCCTACATAATTTTTAGCTAATATTATTGCATGATATGATCTTTGCTTTTTAAATTCTTCTTTTTGAGCTTCTGGGTCTTTTGTTGCTGAATCTATTTCATCAACTGTATTTATTCCCTTGTCTTTTAGTTTTTTCAACATTACATTAAATACTTTTACTGTTGTATCAACATCTGCTAAAGCTCTATGTGCTACATCTACTTCAATTCCTAAACTATCTGCAATTTTTCCTAATTTATATTTTTTCAAATCTGGGAATAAATCTTTTGCAAGTGGTAATGTGTCTATATATGTATTATTGAATTCATATCCTAGCAATTTTGCATTGTGTTTTAAAAATCCAACATCAAAACTTGCATTATGTGCAACTATTATTGAATCTCCTACAAATTCTAGAATTTTTGGAAATACTTTATCTATTGTTTCTGCATCTTTTACCATTTCATCTGTTATGTTTGTAACTTCTACAACTCTTTGTGGTATTGGCTTTTCTGGATTTACAAATATTTCAAATTCATCTATTACTTCACCATTTTTTACTTTCATTATTCCAACTTCAGTAATTTTTTCTGTTGTTATTGAAATTCCTGTTGTTTCTAAGTCTAATACACAATATGTTGCATCATTTAGTACTTGTCCTCTTGGATTTTTTACTGATTTTTCTTTATCTGGTACTAAATATGCTTCTACACCGTATATTACTTTCATGTCTGGGTTATCTCTTCCCAATAAATGATATGCTTCTGGAAATGCTTGTACTACTCCATGATCTGTTATTGCTATTGATTTCATTCCCCAACTCATTGCTCTTTTTATTAAGTCTGTTGCTGATGTCATTGCATCCATTGCACTCATTTTGGTGTGCATATGTAATTCTACTCTTTTTACTTCTGCTTTATCTTCTCTTGTTGTTTTTGGTAATGGAGTTGATTCAACTATTGTATTTGCCATTATTGTTAATTCGTTTGAAAAAGCATCCATCTGTGCTCTTCCTGCTAATTTTACTGCTTTTGTTTTTCCTAATCTTTTTACAATATTTTTTGCATTTTTTCCTGGTAAAAATGCTTTGCATGTCATTGTACTTGTTCCATCATATATATTTATACTTAATATTACTTTTCCTGTTTTGGTTTCTTTATCTTCCATTCCAAGTATTTCACCATCTATACATACATTTCCAGATTCTGCATTTAAGTCTGTTATTTTTACTAATGGATCTGATATATTCATTGAATTTCCTAATATTAATGGTGAACTTGTGTCTTCTTCTGGTAATTGTGGCATTCCTTCATCTGAAATTTCTATTATAATATTTGCCATTACTGTTAAATCACCTGCATAAGCATCCATTCCTGATTTTCCTGTTACTTTTATTGCTTTTGCAGATTGGATTTTTTCTGATACTTCATTTCCTTCTGTTATATCTTTTGCAAATGCTTTACAGTTCATTATTCCTGTTCCATCATATATTTCAAAGATTAACATTCCTTTTCCTGTTTTTGTTTCTTTACATTCACAACTTACTATTCTTCCTTCAATTGTTACTCTACTATCATTTGATGTTATATCTTTTATTTTGAATAGTGTTTCTTTTGCTCTTGATGGCTTACCAAAGATTATATTTGAAGGTTCTTCATTTTCTGGCATTTCTGGTATATATCCCATATCTGTTTCTGTTGGCATTGCATAATCTGCATCATTATATACACCTTCTGGTATTGGTGGCATTTCACTTGCTGGATATTGTTCATAATTTTGTGCTGATGGATTTTGATGACTCTGTTGTTGATGATTATTTTGCATATTTTCTCCACTATTTTGTGCTTGTTTTTCTGCTGCCATTCTTTGTGCTTCCATTGTTTCTCTCATTACATTTTCTATTGCTTTTTGTTGTACTTGTTTTGCTTTTTCTTTTTGTTTTAATACTTCTTCTGCATTTATTCTTTCTTCTATGTTTACTATATATTTCTTTCCAAATATGTTTTCTATTACACTTTCTAGTTCTCTATCTAATTTTCTTGCTTTTAGAAAATCTGCACCTTGTATTTTCATATATACATTTATTTGATTTTCTGTTACTTCAATTTGACTTTTTAATAATAATAATGGTTTCATTAAAGGATATTTATGTGCCATTAAACATACTATATTTTCCCACTCATCTGCTATTGGCTTTTTTCTTACTCCTTCTGTATATTTTATTTTTATATGCACTTGCTCAAATTGAAATCTTTGTCTTAAGAATTTTTCAAAGTACCATATTTCTTTTATTTCTATATATTCTTTTGCTTGCATTTCTATTTCTAATGTGTTTATCTTTTTTAGTAAATTCATTCTTGCTATTTCTGCATCTTCTATATTACTATTTGTTTTATAATCACTAAATAAATCTCCTATTTTTCTGCTTTTATGTTTTTGCTCTGTTTCTGGCACTTTTTTCACCTTCTTTTTCTCTCTTTTCGTCTTGCTCTATGCTATCACATTTTGTGTTTATTTGCAATTGAATTTTGAAATAAATTTTTCTTATTTTTATGCATAGAAAAGAGGCTGTTCCATTTGGAACAGCCTCTACGGTCAACTAATATTTTATATATTTATGTCAAAAATAATATTTTCTTATATTATTTTTTCCATTGAACAACTTTCATTCCTTTTGCAGCTCCCCATGGTGCCCCAGTAATAGAGTCCTCTTTATTCTTTATCAATATCTCTTCTAATGAAGACGTATTATCTGAAAAACATGAATCTCCAATGCTTTTTACTGTCTTTGGGATCTCAATTTTTAAAAGACTAGGGCAATTAGTAAATGCTGCTGCTTCTATTTTTTCTATTCCTTCTGGAATTACTAATTCTTTTAAACCAGATTGCCCATAAAATGAATAATAGCCTATCGTTTTTACTTTCGAATCTAATTCTATAGTTCCGTCAATCTTATACAATACACTTACTAATGCATCTTTCTTTCCATTATTCTTTTTATATAATATTTTATTTTCAACTACATAATATGGATTTTGTGAATCAATATTAATATTTCCACTATAATTTCCAGGTCTAAACAACGGATCTATTGATTTTACGTTTTTTCCCATATTTATATTTTGAATACTATACATATAATCCAATGAATGTCCACTTATTGTTTCTAACGATTCTGGAAATGTTAATTCTTTTATTCCTGATGAAAGCTTAAATGCATAACTAGATATTGATTTTATTCCTTCTTGTATAGTAACATTTGCATTTTTAGAATAACATACTATTAGTTGATTAGTATTTTTATTATATAAAATACTATTTTCTGAAATAAAGTTTGCATTTCCTGCTTTTACTTCTATTTCATTAATTGATGATGGTAATATATATGCTGAAATACTTTTCAAACTTGCAGGAATTATTAGCTTTTTTATATTAGAATATGAACTTATGTCTGTATTAAAATATTCTACACCATCATTAATTGTGAATACATTTTGATTTGCAAGTGCTTTTTTGGTTATAAATACTATTTCAGTTTTATTTTTATTATACAATTTTCCAGATTCAAATATAAAATTATTGTTTTTACTTACATCTATATTAATTAAATTATAACAATCTATAAATGCTTGAGCATTTATAGATGTGACTGTTGATGGAAGTGAAATTGATTCAACTGGTCCTCCAATAGCATTTCCTTCTATAGTTTTTAATCCTTCTTGTAATACTATCTTTTTTAGTTTACTACAATTTCCAAATGTTAAAACAGATATAGTTTGCACATTTTTGGGTACTGTTAATTCACTTATTTGTGTATTTCTAAAAGCAAAAATTCCTATTTCTGAAATAGAATTTGGCAAATTAATTTCTCTTAAATTAGTTGCTTGGTCAAATGCATAATGACCTATTCTTTTTAAATCACCTTCAATAACAACTCTTTCTATTTCTTTATTATATGAAAATGCATAGTCTCCTATTTCTTTTACACTTGAAGGTATTATTATTGTTTTAAGTCCTTCTACTCCTGAAAAAGCTCCCATTCCAATTTTACTTACAAGACTTGGCAATGCTAATGTTCCCTCACCATTTATTAATTTCAAATTGGCTTTAGTTGATAATAATTCTCCATCATCTGTTATATCAAATGGATTTACCTGGATTCCTAATTGTTGCGCTGCTTTTATTTTCTTTTCATCTTTTGTTTTTATATATAATTCTCCATTTATTATTTGCAAACACTCAATATATTCATCTGCTATATTTGGTATTATGGTTTTTATATTTCCTTTTTCATCATCTGGCTTTCCATCATATATAAGTGATTCCTTTCCAGCATTTAGACTTTCAATAAAAAAATCATAATTTTCGACCTTTTTTTCTGCTAAATATAATTTCATTTGTTCTTTATATTGTGCTAATTCATTTTGTATTCTTGCTTGATTTGCATTACTACTTATTCCACTATTTCCTGTTAAGGTTGATATTGTTACTCCTGCTAATATTAGCATTATTATTATTGTTACTGCTAATGCTATCAATGTTACCCCTTTATTTTCTTTTGTTTTCATACTGTTCTCCTTTGTTCATTAAGCACAATACTTAATATATTTTTTTATTAATTCTATTGAAAATAAAAGACTTCTATGTTATAATAAGAAATTGTGTGAAGCCAATCCGCTTCATAATTTTATAAAATGAGAGGTATATCTTATGATGATGCAAAACTTGGCCGCTTATTTCTCTTCTCTCAGCCATGCTGAACGGAAAAAATTAGTCGAAAACCACGCCAAAGAAATCGCAACTTGGGTTATCAAGGGCGATGGGTATATCATTGTTGGTGTTAAAGATAACATCAATTTCAATTCGCCTGAACTTGAATCTGCAATTGATTTGTGCCTTTTGTACAAATACGGCATTGCACGGTCTTCTAAGAATTTGGGAAAGCATCGGCTTTATTATTCTATGAAGTTGCCTGCAAAGAAAATCGAAAAAATTGAAAAACACGTAATCGAGTTTGAAATTCCCGAACTCGAAAAACAAGCAAAAGAAGCTACAAAAATAAAAGAAGCACAGGAGAACTTTCTCAAATGTGTTTTGGGTGATGAACTTTGGGATGCCATTTTTGGCAACAATTAAAATATAAAAGAGGATGTAAAAAAAGTCCAATAGAAAAATTAGATTTAAGTTAAAATTTTGACTTAAATCTAATTTTTTTATTATTAAATTAATTTGAATTTTTAATTTAATAAGTACATTTTTTTGCACCACAAATGGTAATTTTAATTGTTTTGGTTTATAATTATTATTGGTATGATTAGTTAATTTCATATATAAATTATATCATAAAAGCCTTATTTTTCAATAAATATAGGCTTTTTTCTATACAAAAAATGAGTAAATTTCTTCACTTATTTTTTTGTTGGAACTTTTTTTACAGCCCCTATATGTTTTAACTATATTCTTTCATCATCTTTATTTTCATCTCTGCTTGCATTCATTTGTTCTATAATTTTATCTATTTCTTCTATTGCAGTTGATTTGCTATCACTTAAGTGTGAAAATTCTTCTTTTCTAAACTCTCCATTATTTGAAATAAACTCCATAAAATCTTTTCTTGAATCCACTTTTTCTTCTGGTATTTTACTTTTCTTTATTGCAAAAACATCAAGTTGACTATGAACAAAATTTTCAACAAATTCTAAATTCATAAATAAATTATTCTTTCGTAAAAATCGTGCAACTCTTTGTTTTAGTGTAAAGTCTTCATTTTGTGGTACTTCTAATTCTTTATTTCTAAAGTATGTTATCATCTCGTCTAAATTAGAATTCATCATTCTAATAATACCTTCGATATCTGGATTTTTTTCTATAAGATTATTATAAACATATTGAATGGTCTCCCATGCATTATTCGCATTAGGAATTACTAGTTTTGATATTTTCTTTGGAGATATATCATGGCCTTCCTTCCCTTTTATATCGAAATTAGAGCCTAGCCCATTTATTTCTTCTGGCAAAAAATCTTCTCCCTCTTTTGCATCAACAACCAAATATACTTCATTTTCAAATTTTCTTTTTAATGCTTCATATACTATTTCTTTAGGTATCAGATCTGTGCTAGAAAAATCTTTTATATCAAAATACTTTTTGTAACCTTCTGGAATATCACATATTTTAGCATGTTCAAATTCCCATATAAAAGAATTTTTTATTCCTAATATTCCTTTTACTCCTTGTGAAAAACATACTCTTGATTTATCATCTACTAATTTTGAAGCATCACCAATTTGAGCTTTTAAACCATTTTGGGCTATAGATTTTAAATTACCCTTCTCTGTAAAATGAAAATATGCATTATTCATGTCTATATCTTTTATATTTTTTCTTTTCATATTTAACCTCATTCTTTCTTTCAGATTATAAAAAAATCAAATTTAACATAGCAAAAAATATTTTTGCAAATGAGCTACACTTATTTTAATTTTTCAAACATCCAATTGGTACTACATAAACTCCATCATCTCTTTTATATGCATAATTTCCTGTTGCTGTTAATACCATTAAAAATGATGGATTTTTCATTTTGGTTATATCAATTTTTGAATACATTTTTTTCAAGTTTTCCACACCTTCATTTATTAATTTATCACCACCTAATTTAATTTCTATTAATCCATATAAGCCGTTTCTTAAATGAATTACTGCATCACATTCTAAATCATTTGCATCTCTATAATGGTATACACTTCCATTTATACTTTCTGCATATATTCTTAAATCTCTAATACATAATGTTTCAAATATTAATCCAAATGTATTCAAATCTCCTATTAAATCATTTGGACCTAATCCTAATGCTGCTGTAGCAATTGATGGATCTATAAAATATCTTGTGTCTGCTGTTCTTATAGCAGTTTTACTTCTTAAATTAGGATTCCAAGCTGGTGCTTCTTCAACCACAAAAATTTTCTTTAATGCATTAATATATGAAAGTACAGTATCTGTATCCAAAGAAAATGAATCATTTATAATCATATCATTTTTTAATGTCTCATTAGATACTTGACTTCCTAAGTTTCTTGCATATGCTCTCATTAATTTTTTTGCTCTTTCAGGATTTCTGTTTACATTATCTACTCTCGAAATATCTGATTGTACTATTGCATCATAATAGTCAAAAGCTTGCTCTAGTGCAATATCTTTATCCATAAAAATACTTCTTGGCCATCCTCCTCTACAACACAAATATGCAATATCTTGTAAACTTAAATTATTAGTTCCTGTAATATTATCATTTTCTTGAAATAACATCTCTAAACTTATATTCCCATTTGACTCCCCTGATTCATATAGACTCATTGGCCTCATTAGTAACCATGCAAATCTGCCTGTTCCAGTATGTGTTACTTCATCCATATTGACTGGTACTGCTGAACCCGTTAATATAAATTGCCCTTCTAAATTTCTATGATCAATTTCAAACCTTACTGCATCCCATAATTTAGGAGCAATCTGCCATTCATCAATTAATCTTGGCGTATTCCCATTTAATAATAAACTTGGATTTATATCTGCTAGTGTTAAATTTTGTTCTTTATCTTCTGGCTTTGCCATATACAATATACTATTTGAAATTTGTTCTGCTGTTGTGGTTTTTCCACACCATTTGGGTCATTGAATTAATACTGCTCCTTTTCCTTTTAATTTTTTTTCTAATATTGAATCTGCAATTCTATTTATATATTTTTTCATTTTTACTCTCATTCCTATCTTTTTCACTATAAAATTAGTTCTCTAATATTTTAACTAATTTTTTTTATTATATCATATTTTTTATATAGTTTCAATATTTTTCGGTTATTTAAGGCAATTTTTTTCGGTCATTTATAGACATTTTTTTCGGTTATTTGTGCTTTTCTACATAAGTGTCATTTAAAAAGCTAACATAAAAGACCATTCCTATCGGAACAGTCTTTTTATATTAATTCATATAATCTCTTAATTTTTTGCTTCTACTTGGATGACGAAGTTTTCTCAAAGCTTTAGCTTCAATCTGACGAATTCTTTCCCTTGTTACATCAAATTCTTTTCCTACTTCTTCAAGTGTTCTTGCTTTTCCATCATCAAGTCCAAATCTTAATCTTAAAACTTTTGCTTCTCTTGGTGTTAATGTTTTCATTACTTCTTCCAATTGTTCTCTTAATAATGTATATGATGCTGCATCTTGTGGTGCTGGCGAATCTTCATCTTGAATAAAGTCTCCTAAATGACTATCGTCTTCTTCACCAATTGGTGTTTCTAATGAAACTGGATCTTGTGCAATTTTTTGAATTTCCATTACTTTTTCAACTGACATATCCATTTCTTTAGCTATTTCTTCTGGCGTTGGCTCTCTGCCTAATTGTTGTAATAAGTGTCTTGATGTACGAATTAATCTATTTATTGTTTCTACCATGTGTACTGGAATTCTTATTGTACGTGCTTGGTCAGCAATAGCTCTTGTAATAGCTTGTCTAATCCACCATGTTGCATAAGTACTAAACTTAAATCCTTTTGTATAATCAAATTTTTCTACTGCTTTTATTAATCCCATGTTTCCTTCTTGTATTAAGTCTAAGAATAACATTCCTCTTCCAACGTATTTTTTAGCAATACTTACTACTAATCTAAGGTTTGCTTCTGCTAATTCTTGTTTTGCTTCTTCATCACCTTCTAATATTCTTTTTGCTAATTCAAGTTCTTTGTCATAAGATAATAATGGTATTTTTCCAATTTCTCTTAAATACATTCTTACTGGATCATCAACACTTATTCCTTCATAACTTGTTTCTGTTATTTCATCTAATTTTAAATTTTCAACTTCTTTTAAGTCATCAATGTCTGGCTCATCTTCAAAATCATCATTTAAAATATTAACTCCCATTTCTTCAAATGCATCAAAAACTTTATCTATTTGATCTGGATTTGTATTTTCTAGTTCTTTGGCTAATTCTTCATATGTTATTTTTCCTTTTGCCTTAGCTTTTTTTACAATTTCTTGAACCTTTTCTGCATCTAATTTTTCATCTTTCTTTTCTACTTTTACATCTTTCATTTCTTCTAATTTCTCTTGATTTTCCATTTCTTCTCCAATTTTCTTACTCACGAAAATTCACCCCTACTTAATTTTAGCTAATGCAATTATTATATTACTTAGCTCTTTACTTAATTCTTTTTTTGTTTCCCCATCTTGTTCATTTTCTAATTTTTTTAATATATCTTTTTTCTGACTTTCTAGTCTTTCTCTTTCGTATTTTAATAATATATCATCAACAGCTTTATCAATATTTTCTATTTCATAATCTGTTGCCATTACCTTAGTAATATGATTTTGAGTTTGTTCATCAAATTCATCTATCAATTTATTAACATTTGTATCTTGTTTCTCTAATTCTTCATATAATTTTTCTGCAATTTTTCTATTTGTTTCATCTTTAAAATCTTGTGGTTTGATTTTTTCTTTTATTTTTTGAAAGATTTTTTGATTTGCATCAAGTAATAATGCTATTATTGTATCTTCCCTGTTTTTCAAATCTTCATCTATAATATTTTCTTCATTTTCTATTTTTTTAGCAATTTGCGTTTTTACTGCTTTTCCTTGTAATAAATTGTCTGCTTTTGAGTTAGTATAAATTAATTTATTTACTTCTGCATAAATTGCTTCTTTTGAAATATTATAACCACTTGCTATTTTTTCTATGTATATTTCTCTTTCCATTGTATTGTCTACTTTTGCTAGTATTTTTGCAATTTCGTTTAAGAATTTTATTTTATCTGATGTATTCTCTAAATTAATATCTTTTTTTAGATTTTTTACTTTAAATTCGACTAATGATATTGCATTATCCATTGCTAATTTGAATCTACCTTCTCCAAATTTTACAATGAATTCATCTGGATCTTTTGCTCCTTCTATTTGCAATACTCTCATGTCACATCCCATTTTTTGTAGTATTTCCATTGATCTTGCTACAGCTGTTTGTCCAGCTCCATCTGCATCAAATCCAAGTATAACTTGTTCTGTACTTTTTCTTAACAACCAACCTTGTTGCTCTGTTAATGCTGTTCCTAATGCTGCTACTACATTTTTTACACCTCTTTGGTGTAATGATATGACATCCATATATCCTTCTACTATTAATAGTCTTTTACTACATTCTGTTTTTGCAATATTTAGCCCAAATAAATGTCTTCCTTTACTATATACAACATTTTCTGGTGAATTTATATATTTTGGTTTTGAATCATCTAAAACTCTTCCTCCAAATGCTATTACTTTTCCTCTAATATCACATATTGGAATCATTAGTCTATTTCTATACATGTCTATATATTGTCCTCTATCATTTCTAATGACTAGTCCTGATTCTAACATTTCTTTTTCATTAAAACCTTGTGCTTTTAATTGTTTATATAATTCATCAAATCTTCCTGAAAATCCTATTTTATATGTTTCTAATGTTGATTGTGTTAGTTTTCTTTTTTTTACATATTCTTGTGCCATTTTTGCTGTTGGCTTGTACAAATTTTGATGATAATATTCTGCTGTAAATTGATTTATTTTATATATTTTGGTTTTTAATTCTTCTCTTGCTGTATCTTCTGCATTTTCTATTGTTGGTAATTGTATATTTGCTTTTTCTGCTAATTGTTCAACTGCTTCTTTGAAGCCTATTCCTTCTATTTTCATCAGAAATGAATATACATTTCCTCCAACTCCACACCCAAAACAGTGAAATATTTGCCTGTCTGGTGATACTGAAAATGATGGAGATTTTTCATTATGAAATGGACATAGTCCAAAATAGTTTCTTCCTTTTCGAGTTAAATGGACATATTGTGATATTACATCTACAACATCGTTGTTTTGTCTTACTTGTTCTATAATTTCTTCACTATAACGTGCCATTTTCCTCCACTCCTATACTTTCTTATTATTGCTTAAAATCATCATTTCCGTTTTTCGTACATATATATTATTCGACGAATTTTACATAATTCCCTCTTTTTTTGAGAATTTTTTTGAGGTATTTCACAAATTCAAATAAAGACAGGATTATATTTCCTGCCTTTTACATTATTCCCATCTTTTTAACAAATTTTTTGCCTTTTTTCATCATTTTATTTGTATTAAACATATTATCATTTTGCCATAACATAACCATTCCTGTTGTTACTAATCCACCAATAACTAAACCTTTAACAAATTTCATATCCATTTCAATCCCTTCTTTACAACTATTATTAGATTTTTAATCTTTCAATAGTATCTCATTTTTGTTGGTTATTTATTCATTAATAATAGATTTGTTAAATTAAAAATTTTTATTAGAACTAAAAAACTACATTTCAATTCCTCGATTTCTCTTCTTATTTTGCTGATTCATAAATCTTATTTGTGCTTCAGTATTTTCTCTTATATGTTGCTCAATAAATCTTTTTTCTTCTTCGGTTAAGAATGCTCCTGAATTTTGTTTTTGTAATAGTTTTCTTACTTTTACATTATTAGTCATTTCTTCTGTTTGTTGTTGTGTTTCTGATTTGGTAATTCTACTTTGTGAAATTGACCTCTTAACATTAATCATTGTTGTCATTCTATCAGTCATGCTTCTTCCTGCTTTTCTTTGTTTATTATCTAATGGTTCTGAATTCTTCTTAGCTCTTTCTGCAAAACTTTTATGTTCTCTTCTTTCTGATGTTTCTTGTGACATAACATGTTCTTGTTTCAATTCTTTTCCTATTGGAGTCTTCTTTCTTGGGGCAGTTGATATTGTTCCAATATCAGAAATCGTCATATCTTCTAGCAAAGCATTAATATCTCCATTATATTTTTCTTGCCCCACAGACATTACTACTTCTTCAATAAATTGCTTAGCAGGAATTTCTCCTCCATTACTTTTTAATATAAATTTTCCACTACTTGGAATATGTGGTGCAACTACTTCTTGTATATATTGTTTGACTGGTATTTCTACACCATTTGGTAATTTAATTTTTTGCTTTAAAATGTCTGGATTTATCATTTTAACAATGTCAACATTGTTTATAGTAGTTTCAGCTTTTGTTTCATCAGTCTCTTGTTTTTCTGCCTTATGATTTTCTCTTTCACTTGTTTTTTGCTTTGAGTTATTATTACTTTGTTGTTTAAGTTGTGCTAAATCTGCTTGTTCAAATTTTTCTTTTGATCCTTTTTGAAAAACAAATGTATCATCAATACCATTTTGTCTACATTTTTCTTGAATTTTACTTTTTATTTTATCCAAAAAATTCGAATCAATTTCTTGCATAATAGGAACCATTGCCTTTATTATAGCATCCATATCATAAGTAGTAACTTCTATATTTTTATTTTTTCGTGTTGGAATAGTAAAAATTGCTATACCATTATTTCCAAGTAATTGACTTTTTATATCTTTCACATCTATTAATTTATCTAATCCTTTTTGGATTTCTCCTCTTAAATGTGATTTTATATACTTTTTAAATTTAATATCTGATAAATCTTCTTCTCTTACTCCATATTTAGATAGTGGAGTTATTTTACTATCTTTCTTTTCAGCTAATCTATCTATTATAATTTGTGTTGCTTGCTTCAAGAACAACTCATTAAATTTTATTTGCTTGCCTTCATATATAACATCTTTTCCTTTAAACTTAGCAATATCAGATAGTAATACTTCTTCAATAGAATCTTCAAATATCCTCGTCCTTATTGAATTATATGATCCATTTTTCTTCGGTGGCTCATCACCAATTCCAATCCATCCATCAATCTTTCCTGTCAGAATAGGTGGTTTTCCACATCTTTGAATTATTTCTGGATTCTCTTTGGCTATTTCTTGTAATATGTTTATATATTTTAATAAGTTATCTGTATCTGCGTAAATTACCATTTTATCATCTCTTTCAGCTGACATTCCTAGTTTAAAATAAAATGGTATTTGTTGTTCTTCACATTTACTTTTGAATAATTGTGCTAATCTCCACATATCTTGGTTTTGGCAACTAACATAAAGTCTATGTTTTACTGAAATTCCATTTTCTGTTCTTCCAGAAATATATTTTGATTTAATATGTTCCCAACCATCTTGTAATTCCCAGTCATTTATTTCTTTATCAAAAAGTGGATTGCTTTTTAATCTCTTAATATCCTCAATTGATGATACTTTTCCAAAACTTTTAAGATATTGTTGTATTTCTTTTGCATCCATTTTATAGTTTGACTCCAGATATTGAATATGAGCATCATCTAGACTAATCATGTTTTCAATCCATTGATTATACGTTTTTACCAAAAAATCTTCCCTATCTTCCAAATTAATACTACTACTATCTTTTGATTTATTAATTGTTACTAACAAACTATATAAGTTACTACTACCTAATAAATTCGTCCTATCTGATTTAGAATATTCTAATACTATTTTTTTCAAAAGTTCTTCATCTTCTAATGGATTTTTTATACTAGTATATATATCCACTAATTTTCCCATATCTAATTCTCCCTTTTTAAAATTTTTTTTATTTTAGTTAATAATATTTGTATAAAATTAGGTTTCTTATATTCAACAATTTGTAGATTATTTTCAGTACTCTCATCTTGTTTTTTCTTAAACAAATTATCAGGATTATATTTTTCTTCTAATTCCTTTTTTTCTTCCTCATTTTTATCTAATTCATTCAGAAAACGCTGTTTTTCCTCTTCATTTTCACACCAATAATTCAAATTTAAAATTGCTAACAATACCATTGTTTCTCTTTTTAAATTTTGTTCAATTAATGGTTTCTCAATATCAATTTCAGGATGATAATCTTTTATTTTCTCTTCTTTAAAAAAATCTCTAACTTTTTTTGGCACTCTTTCTCTATAATCATCTTCTAATAGATTTAATATCTCATCAATCTCAGCATAAGCCAACATATTCTCCATTACCATTTGTATTCCCCCATAATTGCTTTTGTAATTTTATCTTTAAATATTTTATACCACATATAAAGAATTTTTTCAATTTTTATTCAAAATTATTTATAAGCATGTTTCATCACATTTTCATTGACTTTTTGCCATTTTGCTAGTATAATCGATATGAAATAATTTCGCTCATAAGAATATTTTTTTCTTACAACGAAAAATGAGAAAGGAATGAATTTTAAATGGCATATAATTTTAAAGAAATAGAAAAAAAATGGCAAAATAAATGGGAAAAAGAAGGAACATTTAATGCTAGTACTGATTACACAAAGAAAAAATGGTATGGATTAATAGAATTCCCTTATCCATCAGGACAAGGTCTACATGTTGGACATCCTCGTAGTTATACAGCACTTGATATAATCGCAAGAAAAAGAAGATTACAAGGATATAATGTATTATTCCCAATTGGATTTGATGCATTCGGTCTTCCAGCAGAAAATTATGCAATAAAAACAAATGTACATCCAAAAATAACAACTGCAAAAAATATTGCACATTTTACAGAACAATTAAAATCTGTTGGTTTTTCATTTGATTGGTCAAGAGTTATTAACACAACAGACCCAGAATATTATAAATGGACACAATGGATATTTATTCAATTATATAAACATGGATTAGCTTATAAAGCAACAATGCCAATAAACTTCTGTACAGGATGTAAAGTTGGATTAGCAAATGAAGAAGTTGTAAATGGTGTTTGTGAAAGATGTGGAAGTCCTGTTGTACAAAAAGAAAAATCACAATGGATGTTAAGAATCACAAAATATGCTCAAAGATTAATTGACGATTTAGATGATGTTGATTATTTAGAAAAAATAAAAACACAACAACGTAACTGGATTGGTCGTTCAGAAGGTGCTGAAGTAAAATTCAAAATTGCAGGTACTGACGAAACACTAACTGTTTACACAACAAGACCTGATACACTATTTGGTGCTACATATATGGTAGTTGCTCCAGAACACAAATTAATTGAAGAATTTGCTTCTAAAATAACAAATTTAGATGAAATAAAAGAATATCAAAAACAAGCTGCTTTAAAATCTGATTTTGAACGTGGTGAAATGAATAAAGATAAAACTGGTGTTGAAATCAAAGGAATTAAAGCAATAAATCCATTAACAAACAAAGAAATTCCTATTTGGGTTGCAGATTATGTATTATCATCTTATGGAACTGGTGCTATTATGGCTGTTCCTGCACATGATACAAGAGATTATGAATTTGCTACAAAATTTGGTCTTAATATTATACCTGTTCTTGAAGGTGGAGATGTTTCAAAAGAAGCATTTACTGGTGATGGTGTACATATAAATTCAGGATTTTTAAATGGTTTAGGATTAGAAGAAGCAAAAAATAAAGTTATAAAATATCTTGAAGATAATAAAATCGGTGAAAGAAAAATAAATTATAAACTTCGTGATTGGGTATTCTCACGTCAAAGATATTGGGGTGAACCAATTCCAATGGTATATTGTGATGATTGTGGTTGGGTTCCAGTTGATGAAAAAGATTTACCTTTAACACTACCAGATGTAAAAGACTTCTTACCTGGAGAAGATGGAGAATCACCTCTTGCAAGACATACAGAATGGATTAACACAACATGTCCACACTGTGGTAAACCTGCAAAAAGAGAAACAGATACAATGCCTCAATGGGCTGGCTCATCATGGTATTTCTTAAGATACATGGATCCACATAATCATGATGCTCTTGCATCAAAAGAAGCTCTTGAATATTGGTCACCTGTTGACTGGTATAATGGTGGTATGGAACATACTACACTTCACTTATTATATTCAAGATTCTGGCATAAATTCTTATATGATATTGGAGTTGTTCCAACAAAAGAACCTTATGCAAAACGTACATCACATGGTATGATTTTAGGTTCAAATGGAGAGAAAATGTCTAAATCAAAAGGAAATGTTATAAATCCTGATGATATTGTAAATGAATTTGGTGCTGATGCTTTTAGAGTTTATGAAATGTTTATGGGACCATTTGATCAAACAGCAAGTTGGTCTATGGATAGTATTAGAGGTTGCTTCAAATTCCTTGACAGAGTTTGGAACTTACAAGATATTTTAGTCGATGGTGATACATATTCAAAAGAAGCTGAAAAAATGATGAATAAAGCTATCAAAAAAGTTTCACAAGATATTGAAGAAATGAAATTTAATACATGTGTTTCTACATTTATGACAATGATGAATGAATTTACTAAATTAAAGAAAATTAATAAAGCTGAATTCAAAACATTTTTAATATTATTAAATCCTTTTGCTCCTCATATAACTGAAGAGTTAAATGAAGTTGCTGGATTTGATAAGCCTATTTCATCTTGTGATTGGCCTGAATATGATGAAAGTAAAACAATTGATGACGAAATAGAAATTCCAGTTCAAGTTAATGGTAAATTAAAAACAACTATTACTATTAATTTAGATGAAAATGAATCTTCTGTTAAAGAAAAAGTTCATTCTACTTTAGAAGGAAAACTTGATGGAAAATCTATCGTTAAAGAAATTTATGTAAAAAATAAAATTTACAATGTTGTTGTAAAATAGAAAAACGATTGGCGCAATGCCAATCGTTTTTTATGCTTCCCTCTTCCAATAAAATAAATATTGTTGAGCAATACCAGCTAAATTCCCAAATTTTTCATGTGCAAGTTTCTCTAATTCTTTTTTGTTAACTTTTGTTTCATCTTCATTTTTTATATAAAGTTCGTTCATAACTCTTCTAACCCATACATCAATTGGGAAAACTTCAAATCTTTTTAAAGTTGAAAATAATAAAATACAGTCTGCTACTTTAGGACCAACTCCTGATAATGTTAATAATTGTTCTCTAACTTCCATTGTATTTGGATTATTTTGCATTTTTTCTAAATCTACTTTTTTATCTAATATCATATGTACAGTCTCATATAATCTTATATCTCTAAAACCTGTTCCAAGTTTCCTATAATCTTCTACTGTTACATCTTTTAATTCTTCTACTGTAGGAAATGCGTAATATTTTTCTCCGTTCCATTCTATTTCTTTTCCATATGTTTTAGATAGTCTTTCAATTATCCCTTTTATTCTTGGAATATTATTATTTGCTGAAATAATGTAAGATATTATCATTTCCCATAAATCTTGATTTAAAATTCTAATTCCTTGTCCATATTGTATACTTGTTTTTACATTATCATCTATTTTGGATAAAGTTTCTTTTATTTCTTCATAATTACGATTTAAATCAAAATAATCTTGTACAATTTCTTTTATATCACCATTAGATATTCCTTTAAATATTACAGTGTCCCCATTTTTTTGGACATTCATTACATTTTCTTTAAATACTCCTGTATAACTTCCATCATCTTGTTTATTCCATCTAAAACATTGGCCACAATCAAATATATCTGCTAATTCAAATGATTTTATATTTTCTATTTTATATTCTTGTTCTTGCATATTTTCCTCCACTTTTATATTTTAGTTCATTTGAATTAATTTTTCAACATCTTCATTGCAAATTTATTAAAAGTCATGTATAATATTATTATCACGTATTTAATATTAAATTGAGCTCAATATTTGAGGAGGTTATTTTATGTTGCAACACTTCTTGGTATTCTTTATTACTTTTATCATCCTTTTAATTGCTATTATAATCATTACAATAATACTTCCAATGTGGCGGTTTATGGAAAGCGCAGATAATGTAATCCATTTATTTTCTCTCTTAAAAATATTATTAAAATTTGATGATCTTCCACAAAAAGGAGAAATAAAAATATCATATGGTAAATGTAAATTAAAATTTGGTAATGTTAATGAAGCTAGCATCGAACTCGAAAAACTAGCTAAAGAAGCATTAGAATACTATGATAAACTTGGTTGGATTGCTATGACTGATAATTATTTTCAAGTTCAAAAAGACAAGCTAATCAATATATGTTACGAACTACGAAAGTTAAGGTGGGAAAATCAAGGAGTTTAAAAACGAATGTGGGAGAATATCCCACATTTTCTTTATGGATCTATGTCAATAGAATAAGGAATCTATAATTATAGACCCCTTATTATCAAAACTAATATTTTTTTCATTTAACTATTTCTCACAAATTTTAGCATATTTTTTCAATTTTTCATAAGCTAAATAATTTACTGTACCTGCTGGGAATTTTCCATCTTTATCTTTCTTTCCTGCTGGAACACCTGTTAAAACTTCAATACCTTCATCTATTGTAGAAACAGCATATATATGGAATAAATTATTTTTTACTGCTTCAACAACATCATCATTTAATTGTAAATTCTCAACATTTTGAACTGGTATCATAACACCATGTGAACCATCTAATCCACGCATTTTACAAATTTGGAAATATCCTTCTATTTTTTCATTAACTCCACCAATTGGTTGAATTTGTCCTTTTTGGTTTACTGAACCTGTAACAGCAATTGATTGCTTAATTGGTATTTCAGATAAACTTGATAATAATCCATAAAGCTCTGTGCTTGATGCACTATCACCATCAACACCATTATATAATTGTTCAAAACATATACTTGCTGTTAAACATAATGGAATATCTTGTGCAAATAGTTCTCCTAAATATCCTGATAAAATATATACACCTTTTGAGTGTGTTGAACCTGATAAATCAACTTCTCTTTCTATGTTTACAACACCTTGTTTTCCAGTATATGTGTTTACAGTTATCTTTGCAGGCTTACCAAATGTATAATCACCTATTGTCATAACTGTTAATCCATTAATTTCTCCCACTAATGAACCTGTTGTATTTATTAATAATGTATTTTCTTTTATCATTTCTAAATATTTTTCATCATATTTTTTAATTCTTTCAACTCTCTCTTCTAATGCTTTTTTCACAAAATCTGATGTAACCACCTTAGCTTTAGCTAACTTTGCCCACGTTCCAGCTTCACCTACAACTTGTGCTAATTCTGTAAATCTTGTTGATATTTTATTATTATCTCCTGCAATTCTTGATGCATATTCTACAATACTTGCCATTGCTGATTTATCCAATTGTGGCAATTCTTCTTGTTCACAAAATGAATGAACAAATTGTGCAAGTTTATTTACATTTTCTTCTGTAATTGGTGCAGTTTCTTCAAATTCTACTTTTATTTTAAATAGTCTTCTAAAATCACTATCCATTGAAAGTAATGTATGATATATATTAGAACTTCCTATTAATATTACTTTTAAATCAATTGGAATTGGTTCTGGTTTTAATGAAATTAATGTCATAGATGACCTTTGTTCTATTGAATTATCTATTGATACTTCTTTAACTCTTAAAACTCTTTTTAATTCTTCATAACATATCCCATTCGCTAATAAATCTTTAGCTTGGAATATAATATATCCTCCATTTGCTTTTTGTAATAAACCAGGTTTTAACATTGTAAAATCTGTTTTAAATGAACCATAATAATTTTCATATTCTAATTTTCCAAATAAATTATTAAATGAATAATTTGAATCCATTATTACAGGTGCGCCTTGTGTTTCACTATTATCAATAAATAAATTTACTCTATAATTTAAACATGGATCTTGTTTTTTTGCCATTGGCCCTTGTTGTGGTTGGTTATTTTGAGCTTGTTTATCTTCTTCTAAAAAATATAAAACATTTTTTAATACATCTTGTTTTACATCTGTTAAGAATTTATTTATTTTTTTATTTCTTTTATATTTTGCTTTTATAAAATTTATATGCGCATTTACTGTTAATAATGCAATATTTGATTGCCATTCAGAAACTTTTTTATCTGCTTCTCTTTCTATTTGTTTAATTTGTCCAATTGCTTCCATTATTTGTTGTTGTACAACAGTTGACTTTTCTTCATAATGTTGTTTTACTGATTCTTCTAATTTTTCAAACTCTTCTTCTTCTATTACTTTGCCTTCTACAATTGGCATCATATAAATTCCATTTTGTGCAGATTTTACTTGAAATCCTTCTTTAAATGCATCTTGTGTTAATTTTTGCATTACAACTTCTCTTTGTGCTTCAAATTCTTGTTTTATTAAAGCTTTTTCTTTTTCAAAATCATCAGCATTAAATGTTTTCTTTATATCTTTTTTTACTTCTTGGATAAATCCATCCATACTCTCTTTAAATTCTTTTCCTTGACCTGCTGGTAATGATACTGCTATTGGTTCATTTGGATTTTGAAAATTATATATATAACACCAGTCATTTGGAACTTTTTTCTTTGGTGCAATACTATCTAAATAGTTTTTTGTATACATTGTTTTTCCAACTCCACTTGGTCCTTCAATATATATGTTATATCCTTTTACATCAACTTGTAAACCAAATTGTAATGCTTTTATTCCTCTCTCTTGTCCTATACCATCATTTACTGATTCTAAGTCTTGAGTTGTCTCAAAATGAAACATATCTCTATTACATACCATTTTTAAGTCTTTATAACTTAACTCTTTTTTGTTATTCATTTTTTCCTCCGTATCTTTTCTTATTAACTTTTTGCAAAATTTTTTAAGTAGTATTTATAAACTTTTTATCTTAAAAATCTGGCAAGAAAAATTAATTATATTTTGTCCTATTTTGTCTTTTTTATTTTATACTAGTTATTATTTTTTGTAAAGCAATTTATTAAAGTTTTTTCTTGAAATTTTTGTAAAGAACAAAGATATAATAAAACACACCTTTTTATTGGTGTGTAAAAAATTCATTTATTATATATGCACATCTTCTGGATGCTTTTTCTAAAAACTTATCAAATGTTATTTCATTCTGTCCATTTGGTTTATCTGAAATACTTCTTACTACTAAAAATGGTATCTTATCTAATTTACATACTTGAGCTATTGCCGAACCTTCCATTTCTATGCAATCAGCATTAAATTTGTTTCTTATTTTTTCTTTCATTTTTGATTCTGTACAGAAAATATCACCTGAAGCAATTGTTCCAACTTTTATATTGAAATCTTTATCATTTATACGTTTTATTATTTTTTCTATTTTTACTATTAATTGTTCATCACTTTCCACATATTGTCCCACATTGCTGATAAATCCTTTTTCATGTCCAAATGCTGTTATATCAAAATCATGTTGTACTAATTTTTTTCCTATAACAATATCTCCTATTTCTAATTCATCATTACAACTTCCTGCAGACCCAACATTTATTATTCCTTCAACTTTAAAATTATCAATTAAAATCTGTGTAACTCTTGCTGCATTTACTTTTCCAACTCCTGCTTCAACTAATACTACATTTTTATCATTTATTGTTCCTTTGAAAAAGTTTAATTCATATATTTCTTTATTTTCTATATTTTGCATTATTTTTTTTATTTCTTTCATCTCTTCTTGCATCGCAGCAATTATTCCATACATATTATTATCTCCTTACTTCTCATAATCTTCTTCTAAAGTTACAGTTATAATATCTTCATCTCTTGAATCATAATCATTGGCTCTTTCTTTTTCTTCATCAGAAAGCTCCCATGTCTTTTTAGAATCATTTTGACTTTTTATTATTTGATTTATTTTTTGTCTTAAAACTGGCATTTGATCACTTAGCCCTAATTTTTCTAATGTATCTACAACATCACTATTTAGAATATCTTCTATAACTTCTAAAGAAAGATTTTGGCTAGCAAGCCCTTCAGCTATTATATCAATAATATCTGTTTTAAAATCATAATTATAAATATCTTCAGTTGCTTTTTTATAATCTTCTAGTTTTGTTCTTAAATCTTCTACTTCAGCTTCATCAAAATAAAATTTCTTTGCTAATTCTTCATTAAACACTGTCCTTATTGCTATTATCAAAACTGTAATAAAACTTTTTTCTTTTATTTTTTCTTTATTCTTCTCTTTTTGTTCTTGTAATCCTTCAGCCTCTTGTAAATATAGTCCCATTTCATTTCTATACGCATCAACTGCTCTTTCAATAAGACTATTTATTACTAACATTGGGACTAAACCAATTACAAATTTTTTATTCTTATCTTGACTTTGAAATACTTTGACTTTGCTTTCTTTGAATTGTTGATAAATTTCAACTAATTTATTGTTTAATGTAACTCCTAAATCTGGTAATTTTTCATCCAACAATTCAAATCCATAGCTAGAAATTTGTTCATTAATACTCGAATTTACTTTTTCTGCTTTCATTAGAGCTTCTGCAATACTCTCTCTTAGGTTTATCACACTCTCAAAAAAATTATATGCAATTTTATCTTCTGTATCATGTACCATTTTTGAGTTCATTTTTTACTTCCTTTTTATAAAACTTTGTAATTTGTATTATATCATCGTTTTCTTATAAAATCAAGGAAAAAGTGAGTTTAATCAATCTTATCTCAGATATCATAAACCCACTTTTTCTTTTGCCTACTTAGGTATTGTTACTCATAAGAAGAATAATCTTTAGAGCCACATCGCCTCGTCAATTAAAACGTTGACGCTCTTCCAAGAATCTCTTCTTGTGTTGCCCACAGAAAGTTCTCCTACAAGGAGAACTTTCCTACTATATAAAAAAAATACACCTCTTATAAGATGTATTTTTATAAACTATTCAGCTTTTTCTGCTGTTTCAGCAACAGTTTCTGTAGCTTCTACAACTGGTTCTTCTGCTAAATTTTCTTTAACAACGATTTCTTTGTTTTCAATTCTAGCTCCAACCATTTCTTTTGTCTTAGAAGCTTTTCCTGTTCTCTCTCTTAAGTAGTATAATTTAGCTCTTCTAGCTTTACCAACTCTAACTACTTCTACTTTTTCAACTAATGGTGAATGGATTAAGAATGTTTTTTCAACACCTACACCGTAAGAGATTT